>Ga0315556_1000673_pt1 | contig 21296 bp, 17 predicted proteins | sample SalMarSW160310MG_FD_202112 | JGI IMG/M metagenome (GOLD analysis project Ga0315556, IMG submission 202112) | Salt marsh sediment microbial communities from the Plum Island Ecosystem LTER, Massachusetts, United States - Salt Marsh Sediment SW1603-10 ...
CCATGCGAGGCGCTGGTCCTGGCTGGCACCCGAGACCAGGTAGGTGCCGTCATTCTGGACACGCGCGATGTTGGTCCCGATGCTGACGTCCGCCTGCCCGTCGCTCGCCGCGAGCGCGCTCATCGGGTAGAGGTCGATGGCGCTGACGACGCCGTCTGCCGTGTACACCGAGGCCACCATCTGGACCTGCTCGAGCCCGCGCACGTTCGCAGGGTTGGTGATGAAGTAGCTGAAGATCGCCTGCACGCCAGCGGCTGCGTCGAACAGGTTGAAGTACCACCACTCCGTGAACCAGGTATCGTGCCGCCCGCCCGCCCAGGCGGGATAGTGGTAGGCGTCGTCGGCCAGGGTGACCGAGGTGGCGGCGCCCAGGCTCGGTGAGAGGGCTCCGGTGGCAACTGCCAGCGACAGCAGCACGCTGTAGACCGAACGCCTTGGCGGATGGAGCCTGCGCTCCATACACGACCCCTTTTCAGTGCGAAGGACCGTGGGTCGAGTATAGACCGGGCCGGCTCAGAGGAGCACCCGCTCCACGCCGCCGCGCTTCACCCGCTCGATGAAGCCGGCCTGCCAGCCTTCGCCCAGGCGCTGGCGGGCCAGCTCGACCACGATGTAGTCGGTCTTGAGTCCGGTCTCGTCGGAGTAACGCGAGAGGCCCTGCTGGCAGGCGGGGCAGGAGGTGAGCAGCTTGACCTCGCCCCGGGTCTTGTCCTTGCCGCTGAGTGCCCGAATGCCGCTGTGCAGCTCCTCGGCCTTGCGAAAGCGCACCTGATTGGCGATGTCAGGGCGGGCGGTCCCCAAAGTGCCCGCCTCGCCGCAGCAGCGCTCCGAGAGGTGAACGTCCTTGCCCACCAGCTTCGAGGCCACCTGCACGGGATTGTAGGTCTTCATGGGCGTGTGGCAGGGGTCGTGGTAGAGATACTGGATGTCCTCGACGGTCTCCATCGCAAGGCCCTTCTCCATCAGGTACTCGTGGATGTCGAGCAGTCGGCAGCCGGGGAAGATCTGATCGAACTCGTACTCCAGCAGCTGATCCATGCAGGTGCCGCAGGAGACGATCACGGTGCGGATGTCCAGGTAGTTCAAGGTGTTGGCCACCCGATGAAAGAGCACCCGGTTCTCCAGGGTGATCTGGCGCCCGCGATCGGCCTGTCCGGCGGAGGTCTGGGGGTAGCCGCAGCAAAGATAGCCGGGCGGGAGTACCGTCTGGGCCCCGGTCTCGAACAGCATGGCGATGGTGGCCAGGCCGATATCACTGAACAGCCGCTCCGAGCCGCAGCCGGGGAAATAGAAGACCGACTCGGTCTCTTCCCCAGGGGTCCGGGGATCGCGCAGGATCGGCACCGTCTGCCGATCCTCCAGCCCCAGGGCCGCCCGCAAGGTCTGCTTGGGCACCTCCACGCGCAGCGGTCGTCGCACCAGCTCGATTAGCTGTCCGTGGACAGGCAGCCGCCCCGTGGTCGCGCCGGGGGTCTCGCGCCTGCGGCCCAGCAGCCCTAAGCGCCGCGCGGTGTCATGGGCGAGGTTGACGGCGCGGAAGCCCCATTCGGCGAGACCCTTGCGCAGCAGGCGAACCGTGCGCGGATCGGTGGCGTTGAGGAAGCCCATCGCCGCCCAGGTTCCCGCGTTGAAGCGCTTCTTGCCCCGCTCGACCAGGATCTTGCGCATGCGCATGGTGACGTCGCCGAAGTCGATCTTCACCGGGCAGGGATTGACGCACTTGTGGCAGACGGTGCAGTGGTCCGCCACGTCGTTCATCTCCTCGAAATGGCGCAGGGAAAGCCCCCGGCGGGTCTGCTCCTCGTAGAGGAAGGCCTCGATGATTAGCCCGGTGCCGAGGATCTTGTTGCGCGGCGAGTAGAGCAGGTTGGCCCGGGGGATATGGGTCATGCACACGGGCTTGCACTTGCCGCAGCGCAGGCAGTGGCGGACGTCGTCGTTGAGCGCTCCCAGCTCGCTCTCCTCGAGGATGATCGCCTCCTGCTGGACCAGGCGCAGCGAGGGGGTGTAGGCATTGGCGAGCCCCGAGCCCGGCATCAGCTTTCCGCGATTGAAGTGACCCCGAGGGTCGACCCGCTCCTTGTACGCGGCGAAGGCCTCGATCTTCTCGGCGTCCAGGTACTGCATCTTGGTCAGCCCAATGCCGTGCTCGCCGGAGATCACCCCGCCCAGGGAGCGGGCCAGCGCCATGATCTCGTCGACCATCCGGTCGGCCTCTTGCAGCATCTCGTAGTCCTGAGAGTGCACCGGGATGTTGGTATGCACGTTGCCGTCCCCGGCGTGCATGTGCAGCGCGACGAACAGGCGCGAATCGCGGATGCGTGCGTGCACCGCGTGAAATCGGTCGCGCAGGGTCGCGAGATCCTGGCCGCGGAAGATCTCGTCGAGCCGGTCACGGACCTCGCGCCGGTAGGAGATCACCAGAGCGCGGCGCAGCAGCAGATCGAGCAGGCTGTCGCCGCTGCGAATCGCCGCTTTCTCGTCGCCCGAGAGCAGCTGGGTATGGTCCTCGGCCGGAGCGTCCAGGTGCTCCAGGATCGTCTCCCAGCGCCCCTGGGCCTGGGTGACCGCCGCGCGGGCGGCCTCGCGCTTGGCCTCGAGGATGGCGGTGCTCTCCGCGCTGGCCTCGTAATCCGGCCCCTGTCGGGCCTCCGCCAGATCGCCGCCCAGATACGCCAGCACCTCGGCGGCGATCTTGAGCTTGTTGCGCACCGATTGGACGATGTTGATGCGCTCGATGCCGCGGCTGTAGTCGGCCAGTCGCTCCAGGGGGATGACCACGTCTTCGTTGAGCTTGAACGCGTTGGTGTGGGTGGAGATGGCCGCGGTGCGCGCGCGCTCCTGCCAGAAGCGGCGTCGCGCCTCCGGGCTGACGGCGATGAAGCCCTCGCCGTCCCGGGCATTGGCCAGGCGGACCACCTGGGAGGCCGACTCGCCCAGGGCGCGCTCGTCGTCTGACGCCAGGTCGGCGATCAGGACCATCTTGGGGCGCTCCCGGCGCGCCGCCTTGGTGGAGTACTGGATAGCCCGCAGATAGCGCTCGTCCAGGTGCTCCAGGCCGGAAAGCAGGATGTCGGGCAGGGCGTCCAGATACCCCTTGATCTCGACGATGGCCGGCACCGCCTTCGCCAGATCGGTGCCGAAGAACTCCAGGCAGATGGTGCGCAGGTGTTTGGGCATGCGGTGCAGCACGAAACGGGCTGAGGTGATCAGGCCGTCGCAGCCTTCCTTCTGCACCCCGGGAAGCCCCGCGAGGAATTTGTCGGTCACGTCCTTGCCCAGTCCGGCGCGGCGGAAGGTCGCCCCTGGCATTTCCAGGATCTCGGACTCACCCTTGGGGGTGCGTCCATCAAGGCCGAAGTGGGTGACCCGGAAACGGACCTTCGCCTGCTCGTGGATCTTGCCCACGTTGTGGTCCAGACGCTCGACCTCGAGCCAGTCGGCGTCCGGAGTCACCATGCGCCAGGACGCCAGATTGTCGAGCGCGGTACCCCAGGCCACCGCCTTCTTGCCGCCGGCGTTCATGGCGACGTTGCCGCCGATGGTGGAGGCATCCTGGGAGGTCGGGTCCACCGCGAAGGCCAGCCCCTGGCGTTCTGCGAGCTCGGAGACGCGCCGGGTCACGACCCCGGCGCCCGCGCAAACCGTTGGCACGGTCCCATCGACCCCGGGCAGCGCGGTTTGCTCGACGGGCCCCAGGGTCTCCAGCTTCTCGGTGTTGATCACCGCCGAGTTGGCCTCCAGGGGCACGGCGCTGCCCGTGTAGCCGGTGCCGCCCCCCCGGGGAATGACGGTCAGCCCGCAGCCGATGCAGGCCCGCACCACCGCCGCCACCTCCTCCTCGGAGTCGGGGGTCACCACGACGAATGGCATCTCTACCCGCCAGTCCGTGGCGTCCGTGGAGTGGGAGACCCGGGCCAACCCGCCGAAATCGATGTTGTCGCGGCGAGTCACCTTTCCCAGGGCTCGTGCGACGCGCCGCCTGAGGTCGGTCTGGCCGCCCAGCCAGTCCTCGAACCGCTGGACGGCGTCCCGGGCGGCGGCCAGCAGGTCGAGGGCCTTGCGGTTGTCATTGGCGCGGGCCTCGAACTGATCGAGTCGGTGGCGCAGGGCCCCGATCAGCGCCGAGCGCCGGCCGGGATCGTGCAGCAGGTCGTCCTGCAGATACGGGTTGCGAGTGATGACCCACATGTCCCCGAGCACCTCGAACAGCATCCTCGCGGACCGCCCGGTACGGCGGGACTCGCGTAGTCCCTCGATCAGCTGCCACATCGGCTCGCCCAGATAACGGATCACGATCTCGCGGTCCGAGAACGAGGTGTAGTTGTACGGAATCTCGCGGATGCGGTGGGGGTGCTGCTGTGGGCTCATGGTGAGGGGCGGATCTGACTTGAACTGCCTGGTCGCGAGGGCGGGCGCCTAAGAGGGCCCAATTCTACCTGAATCGCCCGTGCCGACGGCGCCCCGGCTCGCGCACCCCCCGGACAGCGGTGGGTCAATCGGCCCTCAGGAGGCTATGATCTGGCGCGTCGCTTATTGGGAGGAAGGCTATGTCGGACGAGCATCGGCCAAATGGTGCGGCGTTTCTGGATCTGGACACGACCGATCGAGGTGACCTGGACCTGGAGCCGCTGAGGGTCGCATGGCCGGTCTGGGACCTGTATGCCGCGACCTCGCGCGCGGAGGCAGCGGGGCGGATCGCCGAGGCGGAGCTGGTGGTGGTCAACAAGGTGGTCTTGTCGGGAGAGGTGCTGCAGCAGGCCGGGCGTCTGCGCCTCGTCTGTGTGGCGGCCACCGGGACCAACAATGTCGACCTAAGCGAAGCGCGGGAGCTGGGAATCGCGGTCGCCAACGTCGCCGGCTACGCCACCGCCTCGGTGGTGCAGCACGTCTTCGCGCTCATCCTCGCCCTGACCACACGACTCTCCGAGGTGCGCGCCGCCCTGGCCGACGGCGCCTGGCAGCGGGCCCGCCAATTCTGTCTGCTGGACTTCCCGTTCCGGGAGCTCGATGGCCTCACGCTCGGCATCGTCGGGTACGGGGCACTGGGGGCCGCCGTGGCCCGGGTGGCCGAGGCGTTCGGGATGCGGGTGCTCATCGCACAGCGCCCGGGCGGGTCGCGTCGGTCCGGAAGGGTCCCGCTCCAGCAGCTGCTGCCCCAGGTGGACGTGCTCAGCCTGCACTGTCCGCTCACCGAGTACACGCGCAACCTGATTGGCGCCCCGGAGTTTGCCCTGATGAAGCGCGATGCGCTGCTGATCAACACCGCGCGGGGTGGGATCGTGAACGAGACCGCCCTGGCGGACGCCCTGCGCCAAGGCGTTATCGCCGGGGCGGGCGTCGACGTCCTGAGCCGGGAGCCGCCAACCCACGGCAACCCTCTTCTCGCCCCGGACATCCCCAACTTGATCCTTACGCCCCACGTCGCCTGGGCCAGCCGGCAGTCGCGCCAGCGCCTGATCGAAGAGATCGCCCGCAACATCGAGGCTTTCCTGCAAGGTAGGCCGCGAAACCGGGTGGTCTGAGGCATGGGCCGGAGCAGCATCTCGAGCCCCCCGGCATGGGGCATGATCCGGAAACCGCGCTGGAGGCCGACAGAGCATCTGGGGGGTACTATTTCGCCAGAAAGCTGAGTCCCATCAACTGCACGGCGGACGCGTTGGGCTAGATTGCTTGAAGTGACGCATAGCTTGCCGCGGCCGCACGCCCAGCCGTGGCATTCGGGCCGGGAGCGGAATCGTGATCGCAACCGAACAATCTGGCTCTATCCAATCCCTCCCTCCCTGGCGCCTGGGGGCAGTCCTTTTCGTTCTCTGCTTCGCCACGGTGCTGTTCACCATCGCACTGTTTCGGCTGCTTACCTTTTTCATCATGCCGTCGCTGTTCTTCGACCTGCTCTTCATCGGCTTCCCGCCCGGTGCCATGCTTGGAGCCTATCTGTTCAACGTCACCAAGGCATCTTTCATAAAGACCCTGTGGGGCCTGCAGGCGGCAATGCTTTTCTCCGGCTTGGCCATGCTGGCCTGCAAGCATTTCGATTATCTGCGCGCCCACCTTTTCGATGTCGAGCTCCACCGCCTGTTCGCACAGATATTGGTCTTCACGGGCTTTTTCCTCCCCTTCTTCAGGCTCTTTTGAATTTCGAATGGTTCTATGTCGTCGCGACCCTGGTGTTCTTGGTGACCGCCATCGCGGTCTACCGATTTTTCCGCCGAGGACGCGGCGCCGGGCCTAAACGGTGCGGCCCGTTTGACGGCAAGCCGTCACTCTCACGCCAGACTTCTCCGTCAAGGGATAGGGCGGCGGAATCTTTCCAGAGTCCTCATTATTGTTGATATGCCAACGGTTAGACTTTGCTCAAGAGCCATTCGGCTTACCTCCCTTTTTCTTGCGCGCGTCCAGCAGCCCTTCCGGTATGCTCCGCGCCAGCCTTGACGCCTGCCCGCACAGCGCGCTACAAAGTCCGCGCAGTTGTGAGGTCGGCGCGCCACATGAGCGGTGAGGGCAGGATGAAACCCGAGCGACGGCAATCCGCGGAAACGCGCCCCGGTCTGCGATCTGGCGAGCAACCGCGCTCCACTCCCTCCTGGGTCCTGTGGCTGGGCGTCACAATTCTGGCCGCCCTGCTGCGCGCCGGGCTCATCGCCGCTCCGCTGGCGCCCTCGATCCCGATACCCGTTTTCGCGGGGATGCTCTACCCAGGCGACCACGACGACTTCGCCCGCTGGGGTCTGCAGGCGAAGGATCGTGGGGTCCTGAGCCTCTACACCGAAAAGCCGGCCCGCCAGAATCTGCGTGTGTGGGATAAGCGCGACCATAGCTGGCACATTTTGCAGCGCGAATTCGATCGCGTCTGCAACTATCCGCCGCTCTCGGCTTACCTGCTGGCGCTATCGGGCGCGGCGTTCAGCTCGCTGCGCCCAGACAGGCTGTTGAACACCGTCGAATCGCTGAGTTGCTTCACGTTCTGGAGCATCCTTGGGGATTTTATTACTGCTTGGGGCTGCGCGGCGTTGGTCCGGCGGTTTCGCCCGGGTTGGGCCCCGTTCTGGATCTACGCCGCGGCGCTGTTCCTGCCGATCCTCTGGTGGGACTCGGTGATCTGGGCCCAGACCGATTCGATGCTGCTGGCCGCGGCGGTGTGGATGCTCTACGCCATGGTGGAGGAGCGCTGGCTCCTGGCGGGAGTGCTCTGGGGGGTGGCGTTCGGGCTCAAGACGCAGGCCATATTGTTCATTCCCCTTTGGGGCTATGCGCTCCTGACCACGCGCCCCGTTTGGAAGCCGATCGTCGGCGGCCTTGTGGCGGGGGGCGTGCTGCTGCTCGCTGCGTTGCCGTTCATGATGCACAGCGGCTGGGCTTGGCTCCTGCGCAGCTACTACGAGAACCTTTTCACCACCTACAGCGGCATGACCACGCTGAAGGCATTCAATTTCTGGTACCTGTACTTGCTGCTGTCCGATTCGTTGAACGCCGATGCGACATGGCTTGGTATCACACTCGGAGCCTGGAGCAAGGCGTGCTTGGCGCTCGCCTTGCTCGCGGGGTTGATCTTCATGGCTCGCCGCTGGCGGGCCGACCGTCGCGGGCTCGTGCTCTGGACCGCGCTCAGCCTGCTGCTGTTTGTGATGATTCCGACAGAGGTGCACGAGCGTTATCTGATCCTCGTGCTGCCGTTTCTGGGTGTGGCGGTCGCTTTCGGGCGCCGACTCTGGCCGGGGTTGATCATGTTACTCGTCGTGATGTGGGGACAACTGAGCTGGCCGCTCTGGCTGCCATACGGGCGCGGCCAGTGGGATAAGATAGCGGCCAGCGTGCAGCAGCAATACGTGACCGAGCGATCGCAATGGCCAGCGGAGCTTGGTCCATTCCCGGTTAGGCTGGATGGGCTGATGGATGAATTTCGGGAGAAATATCGCCGGAAGGTTGGGCCCACCACTGCGCTTGAATGGATGTACACGATGCTGGCCCTCTTGGGCACTGCCGCGATCGGCGCCGCGATGCTCACGCTCCGACCAGGGCGGGAGCCCGCGGGGCCCGTCGAGTCGTCGCCAGCCGCGCCGGCCCGCTAGCCGACATTTCTCACGGACCTCCTGCCGGGCTGCCGACGTGCCAGGGCTCACGGTCCGGCGAAGCGGCGACTCGATGCTATTCGCCTGTCTGCCCCTGGGTCTTGAGCTCGGAGAGCCGGGTGTTCACCGTAGCCTGGATTTGCTGCGCCAGGTCGGGATTGGCCTGCAGCAGGCGTTTGAAGTCGGCAACGTCGAGGTACAGAAGTTGGCACTCGGTGACGGCGGTGACGGTGGCCGTGCGGGTGCTTTCGGTCATCAGCGCGATCTCGCCGAAATAGTTGCCCGGTCCCAGGCGGATGGGCGTGGGCGGCACGTCGACCTCGACGTCGCCGTGGAGGATAAAATACATGGACTCCGCCGGCTCGCCTCTTCGCACGACCGCATAGCGGGGTGGTACCAGCTTGGGTTTGACCAGGCTGGCAATCTCGGCGATGCGCAGGGCGTCGACGTCGCGGAACAGGGGCACGGCGGCCACCAGGCGCCAGGTCACCACGAAGTTGCGCTTGCGGATCTCGTCGGCGAAGCCGGTGGCGAGGATGCCGGTGGGCAGGGCGAACATGCCCAAGCCGACGATCATGGTGATGCTGCCGAACAGCTTTCCCAGTGGCGTGACCGGAGTAACGTCGCCGTAGCCCACCGTGGTCAGAGTCGCCACGGCCCACCACATCGCGGCCGGGATGCTGGAGAACACTCCGGGGCGCACATCCTTCTCGGCCAGGTAGACGATGGCTGAGGAGAACACCAGGATAATCAACAGGATGACCATGGAGGCGGTGAGCGCGCGGCTCTGTGAGCGCAGCACCACGCCGATGGTCTGCAAGGCCGGAGAATGCCGGGTCAGTTTGAGCAGCCGCAGCAGCCGCAGCAGTCGCAGAATGCCCAGGTCGGCACCGATCAGGAATTCCAGATAGAACGGCAGGATCGCCATCAGATCGACTATGGCCAGGGGGGTGGCGAGATAGCGCAGCCGGGCCGCCAAAGGGGTCCTGCTGCCCGCGGTACGGCTCTCGACGCAGACCCAGAGCCGCAGGAGGTACTCGACGGTAAACGCGGCGACCGTGACCACCTCGAAGTCGTCGAAGAAGGTCTGGTGCCGGGCATCGAGCTCGGGCACGGTCTCCAAGCAGACGGCGACGACGTTGCTCAGGATGAGCAGGATCAGCGCGGTGTCGAACAGGCGGTTGGCAAGACTGTGCCGGGCGCCGGACTCGATCACGTCGAAAACCCGGGAACGCAGCCCCGACATAGTCTCAGCTCCCGATTAGGCAGCGATGATCTGGCTGGAGATGCAAGGGTCCACCATCAGGGTCATGGCCCGACCTGGCGGCGCGTTTCGGGAAACACCGCCGGCCATACGCGACTGCATTCGGACGCCCGGGCGCTCTTGTCGGCGGCCTATGGAACAGCCGCGACCGTAGCGTTACCGGTTGGGCGGCATCTCGTCCAGCCTCGTCTGCGCTGGCTACGCGCTCGACAGCACCCGGGGCAGATCGTAGCCGAGATCGGCCGCCGTCTCCAGGACGTCGACGGACCGATCACTCGGCCTCCGCTGTGCCCCCCAGCCTCATCCTACGGTGTCCCATCGGCTCTCTCGCAAGCATCCAGGCCGATGCCAGGGCGAGGCCCCAGGGCAGGTTCCCTGGGGCGTTGCGCTCCCGGCGGCCAGAGCTCCCGGCTGTCAGATCGTCTAAAACGCCTTGCCCTTGCAACTGGCCACCCGTCCTTCGAAGCCGTGGCTCCACTGGTGCCAGGTCGGCAGCGCCTTCACGTTGCGGAGCCAGCGATCGATGTTCGGGGAGGCGGAGAAGTCGCAGCCGATGATTTCGCCGACGGTCAGCAGCGAAGCGCCGCAGTGGTCGGCGATGGTGACGGTGTCGCCGCAGAGATAGGACTTCCGCGGACCGATCAGGTGCTCGTCGAGCACCTTGAGCCAGGCTCTGGAATGTTCCTTGGCCCAGGCGAGGGTGCCTTAGACGCCAACCGGGAGAGTGCGGCCGGGGACGCCCGGATATGCCGACCGATGGCTGGACGAGGCTGAGAGCTGACGCTGCCTTGCCGATGTCGGTAAAATTTCGTATATTAGCGATTACTGCTTAAGCGCCAGGCTGCAGCCGATCTACGGTTCCCTTTCGGGGCGCAGACCCCGGTCGCGTCGGAGACCATGATCGGCGAAGCGATCAGCACCATGTGGCGATGTTTCGGCAATCATGCAGCCCGGAGCCCTGGCCACCTACCCGGCCTCCCCCTCCGGGGATACCAGCCGAACCGTCGAGTGACCTTATCCGACGGACCCTCGGCCCAGGAGACCGTGACGCCACGTGAGGCTATCCTGTTGATAGACGGCCGTGGCGACCGGGTCTCTCACGCTCTTGATCGGGTGCAACGATGAACGCGGTAGTAAGCCCATCCACAGAGGCTTGTAGAGTCTGGCGGCAGGCACTGGTCCATGCCAAACGTCCTTGCCCCCACCTGTTCTTTCTCCTCGTCGAGTGCGCCGACGCGCGGCTCGATCGGGCGCGTCGCACCGTGGCCCGCTTCATGGGCGTGGACACGCCGATTCGCGAGCTGTTTCCGCCAGGGCGCCTGAACGGCCCCTCGCTCGCGGCCGATGCGGCTTTATCATCGGAAGGGACCGGCGCGCGCCCGGAGTCATAGCGGACGGGACGTGGAGCTGCTTCGAGCTGAAACCGACCAGGACGGCCCCCGGGCGCGGGCGGCAGCTGCCGAGCGTCGAGTCGCCGAACAACCCTGCGTTTCGTCCCTGCGGGGCCCATTTCACGGTGACCGGCGGAATCCGCTCGTCCTCGGGGCTTTGCGTCAGGGTTAGCCCGCATTTCCCACCACGTTTCGTCGCGAGGCGTCCGAGATGCGCGTGGATACAAGGCGCGCGACTGATCGGGCGCGCAGGCGTACTCGACAGTACGTCGAGCAGCCGGGCCGAGCGTAACGCCGTACCCGCCGGCAGATCGGGCGCCGCAGCAGCAGGTTGGTGAGACATGTGGGCTAGGTCTCCCGCCAACCCTCCAGGATCTCCAGGCAGAGCCGATTGAGCTCCCGGGCGCGCTCGTCCGAGCCCGCTTCCGTGTAGCAGCGCAGCTCCGGGGCGTTGCCCGACGGGCGCAGGTGGACGATCTCGTCGCTAGCGAAGCTGATGCGAAGCCCGTCGGTGGTGTCCACTGCGGCGACGGCTCCGATGAGGGGGCCGAACTGGGCCTCGATGGCCCGCCGGTCGCGGGCGGACTCTCCGGTGCAAAGGGCGGCGATGCGTTGCTGGCTGGTCCGGGTGGGAAACGCCTTGAGACGGTCGCTCGCCGTGTAGCGGGCCGGAAGGTCAGCGCACAGGGCCGAGAGGGAGACCCCCCGGGTACGTGCAGAGCAGAGCAATGCGATGGGCGGCAGGATGGCGTCGCGGGTCGGCAGTGCCGCCAGTCGACGGCCGTCGATCTCGACCGACGTGGCGGTGAGAAAGCCGCCGTTGGCCTCGTAGCCCACCACGCGTTGGCCCCCTGAATCCAGCTCGGCCTCCATCCCCGCGATCACGTAGGGGGAGCCGATTCGGGTACGGCGGACCCGCTCGAACCACCCGCACTTCTCAACGGCGGAGTTGCTGCTCACGGGTGTCACGACCCGATCGGCCCGGAGAAACTGGGCGCAGAGGATGCCGAGCAGGTCACCGCGGATCCAGCGCCCCCACTCGTCGGCTATCAGGGGACGGTCCCCGTCGCCATCGGCGCTCACGAGCGCGTCGAGGTGGTGTGTCGGCACCCATGCCCGCGCCAGCTCCACGTCCTCAGGTCTGATCGCTTCGGTGTCGACCGGCACGAAGCGCTCGGAGCGGCCGATCCTGACGACCTGCGCGCCCAACCCTTCGAGCACCGTCGCGAATGCGTCCCGGGCTACCGTGGAGTGCTCGTAGAGCCCAACGCGCAGTTCGGCGAGACAGCCGGGGCGGAAGAAATCCAGATACCGGCGGACAAACGCGTCGGTTGCGCCCGGGTCGGGCTCGGGTAGGCCGGGCGCCTGGGTGAGGCGGCCGTTCGCATCGAAGCGTCTCGGAGGCAGGTGCACCGTCTGCGCCCGGATCCCGGCCTCGTCGTCCTTGAGGATCTCTCCCTTGGGCGTGTTGAACTTGATGCCGTTGCGGTCGTCCGGGATGTGGCTGCCGGTAACCATCACCGACGGGATGCCTTCGCCCATGCCGAACAGGGCCAGCGCCGGGGAAGGTAAGGAGCCGCAGTACACCAGCTCGCAGCCGAAGTCCTGCACCGCGGCCGTTACCGCCGCCATGATGCGAGGCGTGCTCGGGCGCAGGTCGCCGCCGAGGGCCAGTCGACGGGGGCGCCCCATTGCGACTTCGAGATGCTGGAGAAACGCCAAGGTATACGCATAGCAGACCCGGTCGGTCATCGCCTCGATGCGGCCGCGCGCCCCGCTGGTGCCGAAGCCGACGCCCGACTCGTGCATCAGCTCGGCGATCTGGACCTGGAAAGAGGCTTGGGTCATGCTGGGTCTCCGTGGCAGAGTGCCATTGTAGGGCGGGGTCGGGAGCGGCAGAAGGTCGCCGGGGCGCCCTGACCCGCACGGCCGGACCCCCGGGGGCGACACGCCGTCGCCGCACATCACGCACTGAAGGAGGACCCACAATGCTAAGAAGAACGACGATCGCCATTGCCATCGGCGGCATTCTGCTCGCCCAGGCGCCGCTCACCGGAGCAGCCGAGCCTGAGAGCGCAGCACCGCCTGCACCGGCGGTGCCGGTTCCCGCTCCCCCGGGTGCGGGGGCTCACAGGGCCCCCCGTACCATGCTGATGACGCCGGCCGAGCAGGCCATGCACCGCAACAAGATGCGTGGGATGACCGCGCAGGAGCGCGAGAAATACCGCGACGAGCAGTATGCAATGCTGCGCAAGCGTGCCCGCGAAATGGGCATGGCCCTGCCCGAAACCCCTCCGTGGAAGGATCCCACCCGCAAGCGTAAGCCCGAGATGACCCAGGCTGAATTCAAGGAATACATCGAGACCCTGAAATCCCTGCCCCCGGAGCAGCGTGAGGCCTACCGTGCCGAGCAGCACGAGAAGATCGCCAAGCGCATGCAAGAGGCCCTGTCGACGCCTCCTGCCATGCCCGGGCCTCCTCCCATGCCCGAGCCTCCTCCCATGCCCGAGCCTCCTCCCATGCCCGAGTCGCTCGCCATACCGGCGCCTCCCCCCATACCGGCGCCTCCCCCCATTCCTAAGCCCCCTGCCATGCAGAAGCCGCCGGCCATGCCCAAGCCGCCGGCCATGCCCAAGCCGCCGGCCGTACCCGAGCGTCCCGTCGTGCAGGATCAGGCCTCGGCGCAGCTGCGGCGCGAGATCCAGCGCATGACGCCGGAGCAGAGGGCGCGTTATCGCGACGAGCATTACAAGCAACTTCGTGAGATCGCCAAGAGCGCCGGGGTGGACCTGCCCGAAACCCCACCCTGGAACATGACCGCGGAGCAGCGCACCGCTCAGATCGAGGCCCAGCGCAAGGCGATGCGCGAGCGCATGTCCCAGATGCCTGCGCCTCCCTACGGGGTGCCGGAGACCTGGGGCCCGCCCTATGACTGGGGCCGGGAAGGCTGGGGCTGGCCAGCACCGGGCTATGGGCTCCGGGGCGAGCCCTACGGGTGGGAACCGTACGGGTGGGAACCGTACGGGTGGGAACCGTACGGGGCGGGTCCCTGGGGCGACTATCCGTACTGATCGGGCGGCCTCGCACGGGGCCGCCCCCGAGCCTGCCCCGCCAGGGACGGTGGGGCGATCTCAGCCGCCGCCCGCCGCTGCCCGTCGCGAAAGCTCGGCCGCCTTTTCCCTCGACAGAAATCTCCAGGGTCGCGGGATCAGCCCGGGTACCTGTCTTCGGTAGTCCGCGTAGACCTCCCCATGACACGTGAGGAGCTTGCGCTCCTCCAACCGAGATCCGAAGGCGAAATAGGCCGTGATCAGGATCGCCGATAGCAGCAGGGCCTCGTCCATGCTGCGGGTCCAGATCAGCACCAGCCCAAGCCCGTACCAGGGATGGCGCACGACGCGGTGCAAGGGAGAGATGTGGAACACCTCTTGATCCTCGACTGACCGCACGCGTCCTCGCCACTGGCGCAGTCCCAGGAACTCCGCGCCGTCGTAGTAACGCAGAGACCAGAGAAAGCCCACCATGGCGAGGCTGGCCGACCCGTCGGTCAGCCATCGGGCCAGACCCGTCCACTCCCAGAGCGGCTCTCCGCGGAACGCGATCAGCAGGGCGAGGGGTGGCACGAGGAGCGCCAGCGCCGCCGCGTTGAAGCCGAGTCTGTATGCCGCCATGGCCGAGGGCCACCGGTGGGCGACCCAGCGTTTGGCGGTCAGCGAAGCCAGCGCCGAGTGGACGGCGAAGTAGGCTAGCCACGTGGCGGAAAGGATAACGCTCTGAGTAAGGGTCATGGATGGAGGTCGATGGCTGCTCTGGTAAGCGCCCGCCCCGGAGGAGCGGGATCGGATTCGGATCGGTAATCCTGCCAGCGACGTCCCGCCGGATCCGTTTCCGGCGGGACGGCAATTTGTCGAGACCCCTGGGGTCCGCTCTCGTCCGCTACCTATAGCAGCTGAGGTCGACAACCATGGGGGTGCCAGGCGATTCCAGGCGCGCTGTTGGCCCAGTGGTCCTGACCCGGGGCGCGGCGGCCGGTACAATCTGCCCGGGATGCGTGGTCCGGAGGCAAGCCAGTGAAGATTCAAAGCGCCGGTGGCGGCGAGCGTAGCACCGAGGCGGAGCTGATGCAGCGGCTGCTGCCGATCCGGGGTGCCCGGGTGCTGGAGCTGGGCTGCGGCCGGGCGATCGTCACCCGTCTGATGGTGGAGACTCTGGGTGCGGCCAGCGTCACCGCCACCGAGGTCGACGGGATTCAGCACGAGAAGAATCTGCAGATCGACGATCTGCCCGGCGTGACCTTTCGGCTGGCCGGTGCCGAAGCGACCGGCGAGCCCGACGAGGGCTTCGACATCGTGGTGATGCTCAAGTCGTTGCACCACGTGCCGGTCGATCGGATGGACCAGGCGCTGCGCGAGATCCGCCGCGTCCTCAGACCCGGCGGGCTGGCCTATATCTCAGAGCCGGTCTATGCCGGGGCGTTCAACGACATCCTGCGCCTGTTCAACGACGAGCAGCGGGTGAGAGAGGTGGCCTTCTCCGCCGTTGAGCGCGCCGTGGATGCCGGCCTGTTCGAGCTGGTCGACGAGGTCTTCTTCCAGAATCCCGCGAGCTACGAGAGCTGGGAGACGTTCGAGGAGCGCATCCTGGGGGTCACCCATAGCGAGTACCATCTGGATGCGCCCTTGTATGCCCGGGTCAAGCGGGCGTTTCTGTCCCACATGGGCCCCCAGGGGGCAGAGTTCTTCAACCCGATGCGGGTGGACCTGCTGCGCCGCCCTGCCGCCTGACCCGATGCCCGGGGTCGCCAGGATCCTGTGGGGGGCGGGAGCTCAGCCGGCGGTGCGCTCGCTGCCGTACACCGAAATTTTGTGAGGGGGCCCCGTGAGCGATCGATCCTTTGCACTGCCCGTCTCCGACGACCCGGTAGGGAACCTCGCGGGCCGCTGGTTGAAGCTAGGCGTGCTCACGCTGCTCGCGGCGGGCATGTATTCGATTCTCCTGGTGCTCGCGCGCGCGCCGGGCATCGACGAGCACATGCCCCTGCGGGACTTCTTTCACGTGGCCCTGGTGGTGCACGTGGACCTGTCGGCGGTCATCTGGCCGCTCGCCCTGGCCGGGGTGTTCTGGAGCCTCAATGCCTCCGAGGTGCATCCACTCTGGGACAGCGCTGCCCTCTGGCTAGCCGGGGCCGGCACCGCGCTGATCGCCGTGTCCCCCTTTCTGGGGGCAGGGCACCCCCTGTCGAACAGCTACATACCGGTGCTGCGCGATCCCATCTTCTATGCCGGGGGTTGGATCGCCATGGCGGGCTTCGTTTTGCTGGTGCTGCGCGCGATCGTGGCTTCCAGGCCGTTGGGCAAGCCGTTTGCCGAGGTCGACGTGCTGCGGGCGGGGATCTGGTTCAGCGCCTTTGCCGCGGTGGTGTCGGGGCTCGCCCTGGGCTGGTCCTACTGGGGCGTGCCGCGGGACCTCCCGCCGCAGGCCTATCTAGAGTCGCTGTTCTGGGGCAGCGGCCACGTCCTGCAGTTCGCCCATACCCTTCTGCTCCTGGTTGCCTGGCTTTGGCTCGCGGACGCCGCTGGCTTTCGGCTGCGCCTGAGCCCGCAGGGCGGCGTCAACTTGATGGCCGTCGCTCTGGCACCGGTTCTGGTCGCGCCCGTGATCTATTTCAACGCCGAAGTGACGTCGGCGTTCCACACCCTGGCGTTCACCCGATTGATGCGCTACGGCGGTCTGACGGCCCTGCCCCTCGGGGCGGTGGTGGTGTTGGCGGTGCTCTCGGGGTGGACCCGGGCGAGCCAGACCCAGCGTTACCTGCGCGCCGCGCTTTACTGCTCGCTGGTGACATTCGCCGCGGCTGGCCTCCTGGGGTTTCTGGTCGAAGGGGTCGGCGTGTCGGTCCCTGCCCACTACCGGGGCTCCGTCGCAGGGGTGGCCCTGGCCTTCATGGGCATGACGTACTACCTGCTGCCGCGCCTGGGCCACGACGCCCCCATGCCGCGACTGGCGAACATCCAGCCCTACGTCTATTCCGGGGGGCAGCTCATGCACATCGTCGGGCTCGCCTGGTCTCGTGACTACGGGACCATTGAGCACACGACCGCCGGCGCCGTTCGGGGGCCGCATCCTGTCGCGGAGATCGCAGCAACGGCAATGGCGCTATCGGGCGAGCTGGTCGCGAGCATCGGCGTGCTGCTGTTCGTGGTGGTAGCCATCGGCTCGATCTGGCTGAGAAGAAAGCCGGTCTGAGGCCTTTGGCTTCAGCCGGCGCCTTGGGCAATACTTGACACAGGGGTCATTACGCGGGGGGGCGATCGATGGCGGGACATCCTTACCAGCACATCCTGACGGCCGTGGATTTCTCGCCCGGCACCGACGCCGTGGTCGGGCGCACCGAGGAGCTGGCCCAGCGCTACATGGCCCGGCTCAGCTTGATCCACGTGGTCGAGCCGATGCTGATGGAGTACACGGGTGAGCTGGCGCTTCCCGAGGACGTCAACATCGAGCGCCAGCTGATCGAGTCCGGAGAGCAGCGGTTGCGTGAGATGGGAGACCGGCTGCACGTCAAGATGCCCGACCGACATGTCTTGATCGGGTCTCCAAGGGCCGAGATCGTGCGTGTGGCCGAGGAGCAGGGAGTGGACCTGATCGTGGTGGGCAGCCACGGCCGCCACGGTCTGGCTCTCCTGCTCGGCTCCACGGCCACAGGCGTGCTGCACCACGCTCCCTGCGACGTGGTCGCGGTGCGCATCCAGACACCCCGACCTTAACGCGTTCCCTGCTGCCTGGCTCCTCAGAGAAACGCCCGGACGGCGAGAAGCGCGTAGTGGTCGGCGAGCAGGAAGGCGAACAGGGCGCTCAGATAGAAGATCGAGTACCCGAAGGTCTTCATGGCGTGGTCGTCGCCGTTGGAGCGATAGAGCACCACCGCGTGGTAGACGAAGCCGATGCCCAGAGCCAGGGCGCCCACCAGATAGATGGATCCGCACATCTGGGTGAGAAACGGCATGAGCGTGACCGCTACCAGCACCAGCGTGTAGAGCAGGATGCTGAGCTTGGTGAACGCCACCCCGTGGGTGACGGGCAGCATTGGGATCCCAGCCTTCGCGTATTCCTTGCGGCGCTTGATGGCCAGCGCCCAGAAGTGCGGCGGGGTCCATACGAAGATGACCAGGAAGAGCAGCAGGGCGTCGCTGTGTACCTCGCCTGTGACGGCGGCCCATCCCAGCACCGGGGGAGCTGCGCCGGCGGCCCCGCCGAGCACGATGTTCTGCGGTGTGGAGCGCTTGAGGAACATCGTATAGACCACCGCGTAGCCGATCATCGCGATGAAGGTCAACAGGGCGGTCAAAGGGTTGACGAAAAGAAGCAGGATGGCCATCGAAAGCACACCCAGGCTGAGTGCAAAGCCGATCGCCGCGCGGGACGAGAGTCTGCCCTGGGGCAACGGCCGGTTGTGGGTTCGGTCCATGACCGCGTCGATGCGTTGGTCGACCCACTGATTGACGGCCGCACCCGAGGCCGCGCCCAAGGCGATGCCTAAGGTGCCGAAAACCAGGGCATCGAGAGGGACGGGGCCCGGGGTCGACAGCAGCATGCCCACGACTGCGGTGAAGACGATCAGCGCGACCACCTTGGGCTTGCACAGGACGTAGTATTCCTTCCAGGGAAACGTCGAGGTCTTTTGCAGGATAAGCTCGGTCATTGGGGAAATCCTCAGGGTCGAAGAGGCCGCAGCGCGGGGCGACCGGTTCTCAAGGCATGATTCAGGCCGATCAGGGTCAGCAGCAGCAGTGCTGCCCCGGCGTTGTGGCCCACGGCCACGGGCAGCGGCAGGCGTAGCAGCACGTTGGCCACGCCCAGTGAGATTTGGACCGCGAGAACGACGAGGAGCAGGGCGCCGAGCGCTCGCAATCGACCGGAGGCGGCGCCGATCATCGTCGCGACCCCGAGGCCGCCCAGATACAACAGGGTGACCAGGGCGCCGAGCCGGTGCACGAAATGCACTGTAACGCCGGCCTGGGGTGACAGCAGCCCGCCTTCGTAGTTGACGCCCGAGGTTCCCAGGACGCGAAACGCCTCGCCGAGGGCGAGCGGGGGCACCCACTGGCCCTGACAGGTCGGGAAGTCCGGGCAGTACAAGGCGGCGTAATTGGTGCTCGTCCACCCGCCCAGAGCGATCTGAGTGAACAGGACAGCCAGTCCGAACAAGGCGAAGGGGCGCAGGGCGCGGTTGCCCCCCGGGGGCAGATCCATCGAACGCGAGTGGCGCAGGGCAAGCCAGCAGAGCAGCGCCAACGTCGCCATGCCCATGATGAGGTGCAGGGTGACCACCGCCGGGCGCAGCAGCAGGGTGACTGTCCACATTCCCAGCGTCGCCTGGAAGCCCACGAGCAGCACCAGCAGCAGCGGGAGGGCGAGGGCTTGCTCCGGGTCCGCGCGGTTGCGTATCGCGAGCACCGCGAGCAGCACGATGAAAAGCCCCAGGGTGCCCGCTGCGTAGCGGTGCACCATCTCTTTCCAGGCCTTGGCCGGGCTAACATGGCTACCCGGGAATGCCGCCTCGGCTTGGCGGATCTCGTGATGCCCGTCGGGTGCAACGATCTGTCCATAGCACCCCGGCCAGTCCGGGCAGCCGAGGCCGGCGTCAGACAGGCGCACATAGGCCCCGAGCACGATGACCACCAACGCGAGCAGTGTCGCGGCGAATGCCACTCGGGCAAAGAATCGGCGGCGCTCCGGCGCTGACATGTCAAATGCTCCCCTGAGTGTTGGAGCCGCAGGGCGGACGGCCGGCTGCGGTTGCGGGCGCGACGGCATACAGGAGCACCCCCAATCGGTTGGGTTGCGCTCCGATTACAAGGCCGCCCCCGGCCCGGCGTCCCGCAGAGGGCTTGCGCCTGTCGTACCTGGGAGTCCGGCCTCGGCCCCGGCCGGCTCGGGTGGGCTGTGCTTGCGTGCTACCCGACATGGGAGTATTTCAGCAGCTTTTCGAGGTCTTGAACGATGTCCCGAGGGTCGGCGCCGGGGCGATAGTACATCATCAGATTGCCCAGCGGATCGACCAGATACACCCGGTCGGCTTCTTGCATGCGAATCCCATCGACGTTGAACAGCGGTGCGAGCATCTGGGCCTGTGCCTGGGGGACGAGCGCCACGGCTAGGTCCGGATAGTCGGTCAGCGCCTCCCGCAAGCCCGCCGCCGACGTGTCCATCGCCAGGAACAGGCGCTGCACGCGGCGGATATTCTCGCCTTGCGCCAGACGCGCCTGGCGCAGCGTGTAAAGCGACTTGCGGCAGGTATCCGCGCAGGCCCCTTGGCCGATGTAGAGCAGCGTCCATTTGCCGCGCAGAAATGCCTGTGGGAAATGTTCGCCCTTGGCGTCCAGCAGCCCGGTTGGGAGGGCCAGCGGCCTCGGTGGCTGTATCAGGGTACCCCGGTTGGTCGTGCTGCCGGTCCAGCCGCCATGCTCCGCAGTCTTATGCACGAGCCAGGCCGTGACCACCGGGGCAAGAAACAACAGGGCCATGAGAATCAGAGCCCGCCGGGCGTTGAGCGCACCCCGTTGCGCTCGGAGTGTCGGCGGCCCGAGTCTGCAAAGATTGCCCCGCGGTGCCTTCATGGGTGATTCGCCTCGCTATCTGTCCGCCCGGGGCCGTTGGCGACCCGGCGCGTGTTGACGCCGACATAGATCACCAGGAGGACCAGGGCGAGCGTATACCACTGCGCGGCGTAGGCGCGATGTTTGGCCGGGGTGATGCCGTACACCGGCTTCCAGTCACGCACGAATCCGCCCGGCGCTTGTGGGTCCAGCAGCAGCTCCAGCGGCTGCAGCGGATGGCCCAGGGTCTTTTCCAGCGTATGGATATCCAGCGCCTCGACTACCCGCGGCCAGGTGTTGCCGGGCTCCTCGGCCGTCCCCAACGTAAACCCCTTCTCCGGCAGGCGTACGGTGGTCTGTATCAGGATGCTGCCGGTGGGTCCGGGGACCGGCGGCAGATCCGTCCTGCGCTCACCCAGGGGAACCCAGCCGCGGTTGACCAGCACCCAGGGCGGCTCCAATCCGGGGTCTTGGAGGCGCATCGGGGTCAACACCTGATATCCGGCAGCTCCCCTGTAGGTCCGGTTGTCTAGCAGCAGCTGGTGGTCGAGATCGTAGACGCCTCGCAGGGTCGTGTGCCGATACTCAATGTCCGGCCCGGGGCGTTGGGTCCCGACCAGGTTTGTCAATGGCTGCGCCGGCTGCCTGATCCGCGCGGCATTGGTATCGATCAGGCCCTGCTTCCAGACCGCACGCTGGAGCTGCCAGTGACCGAGGAACAGCAAAATCGGCACCAGCAGCAGCGTAGCCAGAGTCGGCCATAGGGACGGCCGGAAGTCGAAAGGGCCCAGGCGCATGCTCGATATTGCCAGTTTGTTATACTGCCCAGCACCTACCACTGCGCTGCGTCTTCACCATGTTAAGCAAGATCATCGTCGTTCTGTTTCTGCTCGCTATCGTTGCCAGCCTTGGCAGCGGTCTATTCTATTTGGTCAGCGACAAAGGCTCATCGGACCGAACGGTGCGGGCG
>Ga0315556_1000676_pt1 | contig 21209 bp, 14 predicted proteins | sample SalMarSW160310MG_FD_202112 | JGI IMG/M metagenome (GOLD analysis project Ga0315556, IMG submission 202112) | Salt marsh sediment microbial communities from the Plum Island Ecosystem LTER, Massachusetts, United States - Salt Marsh Sediment SW1603-10 ...
CGGTCAGGGGTAAAGCTTGATAGACGGGACGGGCTTCGAGGCCCATCCCGACCGGATCAGGCGGTCAATGCCTTGTAGCGGATGCGGTGAGGCTGGTCGGCCGCGTCGCCCAGGCGGCGCTTGCGGTCCGCTTCGTAGTCGGCATAGTTGCCTTCGAACCATTCCACGTGGCTGTCGCCCTCGAAGGCCATGATGTGGGTGGCGACGCGGTCCAGGAACCAGCGGTCGTGGGAGATGACCACCGCGCAGCCGGGGAACTCCAGCAGCGCCTCTTCCAGCGCGCGCAGGGTTTCCACGTCCAGGTCGTTGGTGGGCTCGTCGAGCAGCAGGACGTTGCCGCCGCTCTGCAGCAGCTTGGCCATGTGCAGGCGGTTGCGCTCGCCGCCGGAGAGGTTGCCCACCCGCTTCTGCTGGTCGGAGCCGCGGAAATTGAACCGGCTCAGGTAGGCGCGGGAGTTGAGCTCGAAATTGCCGATGCGGATGATGTCCTGGCCGCCGGAGACTTCCTCCCAGGCAGTCTTGTTGTCGTCGAGGGCGTCGCGGCTCTGATCCACGTAGGCGAGCTGTACCGTGTCGCCGATGCGCAATTCGCCGGCGTCGGGCTGTTCCTGACCGGTGATCATGCGGAACAGAGTGGTCTTGCCGGCGCCGTTGGGCCCGATGATGCCGACGATGCCGCCGGGCGGCAGACTGAAATTCAGACCATCGATGAGCAGTTGCTCGCCGAAACCCTTGCGCAGGTCCTTGGCCTCGATGACGAGATCACCCAGGCGCGGGCCGGGCGGGATGAACAGCTCGTTGGTCTCGTTGCGCTTCTGGTAGTCGGAGCGTGACATCTCCTCAAACCGGGCCAGACGCGCCTTGCTCTTGGCATGGCGGCCCTTGGGATTGCTGCGCACCCATTCCAGCTCCGACTTCATGGCGCGGATGCGGGCCGCTTCCTGCTTCTGCTCCATCTCCAGGCGTTTTTCCTTCTGCTCCAGCCACGAGGAGTAGTTGCCCTCCCAGGGGATGCCGTGGCCGCGGTCCAGTTCCAGAATCCAGCCGGCGACGTTGTCCAGGAAGTAGCGGTCATGGGTGACCGCCACCACCGTGCCGGAATAGTCGTGCAGGAAACGCTCCAGCCAGGCCACGGATTCGGCGTCCAGGTGGTTCGTGGGCTCGTCCAGCAGCAGCATGTCGGGTTTGGACAACAGCAGCTGGCACAGGGCCACGCGGCGGCGCTCGCCGCCGGAGAGTTTGGTAACGTCGGCTTCCCACGGCGGCAGGCGCAGGGCGTCGGCGGCGATCTCCAGCTGGCGGTCCAGGTTGTGGCCGTCGGTGGCCTGGATCAGCGCCTCCAGTTCACCTTGTTCCTTGGCCAGGGCGTCGAAGTCGGCATCCGGTTCCGCATAGGCGGCGTAGATGGCGTCCAGCCGGACGAGAGCGTCCTTGACCGGCTTGACCGCCTCTTCGACATTGCCACGCACGTCCTTGTCGGGATCCAGGTGCGGCTCCTGCGGCAGGTAGCCGATGTTGATGCCCGGCTGCGGGCGCGCTTCGCCGATGATGTCCGTGTCCACCCCGGCCATGATGCGCAGCAGTGTGGATTTGCCCGAGCCGTTCAGCCCCAGCACGCCGATCTTGGCACCGGGGAAAAAGGACAGAGAGATGTCCTTGAGGATTTCGCGCTTGGGCGGGACGACCTTGCCCACACCGTTCATGGTGTAAATGTACTGTGCCATAGGGTCCGGAAACTCTGTGGTAAAGTCGACGATTATAAGGGACCGGGCATACCTTTACCAAAGCCGCTGTAGGCGGTGACGGTGATTGCGCTGATCCGGGTCCCGTGCAGCAGCGCCGAGGGGTTATTCTATGACGAGTGAGCACGGCCGTGAGTTGCTGGATCAGCCCGGGTTCAGCGCTGCGGTTCTGGATACGATTGGGGCCATGGTGTTGGTCGTGGACCCGTCCGGCAGCATCGTCTACGTCAACCGGGCCTGCCGGCGCTTGACCGGCTACAGCCTTGACGAGATGAAGGGGCAATCCTGGGACCGCTTCCTGACTCCCGAAGAGGCGGAGGGTGCGCGGGCGGTGTTCCGCTTACTCACTGCAGGCCAGTTCCCCAGCGCGCACGAAAACGACTGGGTGGCCCGTTCCGGACAGCGGCGCCGCATCGTCTGGTCCAACACGGCCATTCTGGACTCGGAGGGGCAGGTCAAGTACGTCATCGGGACCGGCACCGACGTCACGGATCAGCGCCGCAGCGAACACGCGTTGCGCGAGGTTGAGGAACGCTTTCGCGAACTCACCGAGAATATCGATGAAGTTTTCTTTCTCCGTGATCTGGATGAGAACAGGAAGCTCTACGTCAGTCCCGCCTATGAGGCGATCTGGGGCCGGCCGGCCCAGGCGCTTTACGACGATTCGGATGACTTCCTGAAGTGTGTGCACCCCGATGACTATCAACGGGTATGCACCGCTATGCGCGACCAGACCCCGGGGCGCATGTTTGACGATGAATACCGTATCGTGCGGCCGGATGGCAGCGTGCGTTGGATACGCGCCCGCACCTTCGCGGTACGCAACCATGCGGGTGAATTCTATCGTGTGGCAGGCCTCGCCGAGGACGTCACCGAGCGCAAACAATCTGAGCAGGCTTTGCGCGACAGCGAAGCGCGGCTGCGGCAGATCATTGACCTGGTACCCCACATGATTTTCGTGAAGGACTGGGACGGGCGGTTTCTGCTGGTCAACAAGGCCAAGGCGGATGCCTATGGCATGACCGTGGACGAATTGACTGGGCGGTTGCAGGATGAATTCCGGGATGCTGGCGGCCCTTCCTACCAGCAAATGCGGGCCGACGACCGCGAGGTGATGGCCGGCGGCCGATCCAAGCGCATCGGCGAAGAATCGTTTGTCGACGCCGCGGGCAATGAACACATTCTCGAGACGATCAAGGTGCCCTGCGCCGTGGCCGGCAGTGAGCGGTCGGCCGTGCTGGGAGTCGCGACGGACATCACCGAGCGCCGGCGGATGGCGCAAGCGCTGGCCGAGGAGGCGGAGCGCTACCGCCTGGTCGTGGACACATTGGCCGAGGGGGTGGTGTTTCTCGGGGCGGACGGTTGTTTCCGGGCTGGCAACGCGGTGGCGGCACGCATGATCGGCGTGCCGCCCGAGGATCTGGTCGGTCGACCTTTCTTTCCACAGAATGGGTTGCGCCGCATCGACGAGAATGGCCAGCCGCTTCCGCTGGAGCGGCACCCCATCGCCGTGACCTTGGGCTCCGGCCAGCCGCTCAGCGGCGTGGTCATGGGTCTGGTGCGGAACGACGATACGGTCGTCTGGCTTTCGATCAGTACGCGCCCGACCTTCCGCGGCGCGGACCCCACCCCCGACGGTGTGGTGGTCTCGCTTGCGGACATCACGGCGCAGAAGAACGCTGAGAAGGCGCTGCGCGCCAGCGAGGACCGGCTGCGGCGCAGCCAGATCTGCGCAAACATCGGCACCTGGGACCTGGATCTGCACACCGGCCGGCTGCACTGGTCGGAGCGGGTGGCGCCGATGTTGGGCTATACCGAGCCGGTCACCGACACCAACATCGAAAAATTGATGGACGTGGTGCATCCGGATGACGTGGACCGCATACGCGCGGCGGTCCGAAGGTGCGTCGAGCAGGGCGACCGGTACGCGGTGGAGTACCGTGTCGTCTGGCCCGATGGGACGGTGCGATGGATGCACAGTCAGGGAAATGTCGATCGCGCCGCCAACGGCGAGGCCATGAGATTGCTTGGCGCGGTGCAGGACATCACGGAGCGCAAATGGGCCGAGCAGGCGCTGCGCGCCTCGGAGGAGAAGTACCGGGCCTTGATGGAGAATGCGAGCGACGCCATATTCATCTCGGGGCTCGATGGCAAGATCCTGGATGCAAACAAGCGCGCTGAGGAACTCCTGGGGTATGACAAGGAGGAATTGCTGGGCCTCTACGGCAGCGACATTCACCCACCCGAGGAACAGGACAATCTGCGCGCAGCATTCGCGGACATTGTCGGGAAGGGCCAGTCACTGTATGAGCATCTGGTTCTGAAGAAGGATGGCAGCACGGCGCCGGTAGAGGTGGCCGGTACGCTGTTCGAGTACCGCGGGCGGCAGGTCGCGCTGGGAATCTTTCGCAATCTTGCCGAACGCAAGCAGGCAGAGTTGGATCAGGCCAAACTGTCGCGGGCGCTGGAGCAGACCGCGGATTCCGTCATGATCACCGATGCCGGCGGTATCATCGAGTATGTTAATCCCGAGTTCGAGAATATCACCGGCTATGGTCGTGACGAGGTGATTGGAGGGACCCCCAGAATTCTGAAATCCGGCCGGATCAGCCGGGACTTCTATCGCCGGTTGTGGGAGGAACTGCTCGGCGGAAGGGTCTTCCGTGCCGTGTTTCTGAATCGTAAGAAAGATGGCACCCTGTACTACGAAGACAAGACGATCAGTCCGCTGCGCGATGAGCGCGGCGCTGTCAGTCACTTCATTTCCGTGTCCCGGGACGTGACGGCCAACCGGCGGGCCGAGGAGGAGCGGTTGGCCAGGGAAAGGGTTCACCGCGACACCTTGGTGCGCGAGGTCCATCACCGCATCAAGAACCATCTGCAGGGCTTGAGCGGTCTGCTGCGTCAGCATGCCACCGAACGTCCCGAGTTGCGCGACCCTCTGGAGGCGGTGATCGCGCAGATTCATTCGGTGGCAGTGGTGCACGGTTTGCAGGGTGCCGCCGGTCATGGTGACGTCCGGCTGTGCGACATGACCGAGGCAATCTGTCGGGCGGGGACGGCCCTGTCGGGGGGGCGTGTCGAATTGCAGTTGGAGATGGACCTGGAAGGGTCGGTGTCCCTTGCCCCTGAGGAGGCGGTTTCAGTCGCGTTGATTCTCAACGAGATGATTGTGAATGCGATAAAGCACGGTGATCATGCGGCCGGAGCGGTGCGGGTCCGAGTAATCGGTGGCGGGCAGCGTGGCGAAGTGGTGGTTATCAACCGCGCAGCCGAACTGGACTTCAACGCCGTTGGCGGGAGCGGCTCCGGTTTAACTCTGGTGCGGGCGCTGCTGCCGCGGGTGGGGGGCGAGTTTGCTGTCGAGGCGACGCCGGACGGGTACGTGGAAGCGCGCTTGGCGGTTTTGCCCCCAGTGGTCGTCGAGCCTAAAGGAGAGTCGGTGGGGGGCGACAACCCCACCGTCGAGGGGGTAGCCAAGGCGGAATCGGAGAGGTAGTATTTTATGACAGCAGCGTAGATTCTTGCGCTTGGTCCGCGGCAACTCGCATCGTTCGTCGCAGCTGTCGGTGCGGTCGGGCACTGCATCGTCTGTGCCGGTGCAGTGGGGGTTTTCGGCCAGAACCCGCGTCTCTGTTTGCTAGTACTGTATTTGTCCTTTTTTAACGTGCGCCGTCCCCTAGTCCCTGCGACGGTGTAATTACAGATTCACAAGGAGAGTGTCCCGCCGTCCGCGGCGCAGGGGCATGCTTGGTTTTGGCCATACGCTGACGGAGCGGACATCAAGGTGTTCCTCATTGAGCAATAGACGAGGGTAGTTCAGATGTCCAAGGGTAGATTGCTGCTGGTCGACGATGATCGCTTGATTCTCGCGACATTGTCCCCGGGTTTGCGCGCAGCCGGCTTCGAGGTTCTGGCAGCGGAATCGGGCGAGCAGGCGCTGGAGATCCTGGGTCGTGAGCAAGTGGACCTGGCGGTTCTCGACGTATGCATGCCGGGTATGTCCGGCATCGAGGTGGCGAAGCACCTGCGTGAGCATACGCAGATTCCCTTCGTATTCCTGTCCGCCTACGGCGACGATGATATCGTCTCTCAGGGTGTTGCCGAAGGGGCGCTGGTCTACCTCGTTAAACCCTTGGACGTCTCTCAGCTTGTCCCGGCCATCGAAACCGCTCTGTCACGTTCTCATGACCTCCATCAGCTGCGCCAGGCGCAGGACCAGTTGACCACGGCATTGGCGGGAAATCGCAGTACCAGCGTTGCCGTCGGCCTGATCATGGAACGTTACCGGCTGTCGGAGCGGGATGCCTTCGAACGTCTGCGCATGTTCGCCCGTTCCAACCGACGCAAATTGCACGACGTGGCCGAGGAAATCGTCAACGCGGCGGAATCATTCAATCTGCCTGGAGGCGGTGCGGCGGCCACATAGCGGAAGCCTTGCCGGCTGCCCAAATCGCTGCTAGCTTTGTCGCAAGTGCCCTGTGCTGCAGTGGCCGCCGCGCCGAAGTCCCGCGCACCGGTGGCCTTTTCGCTGCATCACAGTGAAGCCAGGTCGCCCCGTTGCTTTGCGGCCCAGTATTCTGCTCGGCCCTGTCCCCGCCCCGCATTGCTGTCGCTCGCGCGACTATGAGTGGGGGGAAGGGAGTCTTGACCAATCCACATCATCTGATCGATCGTCTGATCGAAGTCGTGGCCGCCACCATGGGCGTGACACGCGACGAGGCCGAGCGGCGCCGGCGGTATCTGGGTTTGAGCGACGATGAGGCTGCGTTGCTCCGTGAGGTGAGGCCCACGATCGCGACGCATCACGACGCGCTCATGCGGGACTTCTACGCGCATCTCCAGTCCTTCGATGAAACCCAGGAATTACTCCAGGATCCCGCTTCGCTGGAACGGCTCAAGCGCAAGCAATGGCGTTATCTCGCCGAACTGACCACGGGTCGATACGATTGGAACTACGTGATCGAGCGCCTGCGCGTCGGAGTCGTGCACCAAAATATCGGCTTGGAACCGCGCTGGTACATTGGTGCCTATTCCCACTACCTTTCAAGCCTTGCCGATCATCTCGCCACCTCTCTGGGTGAAGATCCAGAGCGTCTGGTGGCTGTCCTGGTCGCACTGCAACGCGTCGTGTTTTTCGACATCAGCCTGGTCCTGGAGGCGTACTTCCACGCGGATCGCCAGGCGCTATTGTCCCTGAAGGATCTCTCCGATCGCATTCTTGCCAGTGTGCCGGTCGGCCTGCTGGTGCTGGCCGACGATCTGACCATCGTGTCCGCCAATGGCTTCATGGACCGACTGGTCGCCGAGGCCGACGAAGACCTCGTCGGCGCCCGACTGGAGGATGTGCTGCCACAGGTCGAGGTCGTCGCCAGGGCACGGCAGGCTTTGACGGATGGGCTGGAACGCCAGGACGTTCTCGTGGAGCAGTTCAATCGCGGTGGGGCGAGGGTCTCGATGCAGGTGCGGATCGTGCCTTTGCCGCCGACTGCGCCAGAGTCGGTGATGGGGGAGGACGGGCAAGGTGTTGTCTCGGCGCGGCTGCTGGTGGTCGTGGAAGATCTCAGCGAGTACCGCCGGCTGCGCCAGGATTCCCGCGAGGCGAGCGTGCATGTGCGCGCCATCCTGGACAATGTGGCGGATGGAATCATCACCATCGACGACTCCGGTGTCGTTGAGTCCTTCAATCCGGCCGCCGAACGTCTGTTCGGCTATTCGGCGGAGGATGTGATCGGGCGGAACGTCCGCATGCTCATGCCCGAGCCATATCGTTCCGGCCACGACGGCTATCTGGCGCGGCACGTCGAATCCGGAGAGCGCCGCTGTCTCGGGGTGGGCTTCCGTGAAGTCGAGGGACTTCGCCGGGACGGCTCCGTGTTTGCCATGGAGCTGTCCATCAGTGAAATGCGACTCGACAAGGGCCGGCGGTTCATCGGCATCGTGCGGGACATTACCGAGCGGCGGGCGGCCCAGCTCACGACCGCCAAGCTCTCCAGTGCCGTGGAGCAAGCCGCCGATTCCATCATCATCACCGACGATCAGGGTGTCATCGAGTACGTCAACGGCGGCTTCGAGGAGACGACCGGCTACAGTCGGGAGTATGCGCTCGGGCGGACGCCCAACCTGGTCAAGTCCGGCATGCATGACGCCGCGTTCTACTCGAAGCTGTGGAACACCATTCAGTCGGGAAATGTATTCAGGGACGTGTTCGTCAATCGCCGGCGCGACGGCGGGCTCTACTACGAAGAGAAGACCATCACCCCGCTGCGCGATCCGCAGGGAAATATCACCCATTTCGTGTCTTCCGGCAAAGACATCACCGAGCGTATTCAAACCCAGGAGCGGCTTCAGCACCTGGCCCAGCACGATATGCTCACCGGTCTTCCTAATCGCGCGCTGCTCATGGACCGCTTGTTCCAGGCCATGGCCTGGGACAAGCGCCACGGCGGCGGTGTGGCGTTGCTATTCCTCGATCTGGATCGATTCAAACTGCTCAACGACAGCATGGGTCACGACCGGGGCGATCGTCTGCTTCAGTCCCTGGCGGCGCGTCTGCGCGTCTGCGTGCGCGAAGGGGACACGGTGGCGCGCCTGAGCGGGGACGAGTTCGCCCTGGTGCTGCAGGATATCGTCTCCGTGGACGAGGTGCTGCCGGTGGTCCGAAAGGTTCTGGAGGGCATTGCCGACCCCATGGATCTGGACGGCGTCGAGGTGGCAGCCACTGCCAGTATCGGCATCGCCCTGTTTCCTGACGACGGCGTCGAACCCAATGAGCTTTTGCGGCAGGCGGAGATCGCCATGTACCGGGCCAAGGCCGAGGGCCGCGGCGGGTACCAATTCTACACCTCAGACATGAATACGGCTGCGGAACAGCGTTTCCTGTTGGAGAACGACTTGCGCCGAGCGCTCGAGCGCGACGAATTCGTGCTGCACTATCAGCCGCAGGTCCTCATCGACAGCGGCGAGACCATCGGCGTCGAGGCGCTGCTGCGATGGAACCATCCGATTCAGGGTCTGGTGCCGCCGGCTGCGTTCATACCTATTCTGGAAGAGTCCGGTTTGATCCGGGCGGTGGGGCAGTGGGTTCTGGATACCGCCTGCGGCGAGTTGCGCCGCATGCGCGCCAAGGGACTCGTCTTGCCGAGGATGGCTGTGAACATCTCGCCGCGCCAGTTGGCCGATCCGGGGTTTGCCGCGGCCGTGGGCGAAACTCTGACCAGGCATGCTTTGAGCCCCGGCTCCCTGGAGTTGGAGATTACCGAAACGTCCCTTATGGAGGACGAGGGCAATGCGGTCGAATCGCTTCATCTCCTCGAAGCCATCGGTGTGCATTTGGCGATGGATGACTTCGGTACCGGCTACTCCTCCCTGAGTTATCTGCGGCGTCTGCCGGTGGATACTCTCAAGATCGATCGGGCCTTTGTGGCCAACGTGCCCGAGGATGGCGGTGACTGCGAACTGGCCGGCGCCATCGTGGCACTGGGACACAGCCTGAAATTGCGCATCGTCGCCGAGGGCGTGGAGACCGGGGAGCAGATGGCGTTCCTTGGCGCACAGGGTTGCGATGCCGTGCAGGGTTACTTCGTCGCGCGTCCCATGCCCGCCGACGCGTTGGCGGTGTTCCTTCAGCCGCAGGCCTGAAGCCTCGCTCCTTGCCCCGACGGTTACCCGTCACCCCTCGTCCCATCTCGTGCCGGAATGCCGGCGTCGTTTTGCCCGAATCCGTCCATTCTCCGCACTGCGATGGGATTTCTGTCCCCGATTGGTGCGTTTTGCCACTGAATCCCCAGGTCGCCATGAATTTTCGACGTTGTACCTGTGTGGCACGCGTCTTGCTCCTGTTCATTCCACGACAAGTTGTGGACCCCGTGTCGAACCGCGCTGCGAGGGTCTGATTAATGTTTGACGGTTTTACTAAAGCTATTGGTGGCGGCGTCGATAAGCCTTGGCAAGCGCGATGATTATTTCGGCCACTGGCTTGGGCAAGGATGACAGGACTCATGATGCATACAGACGCAGAAACTGACCGGCCGGACTCTCCATTGGTGATTTTGGACGCGTCGATAGCCATCGACGGCGTCGCCGATTTGAAGGAGCGTCTGCTGCAGGCAATGGACGGTGCCGAGGTCGTCCTGGTGGACGCTTCCGAAGTCCAGCGCGTCGATACCTCGGCAATCCAGGCGCTTTGCGCGTTGCGCAAGGAACTGGCCGAATCCGGTGCCGCGCTCGAGTGGCGCGCACCCAGTCCTGCGTTGACCGACGGCGCCCATCGCCTTGGACTGACTGACTCGCTGGGTCTCGCGGGCTAACGATAGAAGCGGGCCCGCGACGTTGCCCGAACGATTGCCTACCGAAGGCCACACCCCCGCCTTCGTATGCAGTTCGGCTGAAAACAGCCACTGCCATTGACCGCCCCGAACTGTTTGTCGTGCGGTCTTTGCCGGAAAGGGCTCGACAAGAGAGCTCGTCCGGCAATCTCCCAAGGCCTCATCCCCGCCTTGATCTAACCAACTGATTTCGCGACAGCGATGTGTTGGCACGTGGTGCTGCGTCCTTCCTCGGAGGCGTCGCCGTACTGCTGCTGACCGACGCTGAGAGTCAACACGTAGATTTACCGCAACAGGGGATAGGACGATGGCGACAATTCTGGCAGTCGATGATTCCGCATCCATGCGTCAGATGGTGGCGTTCACGCTCAAGGGAGCAGGGCACGAGGTGCTCGAGGCCGGCGACGGTGAGGAAGCATATGGCATCGCGCAAAGGAAGTCGGTCAACCTGGTCATCACCGACGTCAACATGCCGAAGATGGATGGCATCGCTCTGACCCGCAAGCTGCGCACGCTGCCTGGCTACAAGTTCACCCCCATTCTCACCCTGACCACCGAGTCGACCGCGGAGAAGAAGCAGGCCGGCAAGGCTGCGGGCGCGACCGGCTGGATCGTCAAGCCGTTCAACCCCGAACAGCTTCTCGCCACGGTCAACAAGGTTCTGGGCTGAAGCCATGAGCGTTGATATAGCCCAGTTTCATCAGACCTTCTTCGAGGAAAGTTTCGAGGGTCTCGATGCCATGGAGTCGGCCCTGCTGGGCCTCGACGTCGGCGCCGCGGACACCGAGACCATCAACGGTATTTTCCGCGCCGCACACTCGATCAAGGGCGGTAGTGCCACCTTCGGGTTCTCTGCGGTGGCCAACTTCACCCATCGGGTGGAGACGTTGCTGGATCAGATGCGTGAGGGCAGCAGGCCGGTGACCCAAGACGGTCTGGAGATCCTGCTGCAGTCGGTGGACGTTCTTCGCGCCATGCTTGAAGCGGTGCGTGGCGACGGCGCGCTGCCCGACGCCATGGCGGCGGAGGTTCAGGGGCGTCTCGAGACGATGCTGGCCACTGACGAAGGAGGCACCGTGGAGAGCGAGGGCGATCCGCAGGCCGCGCCCGGTGACGGTTGGCGAATCGTCTTTCGGCCTCACCAGCACATGCTGCAGACCGGCAACGACCCGATACGCATATTCCGCGAGCTGGCCGAGCTCGGGGAGCTGAACGTGCGCGCCGACACGTCGAAACTGCCGTCACTGACGGCGTTGGATCCGGAGACCTGTCATCTTGCCTGGACGCTGGAGCTGCGTGGCGAAGCCTCGGAAGGGGACGTGCGGGAGGTCTTCGACTGGGTTGAAGGGGACTGTGACCTTGCCATTGAACCTCTGGGGCGGGTAGAGGGCGGCGGCGGTGCCGTTCCCGTCGCCGCACAGGCCGCCCCGGCGGACAAGCTCCCGGTGCAGGCGCGGCCGAGCGCCGGTGAGGGCGGTTCGATCCGTGTGGATATTGCCAAGGTGGACGCGATTATCAACCTCGTCGGTGAACTGGTGATTACCCAGTCCATGCTCGGCCAGGTGGGGGAGTCCATGGAGGACTCACCCCATCTCGACGTCCAGCGGTTCGAGAAACTGCGCGATGGACTGGCCCAGCTGGAACGCAACACGCGTGAGCTTCAGGAAAGCGTGATGCAGATTCGGATGCTGCCCATCAGCTTCGCCTTCAACCGCTTCCCACGAATCGTGCGGGACCTCTCGCAGCAGCTGGGCAAGAAGATCGAGCTCAAGATGTTCGGTGAGCAAACGGAACTGGACAAGACGGTCATGGAGAAGATTGGCGACCCCTTGGTGCACCTGGTTCGCAACGCGCTGGATCACGGCATCGAGGCCCCGGATGACCGCCTGGAAGTGGGTAAACCGGAAACGGGCGTCGTGGAACTGGAGGCCTACCACAAGGGCGGCAACATCATTATCGAAATTCGCGACGACGGCCGCGGTCTGGACCGGGACAAGCTGCTGGCCAAAGCCCGCAGCCGGGGGCTGGTGCCGGACGGGCAGCTCCCCAGTGACGCGGATATCTACGACTACGTGTTCCATCCCGGTTTTTCCACCGCCGACAAGGTGAGCGACGTTTCCGGGCGCGGTGTGGGTATGGACGTGGTCCGGCGCAACATCAAGGCGCTGGGCGGCAATGTGGAAATCCATACCGAAAAGGGTCGCGGCACCACCTTCACGGTACGTCTGCCCCTCACGCTTTCCATTCTCGACGGTCAATTGGTGCGCGTGGGCGACCAGAGCTACGTCATCCCGCTCGTCTCGATCGTCGAATCACTGCAGATCCGCCAGCGTCAGGTGAGCGCCATTGCCGGTAAGGCCGAGATGTACAAGCTTCGCGACGATTACATTCCCATCGTGCGCCTGAACGAAGTCTTCGGCGACGGCTCCCCATATTCGACCCTCGAAGGAGGGCTCATGGTGGTGGCCGAAGGTGACGGCAACAGGGCGGGATTCATGGTCGACGATCTGCTCGGACAGCAACAGGTGGTCATCAAGAGTCTGGAGACGAATTTCCGGCGGGTCGAGGGCCTGTCCGGCGCGACCATCCTGGGTGACGGAACGGTGGCCCTGATTCTCGATGTCGCCGGGCTGATTCAGCGATTCAGGCACGGCGACCCGTCCAGCCACGCATCTTCCGGCCCCCGGGCCGACCAGCACAACGCCGCGGCGTAAGGAGACACGCAATGACGACAGCACAGTCCATCGACGCAGATCATCTGAATCTGGCGGGTGCGGGCGAGGATCAATACCTCACCTTCATTCTGCGGGGGGAGGAGTACGGCGTGGACATCCTGCGGGTGCAGGAGATCCGCGGCTGGGACAACGTCACCCCCATCCCCAACACGCCGAGCTACATCAAAGGCGTGATGAATCTTCGCGGCACCATCGTGCCGATCGTCGACCTCCGGGAACGTTTCGCCATGGAGGTGATGCCTTATGGGCCGACCACTGTGGTCATCGTACTCAAGGTGCGTTCCGATGACCGAGAGCGGGTCATGGGGATCGTGGTCGACGCGGTGTCGGACGTCTACAACATCGGCGCCGATGACCTCAAACCGCCGCCGGATTTCGGTGAGGTGGTGAGCGTTGAATATGTGCAGGGACTGGCCACGGTCGACGAGAAAATGGTCATCGTGCTGGATATCGATCACTTGCTGACCAGCGGTGAGCTGCGCGGCGTGGATCGGAGTGCCGCCTGAGCGGCGCCCGTTGCGAGGGGAGAGATTTCAAATGATATACGCAAAACGATATACGGCTCGTCTGGCGGCTCCGCAGCCGTGGTGGTTTGTCGGTGCTCACGGGCGCGTGGCATCCCAGGAGGTGCGCATGACTTCGTCGGCTCGACCGGCAGGCATGCGGATCCTGGAAGAATTGCTCTCGGCTCTGGCGTGGAACGGATAGGAATCGAAACGGAGGATGGAACGGATGGCCAGCAAAGCAGCAAAACAGAAGCGTAAATCGGTGGACTTGGGTGACGAGCTCCGGGAGACGAGCACAAAGAAAAAGCCCAGGGTCGTGCCGCCGCCGGCGGAACGACGCACGACCGGTGACCGGCGCGGCAGTGTCAGCGGGCGCAGCGGTGGACGGCGCAAGGCGGATCGCCAGGGCGGCCTTGCCGTCGATCTGCTGGAGCAGAGTTTTGCGAAGCTCGCGCCGCGCGGTGATGAACTGGCAGGCCGCTTCTATGAAGAGCTGTTTCGCCGCTACCCGTCGGTGCAGCCGATGTTCGCCGGAACCACGCCCCGTGAACAGTCGCGCAAGCTGCTCACGGCCCTGAAGCTGGTGGTCGCCAGTCTGCGCCGCCCGGAGGTGCTCGCCAAGGCGCTGAAGGAACTGGGAGGGCGCCATCAAGCCTACGGCGCGGCGCCGGAACACTACCAGGCGGTGGCCGAGACGCTGTTGGACGTGATGGCGGAGTTTGCGGGTGATGAATGGACGACCGAGGTGCGCTCGGCTTGGGCGGACGCACTGAAGGTGATCGCGGAAACCATGTTGAACGCATATCAGAAACCGGAGGGTGACACCATGGTGGTGAGCAAGAAGGCCATCGAAACACAACTGGACAGTGAAGCGGCCGCGGCCGCCATCGTGGAGGATCTGGTGGTACTTCAGAATATCCTCGAGCATGCGACGGTCAACGTCATGATCGCGGATGCGGACGAGAACATCGTGTTCGTCAACCGCCAGGCGCGTCAGGTGCTGGAGGAACTCGAAGGGGAGCTGGCGAAATATCTGCCGGGGTTTCGCGCCGATCGCGTGGTGGGCGGCAGTATCCACCGCTACCACCAGGATCCCGATGCCATCAAGCGCATCCTTCATGCCCTCGGGCCTGATGATGCGCGCCAGGGTGAGATCACACCGGGGCCCTACGTGTTCGAGCATGAGACCCGGGTGCTCTTCAATGCCGCGGGTGATCGGGTCGGCTATGTCGTCCAGTGGCAGGATGTGACCGAAAAGCGCGCCAAGGAAGAGCAGGCTCAGCGACTGCAGCGCGCGGTGGATGGTGCCCAGGTGGCCATGATGACCATCGACCGGGATCTGGTCATTACCTACGCCAATGGTGAAACCGAGGACCTGATGCGCCGCAACGGCGATGCCCTGCGGAAGGTCTATCCCGGCTTCGATCCGGAAAAGCTGGTCGGCACGTGCATCGACATTTTCCACCGCAACCCGGCCCACCAGCGGAAGCTTCTCGGTGATCCGGCCAATCTGCCGTTCGAGACCGATATCCAGGTGGGGCCGCTGACGTTCCATATCCGGGTCAATGCCATCCACGACCTCAAAGGGGCGTATGTGGGCAACACTCTCGAGTGGTCCGACGTCACCGAATTGCGTCGGGGCGAGATCGAGATCTCGCGCCTGAAGTCGGCCATCGAGGGCGCGACCACGAACCTCATGATCTGCGACGCGGATCTGAGCATAACCTACGTCAATCCGGCGGTCGTCAAGATGCTGGAGTCGCGCCAGGAGCAGATGCGCAAGCTGTTCCCGGGCTTCAATCCCCACGATTTGGTGGGCAAGAACATCGACATGTTCCACAAGAGCCCCGCCCACCAGCGGGCACTGCTTTCGGACATGACCCGACTGCCCTACCGCGCCGAGATCGCCGTGGGCGGCATGGAGTTCGAGCTCAACGCCACCGCCATCGTCGACCACAACGGCAACTACATGGGCAACATGGTGGAGTGGAAGGACATCACCGAGCAGAAGGATGCGGAACGTCAGATCGCCGCCTTGATCGAAGCCGCTGCCGGGGGTGACCTCACCAAGCGGGTGGATACCGGCGCCTACGCGGGCTTTATGAAAGGCTTGGGCGACGGGGTGAACTCGCTGATGGAGGCGGTGGTCGAGCCCATTCGTCAGACCACGCGTGTCATGAGTGCCCTGGCCCAGGGTGATTTGACCCAGACTATGGAAGGTGATTTCGAGGGCGAGTTCGCCAGCCTTCGCGACTCCATCAACTCGACCCTGCAGAATCTGCTCGAGATCGTCGGCAGCATCCGTGAAAGCGGCGGCAGCATCAGTTCCGCGGCCGGCGAGATCGCTCAGGGCAACCAGGATCTCAGTCAGCGCACCGAGGAACAGGCTTCCAGTCTGGAAGAGACGGCGTCGAGCATGGAGGAGCTTACCAGCACGGTTAAGCAGAATGCCGACAACGCCCGCCAAGCCAATCAACTGGCGGCCGGTGCCCGCGAACAGGCGGAAAAGGGCGGCGAAGTGGTCGGCAATGCCATATCGGCCATGGGCGAAATCAATTCCGCCAGCAAGAAGATCGCCGACATCATTGGTGTCATCGATGAAATCGCCTTCCAGACGAATTTGTTGGCGCTCAACGCCGCGGTGGAGGCGGCACGTGCCGGCGAACAAGGGCGCGGCTTTGCGGTGGTGGCCACGGAGGTCCGCAACCTTGCCCAGCGCAGTGCCGCGGCCGCGAAGGAAATCAAGACGCTCATCAAAGACAGCGTGGACAAGGTCGAGGACGGCAGCCGCCTGGTGAATCAGTCGGGCGAGACCCTGGGGGAGATCGTCGGTGCGGTGAAACGCGTGAGCGACATCATTGCGGAGATTGCGGCGGCCAGCCAGGAACAGTCCTCCGGCATCGAACAGGTCAACAAGGCCGTCATGCAGATGGACGAAGTCACGCAGCAGAATGCCGCGCTGGTGGAGCAGGCGGCGGCGGCCAGCGAGTCTCTGGACGAGCAGGCCCGCGGCCTCGAAGACATGATGGCGTTCTTCAAGGTCGGCGAAGAGGAAGAGGCGCCGGCGCCGCAACTGCGTCGCCCGAAGGCTTCCCGCGGGGCACCGGAAGCTCCGCGCCGGCGCCCCGCCGTCGTCGAACGGCGTCCGGCAGCCAAGCGCAAGCCCCAGGTCCAGTCGTCCGACGACGGCGAGTGGGAAGAGTTCTGAGGCCGCGAAGGAGTCCATGATCATGGATCGCAGCAGGGACCTTCGATTCACGGATCGGGACTTCCGCCGGATCCGCGAACTGGTTGGCGAGCACACGGGCATCTCGCTGTCGGAAGCCAAGCGGGACATGGTGTACAGCCGACTGGCGCGACGGATCCGGGTGTTGGGTTTGCGGGACTTCTCGGACTATTGCGATGTCCTTGGGTCAGAGGACGCTGTGGGGGAGCTGGGTGAATTCGTCAATGCGATCACCACGAATCTGACCTCGTTCTTTCGCGAGTCTCACCACTTCAATTACCTGGAACGGGAGTTGCTGCCCGAGCTGCTCCAGCGCCGGGACGGGTCGCGAAGACTGCGCATCTGGTCCGCGGGGTGTTCCACGGGCGAGGAGCCCTACAGCCTTGCGATGGTGTTGGGCGAGACGGTGCCGGAAGGCTGGGATGTCAGAATTCTCGCCACGGATCTGGACTCCAATGTGCTGGAAACGGCGAGGCGGGGGGTGTACGACATGGATCGCCTGAAAGCCGTCGGCAAGGCACGGCTGCGGCGCTGGTTCCTGAAAGGGAAGGGCGCTCATGGTGGCAAGGCGCGTGTGGCGGCGGAGTTGCGCGATATGGTTAGTTTCCGGCAGCTGAATCTCATGGGGGCGTGGCCCATGCGCGGACCCTTCGATGCGATCTTCTGTCGCAACGTCATGATCTACTTCGACAAGCCGACGCAGCATCGGTTGACGGAACGGTTTGCGGGGCTGCTGGCGCAGGACGGCCATTTGTTCGTCGGGCATTCGGAGACCCTCTATCGGGTCACCGACCGGTTTCAGTCGCTGGGACAGACCGTGTACCGGAGGTGTGCATGACGGGGCGCTTTCGGCCGCGGCTGGTGCGTGACGCCGACAGTGGCCCGGCGCCGGCGCTGCCGGGGTTTGGCCACATCAACCGGTATTGGGATCGGGCCAATGAGGCTTTCGCCGCCAAGATTCTTCCCGGGGAATACTACGTGACGACGCAGGAAGAGTGGGTGGTCACGGTGCTCGGCTCGTGCGTGTCGGCTTGTGTCCGTGACTCCATCTTTGCCATCGGCGGCATGAACCATTTCATGCTGCCGATGCGCGGCGATGCCGGACAGTGTCGGGCGACGGATCTCAGCGATGCGACACGTTACGGCAACTTCGCCATGGAGCATCTGATCAACGGTATTCTGAAGAACGGCGGTCGAAGGGAGAATTTGGAGATCAAGTTGTTCGGCGGTGGACGGGTGCTGGCGCAGATGACCGATGTGGGCCGGCGCAACATAGTCTTCGTGCGCGACTACATCGAAACCGAAGGGTTGCGGATCGCGGCGGAGGACCTGGGCGGAGTGCATCCGCGCAAGATCATGTACAACCCGTTGACGGGCAAGGTCCGCATGAAGCTGCTTCGTTCCATGCACAACGACACGATCATTCGTCGTGAGACGGAGTATATGCAGGAACTGGATGAGCAGCCGGTGGCCGGCGAGGTCGAATTGTTCTGAGGGGATGAGCGGCGTGAATGCAAAAGTCCGTGTGTTGATTGTGGATGACTCGGCCCTGGTGCGTCAGATGCTGACCGCCATCCTAGGGCGCGAGGCGGATATTGAAGTGGTAGGGGCGGCGTCGGATCCGTTTGTCGCGCGTGCGCAGATCAAGCGCCTCAACCCGGATGTGCTCACCCTTGATGTCGAGATGCCGCGCATGGATGGATTGACGTTCCTGGAAAACCTGATGCGCCTGCGGCCCATGCCGGTGGTCATGGTGTCGTCGCTGACGGAACGCGGTGCCGAGGTTACCCTGCGAGCCCTGGAGATCGGCGCCGTGGATTTCGTCTCCAAGCCGAAACTTGATGTCGTGCAGGGCCTGGAGAACTACGCCGTGGAGATCATCGAGAAGGTGCGCGCGGCTGCCCGCGCGCGGGTGCGTCCCGTTGAGGCCCGAACCGATGCGGTCGCTGAGCGTGCGCGGCCTTCCTGCGCGACTCCAAGGCCCTTCCGTACGACCCACCGGATCCTTGCCATTGGCGCGTCGACCGGTGGTACCGAGGCGATCAAGGAAGTGCTGCTGCGCCTGCCTCCGGATGCACCCGGAACAGTGATCACTCAGCACATTCCGGCGGCGTTCAGTGGAGCCTTCGCGCAGCGGATGAACAACAGTGCTGCAATGACAGTGTGCGAGGCTGCGGATGGTCAGCAGATCCTTCCCGGTCACGCCTACATCGCCCCCGGCAGCCACCACCTTCGGGTGGAGCGCGATGGCGCGCGCTTCATCTGCAGGCTCGACGATGGACCCGCCGTCAATCGACATCGGCCGTCGGTGGATGTGTTGTTTGGCTCCGTGGCGCGGAACGTCGGTGGCAATGCGGCGGGCGTGCTGCTGACCGGTATGGGGGCGGACGGTGCGCGGGGGCTGCTGGAGATGCGCGAAGCGGGTGCGCCCACCTGTGCCCAGGACGAAGCGAGCAGCGTGGTCTGGGGAATGCCCGGCGCCGCGGTGAAGTTGGGCGCCGCGAGCGACGTTCGGCCGCTGCACGCCATTTCCGATTGGGTCATGGATGAACGCGGGGCGCCGGCAGGCGCTCCCACGACAAGGGTCGCAATCAATGAGCGTTGATTTCCAAACAACCCCGCGCGCGCGGCAGTTTGTCGACTGGCTCTCCATCTACGGACTGCCGGTGGGGGTCTTGGGGAGCGGGTTGCTGCTGACGTGGCTTCAGCCATCACCCTATCTGGCCGGCGCAGCCTTCGTGTTCTCGGTGGCCGCGTTGTACTGGAGTTCACGGCGTCACGGGCGGCGTATGGCCGGTGCGGTGGACGCGCAGCCACGCCGATCCGGCGATGACGCGGGTCTGGCTGATGCAGCTCAGGCCATGGGTGAGGCGGGCGAGCGGCTGGGTGCGACGCTGAGCGATGTGGACGGGGGATTGCTCCAGGTGCGTCAGTTGATCGCCGATGCCGTGGCCGGGCTCAGCGGCAGCTTCAATGGTCTGAACAATCAGAGTGCGGCGCAACGCGAGTTGACGATGACCATGCTCGACGGGGCGCGTGGAATGATCGGGGGCGCGGACGACACAGAGCGCGGCATGGAGTTGTTTATTTCAGAAACCTCCGCTGTCCTGTCCTACTTTGTCGATCAGGTTGTCGACATGAGCAAGGGCAGCGTCGAGGTGGTGAACAAGATAGATGAAATTGCCACGCAGATGGAGTCGATCTACCAGTTGCAAAGTGGCATACGGAAGATCGCCGACCAGACCAACCTGCTGGCGTTGAATGCCTCCATCGAGGCCGCCCGTGCGGGCGAGGCTGGACGTGGATTTGCGGTGGTCGCCGAGGAGGTCCGCAAGCTCGCCTTTGACTCCAACGTCTTCAGCGGCAAGATCGCCGATCAGATTGCGGAGACCCGAACTGCCATTGGTGAAGCCAACGAGATCGTCGGGCGGGTCGCTTCCAAGGACATGAGTCACGCGATCGCAGCCAAGGGCAAGCTGGATCACATGCTCGGCGACCTGGGGGAGTTCAACGGACGTCTGAACAGCGCGCTTGATCAGATGTCGGAGCTTGCGTGTGCCATTGAAGAGAATGTGGCTGCGGCGGTTCAGGGTCTGCAGTTCGAGGACATCTCGCGCCAGCTTGTCGAACATATGGCAGGGCAACTCGGGGGAGTCAGAGCTCTGCAGGAGCAGTGCATTCGGGTGGGGACCCGCGTTCAGCTGCGGCAGTCCGGTGCGCACGGGGACTCCGGAGCAGGGCTGTCCGCCGACATCGAACAGCTGCGCCGACTCACGGCGGATACGGCGCCTAAGGTGTCCACGCCGGTCCACCAGAACAGTATGAACGAAGGCGATGTTGAGCTGTTCTGAGTGATCGCGGGTCAGCCGTCGCCGGTACCTGGTCAGTGACGGCGGCATGTGTATGCGAAGTTAACAAGGAGTGCTTGTCATGGCAGTACGAGTGAGCAATTCGAACGACGGAGGTACCGTCACAATTGCGGTCAGTGAGCGGTTTGACTTCAATGTGCATCGGGAGTTTCGGGAGGCTTACCGTTCCGCTGAGGGCGGGAAGGTCAAGTACGTGGTGGATCTCTCGGGAACGGACTACATGGATAGTTCCGCTCTGGGTATGTTGCTTCTCCTGCGCGAGCACGGCGGAGGCGACACATCCACTGTGGCTATCGTCAATCCCGGCGAGAATATCCGGAAGATCCTGAAGATTTCAAACTTCGACCGGCTTTTCGAGATCCGTTGATGCCCCGCGTGTTCGAGTCAGACGACCGGGCCTTGCTGGCTGCGCCGGACCCGGCGCACGGGTTGACGGCCGCAGGCGCGTCATCGACGACGCTGCGCACTGTGCTGGTCGTCGACGATCAATCGGTCAATCGGATCGTTCTCAAGACGATGCTGGAAAAGGACGGCTTCCGGGTCATCCTGGCGAACGACGGGCGTGAGGCGGTGGAGGCCTATCAACGGGAATGGCCCGACCTGGTCTTGATGGATGTCATGATGCCGGTCATGGACGGCTACGAGGCCACGCGTCAAATCAAGGCGTTGGCCAACGGCAATTTCGTGCCGGTCATCTTTCTCACGGCCGTGACGGATGAACATGCACTGGCCAAATGCGTTGAATGTGGCGGCGACGATTTCCTGACCAAGCCCTACAGTCGCGTGATTCTGCGGGCGAAGATG
>Ga0315556_1000677_pt1 | contig 21200 bp, 18 predicted proteins | sample SalMarSW160310MG_FD_202112 | JGI IMG/M metagenome (GOLD analysis project Ga0315556, IMG submission 202112) | Salt marsh sediment microbial communities from the Plum Island Ecosystem LTER, Massachusetts, United States - Salt Marsh Sediment SW1603-10 ...
GCCTGTACTTCAGCCAGATACTTTGGATTGACAAGATCAAAACCGATGACAGTGGGCAGGTATGGTACCGGGTGAACGAGCGCTACGGCTTCGGGGACTTGCTTTGGGTACACGGGGAGGCGCTGCTGCCCCTCACGGGCGAGGACATTGCACCGATCTCGCCGGACGTTGAAGACAAGCGCGTCGAGGTGGATGTCACCCGGCAGACCGTGTCATGCTTCGAGAACGGGCGCGAGGTGTACTTCGCTCGAGTGTCGACTGGAGCAAAGTTCGATTCACAGGGCAATGCGGTTGACAAATGGTCAACGCCTTTGGGGGGCCATCCCATCTGGCGCAAGGTGGTTTCCTTGCACATGGTCGGTGGCACAACCGGTGGAGGCTATGACCTGCCGGGGATCGGATGGACTACCTTGTTCGCCGGCAACGGCGTCGCCATTCACTCTACATTTTGGCACAATGATTATGGCGTGCCGCGTTCGCACGGCTGCGTCAATGCACGGCCGGAGGATGCGCGCTGGGTTTTCAGGTGGGTCACACCGAAGGTGCCCTACGATCCGGGCGACGTGACGGTCACCATGCCGGGCGGCACGCGAGTCGTAGTCGTCGAGTCGTAGCGGCCAGTTGAAGGCCTATTGTGGGCAAGCCCTGGCGCCGGTTGATGCCGGCGTCAGGCTTTCTATTGGCTGCTGGTGGCATCGATCAAACCCAGGCCTAGATCTATTTGGGTTCGGACAACCAGGCGCAGGCGACCCGGGCTGAGAAGGTCGGGGTTGACATCCCGAACGGTAATTGGCATGGTCACACTGCCTGGCGGGGACGTGCCTGTTATGCTCGACCAGGCGGCCTCAATGGCGGTCACCGGCGATGGCTGAAAACTGGCGGCCCAGCTTTGTCTGAGTTCGGCTGGCGGCGGAATTGTGCCAAGGAGCGTGAGCCCCGAATTGACCAAGTCGGTCAAGGTTTGAGCGTCGGACAAGGTCGCGGGCACAAACACCGTCTGAACTCCAGTGCCAGACAAAGTCGATGACGCGGAGCCGCTGGCTGGGTCATACGGAAGGGACAGCGGGTAGTCCTCAAACGGTGGTCGCTCTGGACGGCAGAGGCCACAATAATATTCAGCGCCGTTTCGGAATGCATCAACCCTGGCCGCGGCCTGCTCGTTCGAGCTGGAAGTCATAGTCGCCACCCTGTAGTCATCGGTAATCAATGCCGCAGTGTAGCCAGCCAAAAAGGCCTGCTGGACCTCGGCATCATCGGGTACCTGAAGGAGGGTCACGTTGGGCTGGGGGGATAGAACGTCCGCGGCAAGTGTGATTATTCTGACGTCAGGAGCGTGGGACCGAATCGCCGTCACATCGGCGCTCGAAACAGATGTGAGGACGATCAAGTAGGCAAGGTCCGGTGGGAGCTCGGCCGTCTTGAGCACGGGCTGCGCTTGGAAAAGCATGCCTGCTGATTGCGCCAAGTCTCCAAGCCGTGCTTGCGCGTCCTCGGCGAAGGAAGCATCAAGGTCCGGGGGAAGGATAGCCAGAGTGATTGGCGGGCCAGGAGTGCGCGTGGGCGGCGGGGCTGAGGTGATGGTCGGTTGGGGAGTGATGACTGGAGTGGGTTGCGATGTGGGTGGTTGGGGCGCCACTATCCCACAAGCGAACAGGACGACGGCAGTGGCCAGATAGAGGACGGCCCAGAGCGATGGGGTGCGGTGTCTCATAACGCGATCCTGTGAGCCCTTGTGCCAGTCTGCTCTAGGTGTCTTGCCCATGGGTGGGCGGCGTCTGGCCCGGGCCGGCTGTTCCCCGCATTTCTGGCCCGGCAAGAAAAGCGGCCGTCAACAATCCCAAGACAGTGCCGACAAGGGCGGCGAACATGTTCAAGGGGCCGAACCGCCATAGGTGAAGTCCGATCCAATCGCCAACGGTGTGGCCGACGGCGAACGAAATCCACGCGCTGACAAGATACATCGCCAGACGTCCCAAGTTCCCACCGCGGATGAGATGAAACGCCAAACCAAATGCGGAAGCAATCAAGAATCCGTAGACGAGCCCGGGAATTGTCATGGCTGAATCACGCCTCCGCCAAGGCAGACGTTGTCTTGGAAGAACACGGCGGATTGGCCCGGTGTGACGTCGGGAAGGGGTTCGGCGAGGTGCACGCTGGCGTGGCTGTCGGAGTGGGTAGTGATTTGCGCTTGCACTTCGCGAGCCTTGTACCGCACCTGAACTCTGGCGGTGATGTTTTGTTCTGGGGGAGAGCCAGCGATCCAATTCACGCGTGCCACGCTGAAATCTTGACACCCTAAAGCCTCACGAGTGCCAACCACGAGCCGGTTTGCCGACAGGTCCTTCTCCAGAACGTACAAGGGTTGATCGGCTGAGACGCCGATTCCCTTCCGCTGACCAATTGTGTATCTGGCAAGCCCCTGATGCTCACCAATCCTGTTTCCGGCACGATCGACAATGGGTCCTGGCGGGGGGAGTTGAATTCCCTGTGAATCGAGAAATTCTCGGTAGTCGCCGCCGCCGACAAAGCACAGGTCCTGGCTCTCCGCCCGGTCGGCCACGGGCAGTTGAAGCTCGATGGCCATCTCCCGAACATGATCCTTCGTGTAGTCACCCAGCGGGAAGACCGCGTGCGCCAATTGGCGCTGGCCCATCACGCTGAGGACGTAGGACTGGTCTTTGTGAGCATCGGCGGCGCGAAGGAGCTGGAATGACCCGTTCTGACTCCTAACTCGCGCGTAATGGCCTGTCGCCAGGTGAGTGGCGCCCATGGCAAGCGCATGCTGAAGCAGGAACCCCCAGCGTATGTGCCGGTTGCATTCGATGCACGGATTGGGGGTCAACCCCTCGCTGTAGCCATCGGCGAAGAAATCTACCACTTGGCGCTTGAATTGATCTTGGACGTCGAGAGCGTAGAAGGGGATGTCCAGCTGGGCAGCTACAGAGCGCGCCCGTGCCATATCGTCCGGGGAGCAGCACCGATTGGCATGTTCGGGGCTCCGGCTCCAGAGGCGCATCATCAGCCCGAAGACTTCGGCACCTTGGTCCGCCAGGATAGCAGCTGCAACAGAACTGTCCACACCGCCGCTCATGGCGACGGCGATCGTGGGCTTGGTCTTCATGCCTGCAGCGACTCCGCAGCGCGCAGTCTCTGAACGAGCTCGGGCAGCTGGACCATCAGCCGGGCGATATCTTCCTGGCTCGTGTCACGGCCGACCGTGATCCGTAGGGACCCCAAGGCCCAGTCATGGTCGAGCCCTATCGCCGTCAGGACGTCAGATGGCTCGGGGTCGCCCGTCTTGCAGGCGGATCCGGATGAGCAAGCGAATCCGGCAACATCCAGGGCGGCAAGCAGCTGGTTTCCGTCCACCCCGTGAATGACAAACGATGCATGGTTGGGCAGCCGCAGAGCAGGGTGGCCAGTGATTCGGGTGTCGGGAATCCTGTCTGGTATCTCTTTGAGCAGGCGATCGCGCAACAACTCGGCGTGCTGATTGTGCTGCGGCTGTTCGTCAAGTGCCAACCGGTAGGCTTCTGCCATGCCGACGATGAGCGGCACGTTGTGGGTGCCGGCCCGCAGGCCCGCCTCTTGACCCCCTCCGGTGAGCGTGGGGACCAACGCGGTACCGTTGCGAACGTACAGTACGCCAACGCCCTTGGGACCGTAGAACTTGTGAGCGCCCAGCGAGAGCAAATCAACCTTCAGCGACTGCGTATCCAGCGGAAGGTGGGCTCCTGCTTGAACGGCGTCGGTATGGAAGACGATGCCCTGTTCGCGGCACTTAGCGCCGATTCTGGAGATGGGATTGACTGTCCCGATTTCGTTGTTGGCTGTCATCACGGAAACCACAGCTGTGTCCGGACGAAGCAGGGATGCGACCGCTTCGGGCGTGATTTGGCCATATTCGTCGGGAGGGATGAGCTGGGACTCAAAGCCGTTTTCATCGGCAAGTGCCACAGCCGTATTCAAAACGGCATGGTGCTCCACGGCAGACACGAGCACATGATTGGCCCCCGTTTCTCGGCGGGCTGCCAGGGCTGCTCCCCGCACCGCAAGATTGTCGCTCTCCGATCCACATCCGGTGAAGATAATCTCATCTGGGCTGCAATTGAGGCCTTCGGCCACCATCAATCTGGCGCGCTCGACGGCAGCTTCGGCTTGTTGCCCCCAGCGGTGGATCGAAGATGGGTTGCCGAACCGCTGGTTGAAATAGGGAAGCATCGCGTCAATGACGCGTTGATCCACCGGTGTGGTTGCAGCGTGATCAAGGTATATTCGGGGCTCGGTCATGGGCGCATTCTATCATGGTGACTTGGGCGGCTTTCGCCTGGTGCTGGGTATAATGACTAGGTCGTATTGTCTTCGAGGAGGCGCGTTATGTCGAACCCAATCATCGAACTCGTTCACGCCCGCCAGGTACTGGACTCGAGGGGGAATCCCACCGTCGAGGTGGAGATCGGACTCTTGGACGGCAGTCAAGGGCGCGCCATTGTTCCTTCGGGCGCATCAACCGGCATACATGAGGTGCTCGAGCTGCGGGATGGAGATGAGGGCCGCTATTCTGGCAAGGGCGTCTTGTCTGCCGTCTCCAATGTCAACGAAGAAATCGCCGAGAACCTGGTTGGCTGGTACGCGGCTGACCAGAAGGCGATCGACGAGATGTTGGTGTCGTTGGATGGTACTGAGAACAAATCGCGCCTGGGCGCCAATGCTATCTTGGGGGTCAGCTTGGCTGTGGCCAAAGCGGCCGCCCAGTCGGCCGAGCTTCCCCTCTATCGCTACATCGGGGGCGTCTACGCACACTTGCTCCCCGTCCCAATGATGAACATATTGAATGGCGGGGCACACACCGGTTGGCAGTCCACCGACGTCCAGGAATTCATGGTCATGCCTTTGGGCGCTCCCTCCTTTGCCGAAGGACTCCGGTGGGGAGTGGAGATCTATCACGCACTGAAGTCGGTGCTGAAGGAAAAGGGGTACGCGACCTTGGTGGGTGATGAGGGCGGCTATGCTCCCGCCTTGAAAGCGAACCAGGAGGCTGTCGAAGTTATCCTGGCCGCCATTGACAAAGCGGGGTACAAGGCCGGCGAGGATGTTGGCTTGGCGCTTGATCCGGCCGCATCTGAGTGGTTTAACGAGAAGAAGGGCAAATACGTTCTGCGCAAAGAAGGGGTGGAGTTGTCCGGCGAAGAACTGGTGGACTTTTGGGAGTCGTGGATAAGGCAGTACCCACTCGTGTCACTTGAAGACGGTCTCGGGGAAGATGACTGGGAAACCTGGAGTCTGCTCACAGAGCGTCTAGGTGATAAGGTGCAAATCGTGGGCGACGACCTTCTCGTCACGAATCCGGAGCGGGTTCAGCGCGGCATCGAAGAACGGACTTGCAACGCCTTGCTTGTGAAAGTCAACCAGATTGGATCCCTGACAGAGACCATCCAAGCAGTGGAGCTTTGTCAGCGCGCGGGCTGGCGGGCCGTGACGTCCCACCGATCGGGTGAAACCGAGGACACGACTATCGCCGACCTATCGGTTGCCCTAAACACCGGGCAGATGAAGACCGGCGCGCCCGCGAGGTCGGATCGCGTCTCCAAATACAATCAGCTTCTGCGCATTGAGGAGGAGTTGGGATCCGAAGCCGCCTACGCGGGCTGGGGTGCGCTCAAGAGGAATTGAGCCGGCAAATCTGGCGAGCCGATCAGGGAAAGTCAGTGTGATCGGGAGGAGCGGCCACACGGCTGCGCCCGCCGCGAACGGCTGATGCGCAGTAAGGGCAGACTTGCCAAGGAAGTTCGATTAGTCGGCTGCAGTTGGTGCAAGCCTTCTGCAGCCGGGTGTGACAATGCGGGCAAATTTGCCAATCCGGCCGAGTTTGTGCGCCACAACCAGGGCACACCGGCCGGTCTTCTATTTCCGTGAGAAGGGCTTCCTCTTCCAGCGCCCGCTGGTAAACCTCATCCAGGGTCTGACGGGGTCGAAGGACGAGATAGACCACCAGGCCTGCGGGACCCAGCAGTAACACGACTGCCGCCGCCAGAATCTGCGCCAGACGATCGTGGCTGCGCGCACCTGCATCGCGATAGGCCCAGAATGCAAGACTCAACCACAGCGCCGCCAAGAAGGCACCGAAGAATGCTGTCGCATACAGAAATAGGTTGGCTAGCGATCCCAAGTTGAGGCCGGTTGGCATGAACCTTGCTCCCGTAGAAAGCGATTATAGCATGCGGTGTCTCGGCAATCAGAGTGCAACTTTCGGGCCGCGTTGACAGCCTGGACAAGGTGATCTAGAGTTGAGCTATTCCTGCTTCACCAGCGACAGTCCAATAAGGGGGGATCAATGTCCAGGCGCGGCGAGTCTTACCGTATCACCGATCTGCCCGTTTCTGAGCGCCCGCGGGAGCGTCTGGCCAGGCTTGGTCCAGGGGCGCTGTCAAATGCCGAACTTCTCGCTATTTTGCTCCGTTCAGGGATCGTGGGCATGAATGCCGTCCAGCTGGCGCAGGAGATCTTGGTGCAAACAGGGGGCCTTTCGGGCCTCCTCCACCGGACGGCATACGCGGAACTCTGCCAGCGGCGCGGCGTAGGACCTGCCAAGGCAGCCCAGCTGAAGGCGGCGATTGAAGTTGGGCGCCGAATGGCGGTGGCCTCACCGGAGGAGCGCCCGGCGATTCAATCTCCCGAGGACGCTGCAGGTTTGCTGCCTTACGAGATGGCGGCCTTCGAACAGGAGCATCTTCGGGTGCTCTTGCTAGATACCCGCAACCGCCTCGTGAGGACCATCGAGGTCTACCAGGGTTCGTTAAACACATCACTGATCCGAATTGGTGAGGTCTTTCGGGACGCCGTCCGCTACCATGCGGCGGCTATCATTGTGGCGCACAATCACCCCAGCGGCGATCCGACTCCAAGTCCCGAGGATGTGAGCGTTACCAAGGCAATTGTCGAAGCGGGACGCCTCCTGGATATCGAAGTGCTGGATCATTTGGTGATCGGGCGAGGGCGGTACGTATCGCTCAAGGCCCAAGGTTTGGGATTTGGGTAAGCCATGAACGTATTGCTTGACTACCAAGTCATCCTTCTGCCGAAGAAGAACTACTGGAAGTGGGTGCGCGCCTGCTCCAAGTACGTGATCGAATTCGGCGCAAACCTCACCGACGACCCGCAGTCGGCGATTAGCTACATGGCGCCCAGCCAGGTGATCACTTTCCCGTCTGGGGTGGACCTCTTCCCAGACCATGACGACGTCGAAAGCTGGCTCCGAGAAGTGGCACCGGGAGTCCGTCTTGATCCGGTTGCGGTTAGGTCAACGAAGGAGTTGAAGGCTGCCCTCAGTAAGCGCATAGACGACGACGACCGGTACGGCCAGAAACAGAAGTCGTTCTACATGCTCTGGCCGACCGACTATCCTGTGATTACCCAGGCGTTCGGGGCCAACCCGCAGATCTATAGGCGCTTTGGGATGCCCGGCCATGAGGGTCTGGATATCCGTGCGCTAACCAACACCAACGTCTATAGCTGTGCAGGCGGCACGGTCTACGAAGTGCACACCAACCCTAAGGACCATCCCTACGGGATCCACGTGCGTGTGCGGCACAAGGACGGCTATCGGACCGTGTATGGGCACTTGGCGCGCGCTTTGGTGAGTGTGGGTCAGTCTATAGATGCGGGGCAGGTGCTTGGAAAGGCCGATTCCAGCGGCGCATCCACTGCAGCGCATCTACACCTGACGCTCGAACGCGATGGCGCGACGGCTCGAAAGGAAACCAAGTACCCAAAGGACGTGCTGGACCCCACGCCTTTCATGGTCTGGCCCGATCGCTCGCGCAAGAAGAGCCTGCCATCGTTGACTTGGCCGGCGGGACGCTGTCTGGTTGGGGGGCGGACTTGGGAAAAGACGAAGCTCACTGCGTGCGACTTGGATCTCGCCCGGTCTGCGGACCTCGAGGCCGTGCAGATTGAAGCGAGCGAATCCGCAATGAATGTGGCCCGGCTGCGGCAAATTCGGCCGGGGATGCTGATCATAGCTCGGCTGAATTCCGACCTCTCTGGCGGCCCTGTCTCGCCCGGCGACTTTGTTGCAGAAATTGCCCGAGATCTAAAGCGCATGGCCGCGGCTGGCGTCAACTATTTCGAGGTCACCAGCCAGCCAAATCTGCAGTCAGATGGATGGGGACGATCATGGCGATCGGGATACGAGTTCGGGGAGTGGTTCCAGGAAGTGCTGGGGGCGCTCAGAGACGTTGAGCCACAGGTGCGATTTGGCTTCCCGGGCCTAGCACAAGGTGCAGATGTTGTCAGTTGGAGGGGTGACGCCGACCGATTCTTGGCCGAGGCGCAGGCTGCTGCGGATGCGTCAGATTGGATTGGTGTCAGCTTCTACGGGGCTCCGCCTGCGCCCAACTGGGAGAAGGTGCTGACCAGGTTGCTTGCCAGCTACGACGCATCTTTCCCGGGCAAACTGCTGTTTCTCAGCCTGGATGATCAGGAATACGCTGGTGTCGATCCCGTTTCGAGGACGCGCTCCCTAACGGCCCTGTTTCGACGTCTCAGAAATGAGCGCAACCTGGGGGCGGCATTCTGCTACGATTTTGCGGCTGCCCATGGGCATGATGGCTCCGAAAGCCGGCAGGCGGCAAGTCAATCCCTCAGCGCCGCCAAAGCCCTCGGGCAGCGCGACTTCTAACGCGTAAATCTACAAGAAGCCGATCCACCGAATGCGGAACCCGCGCAGCTTGCCTCGAGGCTCACTCCAGCGAGCATCTACGGATTGAACCTCGGCTTCTGGCGGCCCCTGCTCTACGGCCTTATGGAGACGATCTAGGCTGGATCTTGGACCCTCCGCCAGAACTTCAACTTGGTCGTTGCGGCGATTCCGAACCCAGCCGACCAGACCGAGCGATTCGGCCTGGCGTTTCACGAACAGACGGAATCGAACATGTTTCACCCTGCCGGATATGAAAAGATGGAGTCGCTGTGACTTCGAATGGATGGGTTCGGGGTAAGTGCTAGCGCTCTTCGGGGAGGTCGTCATTCGTCGGTGTCGAGGATGCGCGGTAGGTCCTCTTCGTCATCCTCGTCATCAGGCCCGTCAAGATCCATAAGCAAGAAGTCGGGGGTGCTTCCCAGGAAGTTGAGATAGTCCAGGGCATCCTCGATCAGGCCTGCATCCTCTTCGACCGCTTCATTCGCCTGTAGGCCGACGAGGGCCCTTTCGGCGCGCTTCCCGCCGATCAGGCCGAGCGACCATATCGCCGCCCTGCGCACAGGGAGTTTGGCGTCATCCAGAAGCTCAATCAAAGATGCGACGGCACTGCGAGCTTCAAGTTCTCCAGCCGCCCTTGCGGCTTCCTCTCGAATGAGGGGTGAGGGGTTGTGGAGCTCCTCGGACACCGCCTGCACCCACTGTTCGTGGGCCGAGCGCCCCATGGCCATCACGCTGGCGCGCTTGATGTCTTCGCCAGATGACGCGTAGGCCGCTTCGATCAGGCCGCTCACCTCCGGGCGGGACGAGTATCCCAAAGACTCAAGGGCCCGCAGTCCAGGTTCGCCAGGGCTGTCGGCTTGTACCAACGCCAGAAGTTGGTCTTCGACCGACTTGAGCAGGTTGGCTTCCAGCTTGTCGACCTCGCCCAAATAGACGAATCGGCCCAGGGCCTCGGCGGCTCGAGCTCTCACGGCTTCGTCGCTGTCTTCCTTCATCAGCGTAACAAGTTGTCGGGCGAGGTCGGGGTCTTCACACTCCCAAAGGTTTGCTACCGCCTGGCGGCGCACTGCCGGGTCAGGGTCATCCAAGGCAATGCGGTTGACGATCTCAAAGTCGAGCTCGATATGATCTTGGGCCAGTTGGCCAAGGTGACGCATGACGGCCTGGCGGTTCGAGGCCGGAGCATGCTGCCAGTGCTTATCCAGGGTTTGTGCCTGGGCACTGTCGAGATCTGAAAGCTGCGCCAGATCCAGGGTTGGGACAGGCTGATCTTCGTCCATGAGCGAGTCGAGAAGTCTCTGAAGGTCTTCAGGCATGGTAGGCGCTCGACTCAATGTGGAAGTGTGATCGGATTGATGAAATCTTGGAAGTTGACATAAAGCATGAGGATGAGTAGGACAGCGAACCCGATGGCGTGGGCGAGCCCCTCGTAGCGCGGGGCGATTCTGCGACCGGCGATGGCTTCGTAGGCGACGAATGTCAGACGGCCGCCATCCAAGGCGGGGAAGGGAAGCAGATTGGCGATGGCCAGCCCGATGCTTATGACGCCTATCAGGTTGAGTGTTAAGAAAGGACGCTGGGTGGTCCGATCGATCCGTCCAGCCCAAGCGAGCATATCGTACATGCCCTTGAGCCCGCTCACCCGCGCTTGAGATGGCTGAACCTGACCCTCCATCAGTCGGGCAGGAAGTCGGACAATCATCGCCACCTGTGCGGTTGTTGAATCCCAGCCAAGCCTGACCGCATCCATGAGGGGTTCGGGTTTAGATGGGTTGCCAAGTGTGATGCCAATTGGGCCCTCATTGGTGGGAGGGTTGGCGCGTGGTACGAGGCTGACCTCCACCGTTGTGCCGCTCCGATCGAGGGTCAAGCTGATTGGCTGGCCGAGATGATCGTTGACGATGGTTTGAAGCGAGTCAAATCCATCCACGGCCTGACCTTCTGCCGCCACGATCAAGTCGTCGGCTCGCAGGCCGGCTTGCGCCGCAGGTGATCCTGGGTCGACCGTGGTGACGATCACCTTGGATGGGTCGGGAGCAGCGAACTTGTATGCAGCCGTGAACGCCAAAAAGGCGAGCAGGATATTGGCAATGGGTCCGGCCAGCAGAACGATTGTGCGAACCCGCTTCGGCGCGCTTGCCAATCCGCCCGGTATGTCCGGATCGTCTTCCCCTGCCGGGCGGACGAACCCACCTAGAGGGATCGCGTTTAGGGTGAACTGTGTCCCATGAAAGTTGAACAATGTGGTCAGGCGCGGCGGAAAACCCAGACCGAACTCCTCGACCTTCACGCCAGTTGCCTTGGCAGCCAGGAAGTGGCCGAGTTCGTGGCCGAAGATCAGGACGGCTAGCACAACGACAAACAATACAAAATCAAACAAGCGAACCCACCTCGCAGCGAGAACTTAGAATCTCGGTCAAACGCGAGGATTATATCATTCAGAGGCTGCGGGAGGTCTCAGGAGGCCACCAGGTGGGCTGGGGGGCCAGGAATTCCGCGGAAGAGCTCAAGCACGCCAGTGTCGGATCGAAGCAGCGCTTCCACCTGGGACGAGTGTTCGGCGGTCGTGATGCAGTGCACTGTGGGCCCAGCATCGAGCGTGTAGCAGACATCGAGGCCGTCAGCGCGCCATCCAGCGATCTTCTTCATCAGTTGGATGCTTCCGGCGGACCAGTAGAGGAGAGGCGGGAAGGATGTCATCATGACGGCATGCATCATGTGGCTATCCAGTTCAACAACCGCCGCCAGGCGTTGAAAATCCCGCGCCATCAAGGCGGAACGGCATTCGGCAAGCCGCTGGGGCGCACTGGCGACGCGTGCTTCTTGGAACGGGCTGGTGCTCGCTAGTCGGTGTCCATCATGTGAGCCGGTCGATTTTGGATTGCGATCGACGACGGCGATCCAATCCACCAGTTTCCAGTGCTCGGGTGGCCAGATCTGCTTGGCGAAGGATGACTGGTCATCCTCGCCTTTGTGCCACTCAGCGAAGCCGCCAAAGATTGACCGGGCCGCCGATCCGGAGCCCTTGCGGGCCAGAATTGATAGGTCTTTGGGCGGGAGATCGAGCCCAAGAGCGGTTGCGGCCGCCAAGGTCAAAGCGGCGAAGCCCGATGCTGATGATGCAATTCCGGCTGAGGTGGGGAAGCTGTTGCGGCTGACGACACGAGCGGGAACAACGGACCGTGCCATGTGGCGGATGCGGTCCAAATGGGCAGAAGCACGGGCTGTGGCCTCATGACTGGCTGTCTGTCCGTCGAGTTCGAGAGTGTCTTCGGAAAGCGCTTTGTCGAAGGTGACCATCGTCCGGGTTTCGAGCCCGTCAAGAGTCATCGACAGCGAACCAGAAGCTGGCAGGTTGAGGGCATCGTCTTGCACGCCCCAATACTTAATCAAGGCGATGTTGGGGTGTGCGATGGCAGTTGCCGAGGCCATTGAGGGTCAAATCCGTGGATATGGGGAGGTCGGCGTCTAGGCCGTGCGTCTGCCCTGGCACTCCGAGAGCGACCGGACCGCTGCCCGGTAGCAGCGTTTGGCTGCCTCCATGCGCCCAAAGGATTCGTAGAATCGGCTCTCCATATCTCCGCCCTGGAAAGGCGGGGTTTGAACGTCGCCATCCGCAGCCGCCACGGGTTCGCTGCTCGACTGAATGGCCTTGAGCTCGGCCAAGGCCGCCTCAACCTCGAGTTGGTATTCGGCGCAGTTGTTTTTAGGCATTATGGTCTCCCGGATTGGTCTAGACAGACAGGCATCATTATATGCGACCAGCCGGGAGATCTGCGAGTTTAACGCACAAGGTCGCCGTTCGGCGACCAAGGCGAGAGTGGAATACGGGCGGAGGTTGCCCGTGTTAAGGTGCAGGGCCATTAAAACATGATTTGGCAGGTCTGGGGAAGGTTGAAAGGTGTGTGTAAGGTCAAATTCGTCCAAGGCGTGCTAACCTTTGTCTGGGTAAAGCCTCACCATCACCACCGAATTACCCAGACCCGCCCGTCCGTACCTTATCTCTTCCTCCCTCCGGCAAAGGTACGGGCGGCGGTCATTTAACCGGGGGGGGACTTCAAAACCCATGCTGCTCGTGAAAAATTTCACAAAGAGACTAGAGTGGAAGGTGGGTGTTGTTTCGGATGAGAGCAGGGGTGGCTGACGGGGCTCGAACCCGCAACCCCTTGATCCACAGTCAAGTGCTCTGCCATTGAGCTACAGCCACCATGGGCCGGTCGGGCCGCCCGCCGGGCATTGTAACATGAATTCCAGTTGGAGTCTTGCCTGCGCACCCTGGGGTCAGGGGAGGCGATGTTGAATTTCGTTCTTGAGGGTTTGACGCGAGATGGTCGTTTGGTCGCCTGTCAGCATGTCTTTGAGCGTGATGGTTCCAGCCGCGTCCTCCTCCGGCCCTAGAATGGCCACCAGTGGGATGCCGTACCGATCAGCGTATCTTAGCTGCTTGCCCATGCGGGCGCTCTCAGGGTACCACTCGGCTCGGAAGCCTGCTCGTCGAAGCTCGTTGGCCAGCGACAGACTCTTGTCCTCCAGGGAAGGGTCAAAATTGGTGACCAGAACCTGGGCGGGAGCAGGGTTCAGGCTGGGCATGGCGCCGGCAGCCTCGAGGACCAATTCGATGACGACATCGCCCATGGCAAAGCCCGTCGCCGGCACGGAGTCGCCGCCGACATCTGCCACCAGATTGTCATAGCGCCCACCGCCCAATATGGCACGTTGTTCCCCTTTGACATCGCGGGCTTCGAAGACGATACCCGTGTAGTAGTCCAGGCCGCGGATGATGCTCGGGTCGAAGCGCAAATAGCCGTCTGTTCCCAGTGCCTTGGAAGCCTCGAAGAACGACGTCAGGTCGTCGGACTTCTTCCAGGCGTCTTCATCGGCGAGCATGCCATGGATTCCAGAAAGAAGGGTGTCATCCACACCGCCGTCTTTCGCATAGGCATCCCAGGCGGTAGACGACATCCGATCGCGCCGGTCAATCAGGTGATACAGCTCAGACCGTCGTTCCTTGGGTACCCCCAATTCTGCCAGCTGTTGATCCACCAGCCGTCGGCTGTTGACCATGATTTGAACGTCATCGGGTGAGAGCCCGAGAACGTCGAAGAAGGTTGCAGCGATTCCTGCTAGTTCGGCGTCGATGGCGGGAGCGTCCAGGCCGATCAAATCAATGTTCCACTGGAAGAATTCCCGCGTGCGGCCCTTCTGGGGCTTTTCATATCGCCAGCAAGGGCCAAAGGACCACCAACGAATGGGGGCAGGCAACGTCTTGACTCGAGCCGCGACCATACGCGCCAGGCTGGGTGTGAGCTCCGGGCGGAGAGCGAGCATGTCGCCACCGCGGTCAGGAAAGACGAAGGACTGCTCTTTGACAAGCTCTTCGCCAGATTTGGCGGCATAGAGCTCAAGGTGCTCCAGAAAAGGCGCGTCGTATTCCTGATAGCCAAAGCTGGTCGAAACCTGGCGAATTCGATCGTAGAGCCAGGTCCGAAAGGCCATCTCTTCAGGATAAAAATCTCGGGTGCCTTTGACGGCTTGAATATCTGGCATGGTCCCTCGAGGGCGAATAGGCAGGCTCTAACGATGGTTTGTGGTACGGCGACCGATTATAGCATGCGGGCAATTGTCACCGCTGTGTGGGCTACGCGCGCGGCTTGGTTGAGCGTTCAGGGATGATGTGGTGGGACAATATATCCTGCTTGGGGGCTTCGCTGATCGGGCCAACTGCGCCTCCGCTAGGGAGCAAGTGGCTGGACATTCCTGTGTGAAGTGGCGCGTGCGAGGGTGGACGGAACTTGCTCAAACCGGGCACCGCGTGAGCGATTGGGAGCATGGTATCCTAGGTCTCGCCCAAGGGCGAACTTGCATTCTTCCCTTCGAAGACCGAGTTGAGGACTCGTTTTGGCCCTACTGCCTTCCGTTCTGCTGCTAGTGTTGGGACTTGCCGTGTGGTTGGTCCGCAACCGTCAAGAGCGGGTGGTCTGGGCTGTATCTGTGGCGGGCCAGTGGCTGGTATGGCTGGTGCTACTTGGTCTTCATCGATTCGTACCCTCAAGCCTGAGTCTCTCAGTCTGGCGCCCGGCGGAGGTGTTCCGTACGCCGCTAGTGCTCTCCCTGGATGCCACAGGCTGGACCATGGCGTTTTCCATCGCCACGCTTCTCCTGGCGATCGGATTGACGTCGGCGGCTCGGAGCGGCAGCGCCACAGCGGCAACACGAGCGTTCCTAGCTGTTTACGGCGCTCTTGGCATGGCGGCCGTTGTGGCAGGAAACCTTCTTACTCTTGCCGTGCTATGGGCCATGATGGAGGTTGTCGCGTTCTCGACAAGCTTAGTCTTGATTCGAAAACGAGACATCATCCCGCGAGAGATCCAACGACTGGCAGTCCAAGGCACGAGCATCACACTTCTCCTGGGGACGGCTGTTCTTCTAGGGGCGGACGGAATCCGTGCATCCACATCGGGGATTCCCGCCTTGGGATATATCTTCGGATTTGCCGCTGCCTTCATCCGATGGGGATTGTTTCCAGCGCACTATCCTCTGCCGTCTCTTCCCGGCATTCGACGTGGGTTGGGGACGTGTCTTCGTTTGCTTCCCGCCGCGATGGGCATGGTATTGATCACACGTCTCCTGCAAAACAATCCGTCAGGGGAGATACTGTTGGGGCTAGCTTGGACCGGCGGGGTATTGGCATTGGGGAGTGGAATAGCCTGGGCGCTTCATACAGATCCTGTTCAACGTCGACCCATGCTAGTGTTGGGATTGGCCGGATTGACGATTTGTGCTGCCGGGCTATCACCCACAGGAATGTCCTGGCGCGTCGCCTTGGGAGGCTCCGCCTCGCTGATCCTGATCGGCGGGATGGTCTCCCTGGCTGAGCCACACGAAAGCTGGCAGAAGTGGTGGGTGCTCCTGGCAGCCTTCATGCTCTTAGGGGGACCGCTCACGCCCGGCCAAACCATCATCCAAGCCATGGCTGGGGCAAGGCAATTCAGTCCAGTAGTTGCCGGAGGATTGGGTTTGCTGGCCGGCGTGGTGTTGACCCTCGGAATCCTGAGGGGGGTAGAAATTGAAACGAACCCGTGGCCCAGCGGGGAACAACTGGTCAGGGTGTCATACGTCGCCGGAATCGTTCTCATCCCTATAGCCGGGATCGGCATTTCCTTCGGCGTATCGTCATTGCCCAGTATGCGTTCTCTGGGCGTGTTCGTGGCGATAAGCGGCGCCAGCGCAGTTGCCTACTATGCATACGTGCGTGCAGGTTCAGCTGTTAGGCTCTTCGTGGCGAAGACAGCCAATTGGATCAGGTGGCCCGATCTGCCTGCGGATGTGCTGACCATTTTGGTTGCCCCGCTGAATGCCCTTGTGTGGGTGGGGGGTCTCATCCAGGGCGAGGCCGGGTTGCTTTGGATTCTGTTTCTGCTATTGGTCTTGGCGGCCATCGTTGGGAGCGGATCGTGAATGCAGCGTTGACCGCCTACGCGCCATGGGCCGTCGTGGGGACTGCGTTCACTGGGGTTATGCTCGTCATTTTGGACGATCGCCGCTGGCTGACGGTGGCTCTGCTTGCTCAATACCTGGCAGCAGGCTGGTTGGTTGCGGATGCCCTGGGCGTGGGCGTCGCCGGTGCCCAGATCTTGGGGGGGCTTCTCGTGGCGGTCATCATCTGGCTTACGTGGAAGAACCTTGACCGTGCCCGTCAAGCAGTACCTCCTGCCAATGATCTAATGGCGCGGCGTTCGTTTCGCTGGGTCGTGGTCCTGCTGGTCTTGTTCGCTGCTTGGGGATTGGGCCGCAGAGATTGGATGGGCCTGCCCGGGCTGACTTCCACCGGAAGCCTTGGGGCAACTTTCCTCATGCTGCTGGGTGTGCTTCAAGCCAGCTTGTACCGGGCTCCAATGCGGGTTGTCCTCGGAATTCTCACATTGCTCTCGGGATTCGGTATTGCGTATGCCGCGGTTGAGTCGTCGCTTGCAGTGATCGCCCTCCTGATTGTTGTTCACCTCGGCCTGGCTTTGGCGGGAAGCTACCTGACAACTTTTCAGACAGCAGCGGCTGATAGAGGTGGCAAAAGGTGAGCGCGCCGATCATCATATTCCTGATCAGCGCGATGGTGTTTGGGCTCGGTATTGTGCTCCGCCATCGTCCGATTGCGTCATCAGCGGTTACGGCAACTGGTGCAATGGCGCTGGCAATATTCGCGCTAAGGATACCGATCGATCAACCAATGGACGTATTCGGTATCGCTATCAAGATTGGGAGTACGTTCCAGCTTCTGGGCCGATCCCTGACGCTTTCGGCAGGCAATCGTGCTGTAGTGGGTTTCCTTTTTGTTGCGACCGGTTTCGTATTTGGGGCGGGATGGGCGGCACGACCCGGTGCATATTTCTTTCCGGCCGGGATGGTCGTCGTGGGCGCGGTGGTAGCAGCTCTCATGATCAGCCCGTTCCTGTACGCGGCGGTCTTCCTGGAAATCGCAGCCTTGGCAGGCGTGTTGCTGATTGCTCCCCCTGGGCGAGCGTCGATCCGGGGAAGTGAGCGGCTGCTGCTCTTCTACACTTTGGCGATGCTGGCTATCCTGGTGACCGGCTGGATGCTGCCCTCGGTCGGGGTCACGCGTGCAACACCTGAGCTAGCTGCAAGGGCCATTCGGTTGCTGGCCTTGGGCTTCGCGGTCTTGATTCTCGTTCCTCCCTTCCATATCTGGCTGTTGGACGCCTTCGAGCAAACCAGTCCTTATGCGGTAGTGCTGCTCGTGGCCGTGCTGCAAAGCGCCGGTTTGTTCTTCATGCTGCGGTTCCTAGACAACTATGAATGGCTCCGTACAGACTTGGGGCTGATGGCCGACATGAGATTGGTAGGCGCCGCGCTGATCGTGATCGGGGGGCTGTTTGCGCTTGCTGAACGGTCCATGGTCAGGTCAGTGGTCTATGTTCTCATGGGTGATTTGGGCGTGACTCTGTTGGCGATCAGCCTTAACACGCCAGCGGGCTATCAGCTAGCCCTTGGATTGTCGGCGGTTCGCGTGATCGGTCTTGCGATATGGGGGCTGGGGATATCCGTGCTGCAGCGCGGCGAACCCGGCGGGAGGGCAGGTGCCCTGGCAGGTCGCGGCCTGGATGCACCTCTCGCGGCTGCGGCCGCGCTGGTGGGGTTGGCGTCCCTCAGCGGGCTGCCGATGACGGCCGGTTTCCCTGCTCGATGGGGCGTGATGATGGCTCTGGCCGGACAGGCACCCAGGGTTGCCCTACTGGTGATTGGTTCAGTGATGGCCAATGGCCTGGCCTGTGTCAAGTGGCTTAGGGTGTTGCTTTCTACTGCCGAGACTCCCACTCACCTCAAGCGTGCTCGGGGGGAGGACGTCTTCCTCGGACTGGGAGTCGTTCTCGTGTTGTCCCTGGGGTTGTTTCCTCAGCTAATCTTCCCCTGGGTTGTGCAGACCCTGAATGGGCTAAAAAACCTTCTTCTTTGAGCCAGGCGCGCCGTCAAACCTGAGCTGTACCACCTGCTATACTGGGGCAGGTAGCGCTATGGAGGCGTCGGATGGAAGCTGGTCAGATTGAAAAAAAGGTCACTTGGCTCGACGAACAGCGTCGCAAAGACGTCGAGAGCCTGGAGCAGATAGAGGATAGGATTTCACGTCTCGAGGAGGCGCTCGATTCCAGAAATGAGCAGCTAAAGTCGTTGTCGAGTGATGTCACTCGACTCTCGGCCCTTTCGACCAGGATCAACCAATTCGACGACAGTCTACACAAGCACCGACAAGAGATCACGCGGCACCTAGACGACCTCGAGATCCAACGTAGTGACCGCGACAAGCAACTGGAGCAGATGCGGAAAAGCGAGCAGGAAGGGATCTCCCGGCGCATCGAACAGCTGCATGGTGACCTCAAGGGGCTCCCTGAGATTGAACGGGCACTCGAGACGCGAAAGGACGAGGAGGCTCGTCTTTCTCGCGAGATCGATGGCATCGACAAGAAGATGGACGATCTCTCGCAGACCGTCCAGGACAATCTTCGCGCCCTGACGGCAGCCGAGGATTCTCGGAAGCTGGAGGGACGGCGTGTAACAGAGCTTCAAGGTGAAACATCTGAACTCCGCCAGAAGATTGATTCGTCGCATGGATCGATGGATGCCATCGATGACCGGATTAGGCGCCTGGAAATCCGTATCGGAGAGCTTGCCACCGGCGAAAGTGAGCGACGCGAAGCGATTACGGCATGGACCGAGAATCAAGAGCGGAAGCTTGTGGATTTTGAGCGAAGTTGGCGCGAGTGGGAGGATCGCTTCGAGCGATTCGAGGAACAGGCCAAGGCGCTCGACGAGCGAATGATGACGTATGAAGAGACCTATCGCGGCATCAAGCAGCTCCACAAAGACCTTGATGGGGTGATTGAACGACTGGATAGGAGGATCAACGAGATCACGGAAATGCAGCGTCTGGCAGAAGATCGGACGAAGCAGGAGTGGTCCGGCTTCCGGGCAGACGACCAAAAGCGTTGGAACACTTACAAGCTGACGCATGATGAACTATGGCGGGAACACTCCCGTCAGCATGAGAAGATCGCCAAGCAACTCGATGTCTTGCAGGCAGGCCTCGCGGAAGTCGGGCCCGCGATTGGCTCGCTTTCTGAGACCCAAGAACGCAGGGTTATGGATTTGGTCGGCGTGATCAGGGAGTGGGCAGCCGAGTTGGAGTCCAAGCCCCGCGGCTGATGAAGACATGCCTTCAACTGCAATTCTCCGACGACCTCAGAATCTGATAGCGGACTGGGCTTGAAGATGCGCGTCATTGGCACCGCCGGCCATGTCGATCATGGCAAATCAACGCTCGTTCAGGCGCTGACCGGCATTAACCCAGATCGCCTGCGTGAGGAAAAAGAGCGTCAAATGACGATCGACATCGGTTTTGCCTGGCTTGACTTGCCGGGTGGCCAAACCGTAGGGATCGTCGATGTCCCTGGGCACATTGATTTCATTGAGAATATGCTGGCGGGTGTGGGCGGCGTTGATGCCGCTATCTTGGTGATCGCTGCGGACGAAGGCGTAATGCCACAGACGAGAGAGCACGTCGATATTCTTGAGTTGCTTGGCATCGACAGAGGCGTGGTGGCGCTGACGAAAATCGATGTAGTTGAAGATTCCGATTGGCTCGACCTGGTAGAAGAAGAAGTCGGGAATCTCTTGGAAGATACGAGCCTGAGTGATGCCCCGATCGTGCGTCTGTCGGCCAGAACCCGCGAGGGATTGGATACCTTCATCGAAATCCTGGATCGGGTCGTGGAGGCGTCGCCGTCTCGTTTGGATCTAGGGAGGCCACGCCTTTCTGTGGATCGCAGCTTCTCTGTTGCAGGATTTGGGACGGTTGTGACGGGGACCCTTGTTGACGGCACCTTCTCGGTCGGAGACGATGTCGAGATCATTCCTTCGGGCATTAAGGGGAGAATTCGCGGCCTGCAAACTCACCATGACACACTGGAGACTGCTCACCCCGGAAGCAGAGTGGCGATCAATCTGTCTGGAGTTGAGGTTGACATGCTGCGAAGAGGAGATGCTGTCGTTCACCCTGGCACGATTGAGCCATCCCAGCTCCTGGATGTTCACGTGCGCCAATTGACAAGTGCATCGGGCCGGCTCAGGCACAACGAAGAAGTCAAGCTCTTTTTGGGCGCAGCCCAGCGGATGGGTAAGATCCGAGTCCTCGGTCGAAGGAGATCCGTCCAGCCCGGCGAAGAAGGTTGGCTGCAGATTCTGCTGAACGAACCCCTGGCTGCAGCCAAGGGAGACCGATATATCTTGCGCCGTCCTTCTCCTCCAGGCACTTTGGGGGGTGGGCAGATTGTGGACCCCCATCCAATGCGGCGACACCGGCTGAAAGATCAGTCGGTGGTCAAGGATCTCGAGACAGCACTCAAGGGCAGTCCTGAAGAGCAGCTTGAGACCGCCGTCATCCGCTTGGGAACGCCGACCACCAAAGAGGCATCCATCGCGTCGGGGCTAAGCCTTGCCGAAACTGTGTCTGCTGCGGGGGCCCTGGCGGCCAATGGTCGCATACGGCAGCTTACCCCCGGGGCGATTTCGGACTCATCGCGGCTTGTCTCCTCTGCGCTCTGGGAACAGTTGTCCCGGCGGTTGCTAGATCTTGTGAATGCTTACCATCGCGAGCATCCGATGCGGAGCGGGATGCCTCAAGAGGAGGCGAAGAACCGGATGGATCTCCGACAGGAGATGTTTGGGCCGTTGGTGCGAGATCTGGTCGATAGGGGGGAGCTCGAACACGAACCTCCAGAGTTGCGGGCGGCCGGCTTTAAAGTCGAACTCACGCCTGATCAGCAAAAGCGGGCCGAGGGCCTTCTGTCCTTGTTTGAGAGTGCACCGGCCCCGCCATCCATGAAGGACGCTGTGGAGACGGCCGGGGAGGCCATCGTCCGCCACCTGGTGAATGACGGCAGGTTGGTGGCTCTATCGCGAGAGGTTCTCTTTGGCCGGGCCATGTATGATC
>Ga0315556_1000680_pt1 | contig 21151 bp, 19 predicted proteins | sample SalMarSW160310MG_FD_202112 | JGI IMG/M metagenome (GOLD analysis project Ga0315556, IMG submission 202112) | Salt marsh sediment microbial communities from the Plum Island Ecosystem LTER, Massachusetts, United States - Salt Marsh Sediment SW1603-10 ...
GCCCGTAGCCTTCGTAACGGACCTCCTCGTAAGCCACGCCCTCCAGCTCGCCAGTGCCGCGCTGAATTGCGCGCTTGATGTTGTCGCCCGGCATGTTGTTCTCGCGTGCGGTGTCGACGGCGAGCCGCAGGCGAGGGTTGCTCGCCGGGTCGCCGCCGCCGAGACGCGCCGCAACGGTGATCTCCTTGATGAGGCGGGTGAAGATCTTGCCCCGCTTGGCGTCCTGGCGCCCCTTGCGGTGCTGGATGTTCGCCCATTTGCTGTGGCCTGCCATGCGCAGCTCTTCGTCCCGAAGAAAACGCGGCATTCTACCGCCACAGCGTCCCCGCGCGGGGCTCAGCGCCAGTCGCGGCGCAGCGTCACGGACAGCACGGAGCGGTTGTAGTCGTTGATCGGCGTGGTCGCGTCGTTGCGCGTATAGGCGAGCTGGGGGCGCAATGACCAGGCCTGGTCGAGCCGCCAGTTGACCCCAAGCACGGCGTCGTACTGCCAATCCACACGCGTGAGAGCGAAGATCGGGTTTTCCTGCTGGTATTTCGAGTGCTGCACGCCGAGCGTGGCGTACCAGTCGGCGTTGCTGCGCAGCTCGCGCTGGAACCCGACCCGCGCCCCGGAGAGCCGCCTGCTGCCGTCGATTCGAAGGTCAGTGGCGGCGTCGTCGCCCGCAAACAGGTTGCCGAACACGAAGCTTCGCGTCGCCTCGTCGAGCGTATGAACGCCCCCGACGCCGACGATCACCATGTTGGAGCTTTCCGAACGCGTCGCCGGCTGGACGTAGCGCAGCCGCAGGTCCTGGCCGTACAGCGTGAACTGGGTGCGGCGACTGTATTGGCGTCGCCATTCCAGATTCAGGCTCTGCGTGCGTCGATACGCGACGTTGTCGAGGTCATAGTGATTCGTGCCGAGCGTGATGCGCGTCAGCGCACCCTCGGTCGTATGCTGCAAGCCGGCATTGGCGCCGACACTGCGGTAGTCGAACGTATCCAGCTTTGAATTGCTCCTTTGCTGCGCATTCACACCGGCGACCAGCGACCAGCTGTCACTGACGGGCAGCGTGAGGTCGATACCGCCGCCGAAGGAAGCGAAATCATCATCCTGCCGCGTGACGCTCGGCGCGAGCGTGAACGTCACCCCGAAAAGAGGCAGATACAGCGAGCTCTGTGTGATCCCCGCATTGACGTTGCTGTCGTGACCAACGGAGACCTCGGCATAGCCCGTGACGCGCGCGGCGCCGCGATGCGTCCGTTGCTTGATCGCCGCGAGGTAGCGCTCGATCGTGTCGCGTGCCGCGGGCGGCGGATCGTGCGCCAGGACGTCCTTCAGCTCGGTCCGGGCGCGATCGTATTCTCCGAGCGCGAAGTACGCGCGCCCCACGTCGAGCCGGGCCGCGGCATGGTTCGGATTGACCGCGAGCACCCTCTCGAGGGCGAGCGTGGCGCGGGCGGGGTGTCCCGCCGCGATCGCCGCCACCCCGAGCAGGTAATCGTAATCCGGTTGTCCGGCGAGCCGGAATTCGTACGGCTCGAGCATCGCCCAGGCCTCGGCCCCCTTGCCCTCCAGGATCAGGGCCTTGGCGCGTGCGAGGTCAGGCTTCGAGCGACTGGTATCGGGTTGGGCGAGAGCGTTCAGCGGCGCCGCGAGCATCAACTGGGCCGCAAGCACAAGCAGAATCACCCTGCCGGTCCGGAGCATCTCCGCCTGAGAGCCGCGCTCGAGTCTGGCGGCGATGATACCCCGATATCCGGAACGAGAAAAAAGAAAGGCGGGCCGAGGCCCGCCTTCGCTTCCGTCGGCGGAGGCCGTTTGCCTGGCCCCGCGCCGTTTGCCTGCTATGCGTCGACTACTTCGATACCGCGAACGACCCAGTGATGGCCGTGGTGGAATTCTGAAGCGTGTAGGAAGAGATCGCACCTCCCCCGTTCGGCCCCACTACCTGTCCCATGGCCGAACCGGAGATCGTGGTCGCCGACGGATCCTGCCCGCTCAACGTCACCCCCGCAGTCTTGAACGCCACCAAAGTCCCGCAGCTCGTGCAGCTTCCCGACCAGGTGCCGCCGGCCGCCGCAGACGTTGCCGTGACGGAATAATTCGTCAGGTTGCCGGAGTCTATGGAGATACTGCCCGTGACCGAGCTCGTCATGTCCACTGTGCTGGCGCCCGCTCCGGTGGTCGAAATAACGGGCGTGAACGCCACGGTGTTCGTGTAATCAGCCTTCAAGGTGTTTACGACGGCGTCCGGAGCCGCGAGCGCCCCCATCACCTGCATGTAATCCGGCTTGCGGCCCGCACCTCTGGAGTACTGGTCCTTGATGCTCTGTCCGTTCACCGCCGCGCCGGTTCCGTAAATGCCCCAGTTCACCGCGACCTGAGTGCCGTTGTCGTCGAAGCTCCCGCTCCCGTTGGTCACCATCGGCGCCGGCCCTCGGACGTAGATGAGCTTGGAATTTGGGTCAGTCGCCGCCAGCGCACCCGAAGTGCCGGCGAGGAACTTATCGACCGGCACCTGCTCTCCCTGGAACGCACCGTTGCGTGCCACCCCGCCCGTGACGTCACCGTAGACTCCCGCCTCGGGGAAGCTCGTGGTCATGGCAGTGTCCACGTTGTCCATGGTCAGGCTCGTCGTGACCACGGTCGGGTCGGTCAGGTAGGACAGCGCCAGGCTGTTGAGCCAGGGCTCTTCCAGCGAGGCGGGGTTGTCGAAGCCCAGCCCGACGACGCGCTCGGGCTGATCGCTCCCGCTCGCATCGGCGCCCTGCGACATCGGCGGCGTGGCGCGCATGAAGCCCGGCACGCCCTCGAGCAGGATCGGGACGGAACCCGGCTTGCTGCTGGCGTAACCCACCTGGTTCGGCGAAACGTCGACGCGGCCCCAGGGGGTCGCGATGTAGGTTCCGCCGCTGTTCACCATGTCGTAAGTGCCGGGGTCGCCGACGGCCGCCTGCGACGGAAGCAGGTAGGCCGGCTCATGGTCGGTGCCGCGGATGCCGATATTGGCGGTGTCGGTGATGATCTTGTAGTTCTTCTTGTTGGTATGACCGATCGCGCCCGTGATCGAGCGGAACGCGCCTTTGATAAGGTGCAGAACGCCGCGCTCGCTGCCGTCTTCCTTGCCCTGGAAACGGTAGGTGTCGATGCGCAGACGCGAGTTCGGCCGCACCGCGACCATCGCGTCGTCGACCATGAGCAGTTGGAGGCTGGCGCTCGGCCCGGTGATCACCGTATCGCCCTCGTGGACGACGTCGCCCTTCTTGAGCACGCGTTCCGCGCCGTTCGTTGCGAGCGCCCGGGAGTCACCGAACACGAACTGCACTCTCCCGGCGTCGACGCTGGCGTATGCCCCTCCGCTGGCGAGCGCGAGCAGCAGCGCTCCCATGCATGTTGCCTTGATTGTCGTCCTCATAACGTCCCCCGGAAAACGGACTTTCGCAAAACAAGATTAAGACTCTCGGCCCTTTGAATCTAGGGATCTTGTCGCTTGAATTTGCAAGGGTTTGTCAGGCCCACCGGCCCGGCCAACGAAGGGTGACGTCAGGCCGCTGGTAACCTTCGCACTTTACCCGCCCCGATCAATAGGAGCTCAGGCATGGATTTAGGAATCAAAGGCAAGACCGCACTCGTGTGCGCCGCATCCAAGGGTCTTGGCAAGGGCTGCGCGGTGTCCCTCGCCCGAGAGGGCGTCAACCTCGTGATCACGGCACGCGGCGAGGAAGCGCTCGAGGCGACGGCCGAGGAAATTCGCAAGGCGACCGGAGCCAAGGTGACGGCGGTGGCCGGCGATATCACCACCCCGGAAGGACGCGCCGCCGCGCTCGCGGCCTGCCCTCAGCCCGACATCCTGGTGAACAACGCCGGCGGCCCGCCGCCCGGGGACTTTCGCAACTGGTCGCGCGACGACTGGATCAAGGCGCTCGATGGCAACATGCTGACGCCGATCGAGCTGATCAAGGCGGTGATCGACGGCATGATCGCGCGAAAGTTCGGCCGCATCGTCAACATCACTTCCGGTGCGGTGAAGATGCCGATCCCGGAGCTCGGAATGTCCAACGGGGCGCGCACGGGTCTGACCGGCTTCGTCGCCGGCCTTTCGCGAGCGGTGGCGCAGCACAATGTGACGATCAACAACCTGCTTCCCGGGCCGTTCGACACCGACCGGTTGCGCTCGAACATGGAGTTCAACGCCAAGAAGCTGGGCAAGACCGCCGCCGAACTGGCAAAGCAGCGCGCCGACGCCAACCCCTCCAAGCGCTTCGGAACGGTCGAAGAATTTGGCGACGCCTGTGCCTTCCTTTGCAGCGCCCATGCCGGATATATCGTAGGGCAAAACTTGCTCCTGGACGGGGGCGCATTCCCGGGAACCTTCTGACCGAGGGGTGTCCGGCAGCGGGGTCGAAGCGGTAAAATTCACGGTTCAACGTACCGGAGGACATATGAACGCTCCGTCCCGCGCCGGCCTGCCGGCCCTGAATCTCAAAGACCCCAAGCTCTTCCGCGAACAGTGCTATATCGACGGCGCCTGGGTCGCCGCCGACTCGAAGAAGACCTTCCCCGTCGACAACCCCGCCAGCGGGGAGATCATCGGCAACGTGCCCGACATGGGTGCGGCGGAGACCAAGCGCGCGATCGAGGCAGCCGACAAGGCCTGGCCGGCCTGGCGCGCCAAGACCGCGAAGGAGCGCGCCGCGATCCTGCGCAAGTGGTTCGATCTGATGATGGCCAACCAGGACGACCTGGGGCTGATTCTCACCACCGAGCAGGGCAAGCCGCTCGCCGAAGCCAAGGGCGAGATCGCGTATGGAGCCTCATTCGTCGAATGGTTCGCGGAAGAAGCGAAGCGCATCTACGGCGACGTCATTCCGCAGCATCAGGCCGACAAGCGGATCTTGGTGCTCAAGCAGCCCATCGGCGTTTCCGCGATGATCACCCCCTGGAACTTCCCCAACGCGATGATCACGCGCAAGGCGGCTCCGGCGCTCGCCGCCGGCTGCACGGTCGTCATCAAGCCCGCCGAGCAGACGCCTTTCTCGGCGCTCGCCATGGCCGAGCTCGCCGAGCGCGCGGGCATCCCCAAGGGTGTGTTCAACGTGATCACGGGCGACGCGCCGACCATCGGCAAGGAAATGTGCGCCAATCCGACGGTGCGCAAGGTGTCGTTCACCGGCTCGACCGAAGTGGGCCGCATCCTGATGCGCCAGTCGGCCGATACGATCAAGAAGCTCTCGCTTGAGCTGGGCGGGAACGCCCCGTTCATCGTCTTTGACGATGCCGACCTGGACGCGGCAGTCGAAGGCGCGATCGCGAGCAAGTACCGCAACGCCGGGCAGACCTGTGTCTGTGCCAACCGCATCTACGTGCAGGACACGGTCTATGACGCCTTCGCCGCGAAGCTCGCCGAGAAGGTGAAGGAGTTCAAGGTCGGCATCGGCACCGAGGCGGGCGTGATCATCGGCCCCCTGATCGACCAGCAAGGCATGAAGAAGGTCGAGGAGCACGTCGCAGACGCCACCGCGAAGGGCGCGAAGGTCATGCTCGGCGGCAAGGCGCACAGCCGTGGCGGGCTTTTCTTCGAGCCGACGATCCTCACCGGCGTGACGCAGCAAATGCGCGTCTCGAACGAGGAGACCTTCGGGCCGGTCGCCCCCCTGTATCGCTTCAAGACCGATGACGAGGCGATCGCGATGGCGAACGCCACCGAGTTCGGCCTTGCGGGCTACTTCTACAGCCGCGACATCGGCCGCATCTTCCGCGCCGCCGAGCAGTTGGAGACCGGAATGGTGTGCGTCAACAGCGGGATTCTCTCGACCGAAGTGGCGCCTTTCGGCGGCGTCAAGCAGTCCGGCCTCGGTCGCGAGGGCTCGAAGTACGGCATCGAGGAGTATCTCGAGGTCAAGTACCTGCTGCTCGGCGGCATCTGAGCGCCGGATTGACCGGCGTCAAGGACCGTCCTCGAGGCGCTGCTAGCCTTGGCTGACCACTCTTGGTCAGCCAAGGAGCAGAAAATGAAAGCGAACGTAGGCGGGATCGACAAGGCGCTGCGCATCATTGTCGGGATTGGCTTGCTGTCCCTCCTCTTCCTGGTCGAAGGTCCGGCGAAGTGGTGGGGCCTGATCGGGCTGATTCCGCTGGGGACAGGGCTGCTCAACTTCTGCCCGCTCTACGGGCTGTTCGGCTTGTCGACCTGCTCGCCGCAGAAGAAGGGCACCTGAGCGCTCAGGCGCGCGAACGCGGCCCGGTACTCCCGCGCCAGTCGTTCGACCACCTCGACCGTCGAGGGTACGTCGTCTATGGCGCCCACTCCCTGCCCGGCGCTCCAGATGTCGCGCCAGACCTTCTTCTCCACATTGCCGCCCGAGCCGAAGTTCATCGTCTTCTTGTCCGCCGTCGGAAGGTTGTCGGGGTCGAGGCCGGCCGCGGCCACGCTCGGGCGTAGGTAGTTTCCGTGCACGCCGGTGAACAGCGGCGTGTAGACGATGTCCGCTGCCGAGGTCTCGACGAGCATCTTCTTGTACTCCGGCTTGGCGTTCGCCTCGCGCGTGGCGATGAAGCGGGTGCCCACATAGGCCAGGTCGGCACCGGCCGCCTGCGCGGCGAGCACCGCTTCGCCGGAGCTGATCGCACCGGCGAGCAGGATCGTTCCGCCGAAGAACTTCCGCACCTCCTGTACCAGCGCAAACGGGCTCAGCATGCCAGCGTGCCCTCCGGCGCCGGCACAGACCAGAATCAGGCCGTCGACGCCCGCCTGCATCGCTCTGCGCGCGTGTCGGACGCTGATCACGTCGTGAAATACGAGCCCGCCCCAGGCATGCACCCGCGGCACGATCTCGTCCGGAGCGCGCAGCGACGTGATTACGATCGGCACGCGGAACCGCTCGCAGACTTCCATGTCGTGCCCGAGCCGGTCATTGGACGCGTGAACGATCTGGTTGACTGCGTAGGGCGCGGCTTGGGTACAAGCTGCAAGCTCGGAGGTGATCCGCTCAAGCCAGATCTCGAGCTGTTCCTTGGGGCGGGCGTTGAGCGCCGGGAACGAGCCGACGATCCCCGCCTTGCATTGCTCGATGACGAGTTCCGGGTTGGAGACGATGAACAACGGCGAGCCGACGACCGGCAGGCGCAGGCGGCCCTGCAGCAACGCGGGGAGGGGCATGGAAACTCTCCGGAAGATGCGACGACTCTGGCTACGCCGAGAGTATCGCACGCCTATCGCGCAGCTTCCGACTGCTAGAATGCCAGTCTTGCGTCGCCCCCCGCCGCCATGTCCCGCCTGATCCGCAACATCGCCATCATCGCTCACGTCGACCACGGCAAGACCACGCTGGTCGACAAGCTGCTGCATCAAGCAGGCGCGTTCGCGGCGCACGAGCGCGTGGCCGAGCGCGTCATGGATTCAAACGATATCGAGCGCGAGCGCGGAATCACCATCTTCGCAAAGAACTGCGCGGTGGACTACGCGGGCGTGCACATCAACATCGTCGATACGCCGGGACACGCCGATTTCGGCGGAGAGGTCGAGCGCGTGCTGGGCATGGTCGACGGCGTGCTCCTGCTCGTCGACGCGGTGGAAGGACCGATGCCGCAAACCCGTTTCGTGACCAAGAAGGCGCTCGCGCTCGGGCTCAAGCCGATCGTGGTGGTCAACAAGGTCGACCGCGACGGGGCACGGCCCGACTGGGTGGTGAACAACACATTCGAGCTGTTCGACAAGCTCGGCGCAAGCGAGCAACAGCTCGACTTTCCGGTCGTGTACGCGTCCGCGCTGCAGGGATGGGCGTCGTTGGATTCCGCACAGCGCGGACAGGACATGCGGCCCTTGTTCGAGACCATTCTGGAAAGAGTGCCCGCGCCGATGGACGTCGACGCGAACGGGCCGCTACAGCTGCAGATTTCGGCGCTCGACTATTCCAGCTACGTCGGGCGCATCGGCGTCGGGCGCATCCGTCGCGGCCGGCTGACTCCCGCGAGCGAGGTCATGGTGATGCTGCCCGGCCAAGCCCCGCTGCGAGCCAAGGTCGCCCAAGTGTTCGGCTTCCGCGGCCTGGAACGCGTGCCGCTGGACGAGGCGGTCGCGGGCGACATCGTACAGTTCACGGGCGTGGATCAGCTCGCGATCGGCTGCACGCTCTGCGACCCGGATCATCCCGATGCCCTGCCGACGCCGCGCGTCGACGAGCCGACGATCACCATGAATTTCCAGGTGAACTCGTCGCCCTTCGCGGGCACCGAGGGCAGGTTCCTCACCAGCCGCCAGATCCGCGAACGACTGATGCGCGAGCTGTTTACGAACGTCGCGCTGCGAGTCGAGGACACGAGCGACGCGGATGTCTTCCTGGTTTCGGGGCGGGGCGAGCTGCATCTGACCATCCTGGTCGAGAACATGCGGCGCGAAGGCTACGAACTGGCCGTCAGCCGACCGCGCGTGATCACCCGCACGGAGGACGGCGCCCTGCAGGAGCCGTTCGAGCTGCTGACGCTCGATGTCGAAGAAACGCACCAGGGGCCCGTGATGGAGGCACTCGCCGCACGCCGCGGCGAGATGGTCGACATGGTGCCCGACGGCCGAGGTCGCGTGCGGCTGGATTACCGCATCCCTGCGCGCGGGCTGATCGGATTCCAGGGCGAGTTCATGAATCTCACGCGGGGCAACGGAATCCTGAGCCACGTGTTCGACGACTACGGGCCCTGGAAGGGTGACATGCCGGGGCGGCGCAATGGCGCCATGGTGTCGCAGGAAGACGGCGTGGCGGTCGGCTATGCGCTGTTCAACCTCCAGGAGCGGGGCAGGTTGTTCGTCAGTCCGGGCGACAAGGTCTACGAGGGCATGATCGTCGGCATTCACAGCCGAGACAGCGACCTGGTGGTGAACCCGATCAAGAACAAGAAGCTGACCAACGTGCGCGCCTCGGGCAAGGACGAAAACGTGCTGCTGACCCCGCCGGTCAAGTTGACCCTGGAATTCGCGATCGAGTTCATCGAGGATGACGAGCTGGTGGAAGTGACGCCCAGGACCATCCGCATCCGCAAGCGGTATCTGACCGAGAACGAACGCAGGCGCGCCGTGCGCGCTGCCGCTGTTGCGTAGTCGGCCTGCCGTGGGACGTCTGCTGCGGCAAACGCTGACGATCGCAGCCGCGACCCTGGGACTCTGTGGCGCCGCGCAGGCGGACAGCTGCCTCAAGCCTTCGGGATGGTACGCAACCGACGCGAACGGCGCGCGACGCGAGCGCGGCGCCGATGTCCTTGCGGACATGGCGCGCCGGAAGATCGTCCTGCTTGGCGAGCAGCACGACAACGCCGATGACCACGCCTGGCAGCTTGCAACGCTCGGCGCGCTGCACACGATGCGGCCGCGGATGGTGATCGGATTCGAGTCATTCCCGCGCCGGGCTCAGCCGGTCCTGGACAAGTGGATCGCGGGAGAGCTTTCGGAGCGGCAGTTTCTGGAGCAATCCGATTGGGAGAAGGTTTGGGGGGTTCCCGCGGAGCTCTACCTGCCGCTCTTCCGGTTCGCGCGCATCAACGGAATTCCGATGCGAGCGTTGAACGTCGACCGCGAACTCATCCGCGCAATATCGGATAAAGGTTGGGACGCGGTGCCTGCCTCGCAGAAGGAGGAGGTCACGCGCCCCGCGCCGCCCTCGACGGCTTACCTCGAGGATCTGTACAAGGTCTACAAGCTCCATCCGGAGGCGGCCGACCCGCAGGGGGCTCGTCGCGACGGGCCGGGTTTCCGGCATTTCGTCGATTCGCAGACGACCTGGGACCGTGCCATGGCACAGGGGCTCGCGGATGCGCTGCATACCGCCAACAGCGCCGATCAACCCCTCGTGGTCGGCATCACGGGCAGCGGGCACATCCGCTACGGACGCGGCGTTGCGCACCAGTTGCGCGACCTCGGCATCGACAGCGTCGGCATGCTGTTGCCGGTCAGCGCAAGCGAAGACTGCTCGAGGCTCGACGGCATTGCGGACGCGGTGTTCGCGGTGCCGACGCTTCCGCCTTCTGCGCCGCCGCCTCCGCGCCTGGGCATACGCATCGAGCAGACGAAGGACGGCGTCAGCGTCCTCAATGTGGTGGAAGGCAGCCTCGCCCAGAAAACGGGCCTGCGCGTCGGCGATCGATTCGTATCGATCGCAGGCACCAAGGTCGACCGGGTCAGTGACGTGATTCGCGCGGTCCACGAACAACCTCCCGGCACCTGGATGCCGATTCGCGTTCGACGCGAGGGCCAGGGGCTCGAACTGGTGGTCAAGTTCCCGCCGCATAAATGAGCCGCCTCTGGCGCCAGTTCTTGCTGCTCGGGTTCATGCTCGCGCCGCAGCTGGCGCTCGGCGGCACCGCGCACCTCGCCCTCGACGTGCGGCTCGACCCCGCGTCCCGAACCCTCCACGTAACGGCCGAAACCAAGACGTCCGGGGCAACCCGCTTCGAGCTGAATAGGAGGCTCGTCATCCGGTCGGCGAGCATCGACGGCGTGCGCGCGACCGTCGAGCGCCTGGGCGGCGACGCCAGGGTCAATGATTGGCGCATCTCCGGCAGCAAGCCCGGCACGCTGCGCATCGATTACGAAGGCACGTTGCCCCCGCTCGACGCGACCATCGACTACCGAAGCGTGATGCGCATGACCCGTGCGATGGTCTCGCCCGCAGGCAGTTACCTCCCTGCCGCCAGCAGCTGGTATCCGTCCGGCGACGGGCACTTCAGCTACAGCGTCCGGCTCTCGCTGCCGCGCGATCAGCGCGGTTTGGTGCCGGGGCGGCTGATCGATGAGGGCGTATCGGCGGGAAGCTACCACGCGCGTTTCGAGTTCGACCACCCCGCCGAAGGCATCGAACTCATGGCGGGACCCTATGTGGTGAGCGAGAAGCTGCTGCGGCGGCCCGGCGCGTCTGCAGTGCGCCTGCGAACCTACTTCTACCGCGAAATCGAGCCGCTCGCCGCGGGCTATCTGACGGACAGTCGACGTTACATCGAGCGCTATAGCCGCATGATCGGCCCCTACCCCTTCGCGTCGTTTTCCGTGGTCGCCAGTCCGCTGCCGACCGGATTCGGCATGCCGACGCTTACCTATCTGGGCAAGTCGGTGCTGCGGCTGCCGTTCATCCGCGCCACTTCGCTCGGGCACGAGGTGCTGCACAACTGGTGGGGAAACGGCGTATACCCCGACTACTCCAGCGGCAACTGGAGCGAGGGGCTGACGACCTTCATGGCGGATTACGCCTACAAGGAAGAAGCCTCGCCGGAGGCGGCGCGCGAAATGCGCCTCGGCTGGCTGCGCGACTACGCAGCGGTGCCTGCGGCGTCACAACCGTCCCTGGCTCAATTCCGCTCGCGCGCGCACGGCAGCGCCGCCGCGGTGGGTTACGGCAAGTCGGCGATGGTCTTCTTCATGTTGCGCGACCTCATCGGCAAGAAGGCCTTTGCACGAGGAATCCGTCGGTTCTGGAGCACGAACCGCTTCCGGGTGGCCTCCTGGGACGACTTGCGGGCGGCCTTCGAACATGCTTCCGGGCGAGACCTGTCCTGGTTCTTCTCGCAGTGGGTCGAGCGCGCCGGTGCCCCGAGACTACGCATCGATTCGGCGAAGGTCACGGCCGCGGCCGGCTCGGCACGCCTGGAGCTTGACATGGCGCAGTCGACGCCGCCGTACCGGTTGAGGGTCCCGGTGGAGATCGTGACCGGGTCGAGCATGCAGACGCGCTGGATCGAAATGTCGCGCGTCCACCAGACCGCGGTGTTGCACCTCGCACGCGCCCCCGACGGCGTGCGCCTCGACCCGGGGCTGCGGCTATGGCGCGTGCTCGATCCGGCGCAGTTGCCGCCGATCCTGCGGCAGTGGATCCTGGCGCGCGCGCCCCGGATTGCGCCGGTTTCGCGCGGAGTTGAAATCGAGCGGGCGACGAGGGTCCTGGCGCAGTCGTTTTTCGAGAATCCCGCAAGCATGGTGTCCATCGAAGATGTTCCCGCCCGCGGCGAGCCCGTTCTGCTCGTCGGTTTGGCCGCGGACATCGACGCGGCGCTTGCGCGCCTCGGCCTGCCGCCGAGGCCGAAGGCACTCGCGGGGCATGGCAGCGCTCAGGTCTGGACCGTCCGCCGAACCACCGACGGCCCGCCCGTCGCGGTCGTGTCGGCGCGCGATGCGCCTTCGCTGCTTGCGCTGCAGCGCCCGCTTCCGCATTACGGCGCGCAAAGCTATCTCGTATTCGAGGGATCCCGCGCGATTGAGCGCGGAGTCTGGCCGGCCCCGGGGCGCCTGATTCGAGTATCGCGTTGAACCGTCAATCGAGCTTCAGGCGCATGGGCCGCATGCGCGAAAACCGGAACCCCCGGCCCTCGTAAAGCGCGTGGGCGCGCTCATTGTCGGCGTCGGTAAGGAGCGTGACGCGCAGAACTCCTTCGGCATGCGCACTTGCGGTGAGATGCTCCAGCAGCCCCCTCCCCACTCCCCGTCCGCGGTGCTCCGGCCGAACCACCACGTCCTCCAGCCATGCCGCCCTGCCTCCCTCCGCCGTGCTCACGGTGTAAAGCAGGCTCGCCATCGCGATGATGGTCGCGCCCTGCCGCGCGACATAGATCCGCCCGATCGACGCGTCCGACAGGATCTCACGCAGCGCACGGCGCTGTTTTTCGGGGTCCGGCGAAAAATCAGCCTCCTGCTCAAAGAGCAAACCGAGCAGCTCGGTCAGTTGCGAGAGATCCTCCAGACGGGCGACGCCGTGCTTGACCGAGGGTTCCGCATTGAACGCCATGCGCAATAGTGCCCGATAATTTGGCTCGATTGCCCGCGGCGCGACAATCGAGACTGACTCTTTGTCGGCGAAAGTGAGAAATAGGCCGTATTCCTCTTCGCGCCAATTGGGTAACGTTCCCTCCGATGCGAACAGTACTGTGCGCGATCTTGCTGGCCGGGGCGTCGGCGGCTCATGCCGCCGATTGGCAGTTGGTGGGCGAGACACTGTCTGCGGGCAATTCGGTCAAGGATTACGTCGACGCGTCGACGCTCAGGCAAGGGGTTCAGTCTGAAGTCCGATATACGCGCATGACCAAGTACATGCCCCCGATACGGGCGGGCAGCCTTTCATACAGCGCTCGCCGGACCCAGGAGACGGTGAACTGCCTCAAGCGAACGGTCACTCTGGATTCCGTCGTCTATTTCGACGACGACGGACGGCCGCTCGGAGAGCTTCGGCCAAAGTCCCTACCCAGACGCATTGCCCCGAATTCCGAGGCCGACGCCATTCGACAGTTCGTCTGCCAATCGGCGTCGCAACGGTAGGGCGATTTCCGCGGCTCCTATACGTTGAAGCGGAAGTGCATCACGTCGCCGTCCTTGACGACGTAATCCTTGCCCTCGACGCGAAGCTTGCCTGCCTCCTTGGCGCCGTGTTCGCCCCTGCAGGCGACAAAGTCCGCGTACGCCACCACCTCGGCCCGGATGAAACCTCGCTCGAAGTCGGTATGGATCACGCCCGCGGCCTGCGGCGCGGTGGCGCCCACCTCGACCGTCCACGCGCGGACTTCCTTCGGCCCGGCGGTGAAGTAGGTTTGCAGGCCCATCAAGGCATAGCCTGCGCGGATGACACGGTTGAGCCCCGGCTCCTCCATGCCCATGTCCGCCAGGAACACTTTCTTGTCCTCGTCCGACATGTCGGCAATCTGTGCTTCGAGGGCAGCACAGATCGCGACCACTGGCGCGCCCTCTTTGGCGGCGTGCGCCTGCACTGCGCCTAGAAAGGGGTTGTCGCGAAATCCGTTCTCATTGACGTTCGCGACATACAGGGTCGGCTTCACCGTCAGCAGAAACAACGGTTTCAGCAGCGCAAGCTCTTCCTTGGACAGGTCTACCGTGCGCGCCGCATGGCCCGCGTTCAATGCGGCCTGCACCTTTTCCAGCACGGCAACAAGGCGCTGTGCTTCCTTGTCGCCGCCGGCCTTCGCGACCTTCGCGTTGCGCGCGAGTTGCTTCTCGACCGTCTGAAGGTCTGCAAGCGCCAATTCGGTGACGATCGTCTCGATGTCGGAGACCGGATCCACCTTGCCGGATACATGCACCACGTTGGGGTCTTCAAAGCAGCGTACGACGTGCGCAATGGCATCGGTCTCGCGGATATTGGCGAGGAACTGGTTCCCGAGACCCTCGCCTTTCGAGGCCCCGGCAACGAGCCCGGCGATATCGACGAATTCGACGACCGCGGGGATCACCTTCTGCGGCTTTGCGATCTCAACCAGGGCGTCGATGCGCCGGTCGGGCACCTCGACGATCCCCACGTTTGGCTCGATCGTGCAGAACGGGTAGTTCTCGGCCGAGATTCCGGCCTTGGTGAGGGCGTTGAAGAGGGTCGACTTGCCGACGTTGGGCAGGCCGACGATGCCGCATTTGAGGCTCAAGCTCTTTCCTTCGTGTGCAACTTCAGCATTGCGCCCTGCAGGTCGCCCGCTAGGCACTGGGGCAGCACCTCGAGCGACTTGTCGATCGCCAGGTCGATGCCCTCGCGTTCCTCCGCGGGCGGCTTTCGCAGCACGTAGTCGGACACCAGGTGCTTGTCGCCCGGATGGCCGATGCCTATGCGCAGACGCCAGAAGTCCAGCGCCCCGATGCGTGCGGCGATATCCTTCAACCCGTTGTGTCCCGCGACGCCCCCTCCCTGCTTCAACTTGGAGACTCCGGGAAGAAAATCCAGCTCGTCGTGCGCTACCAGAATCTCGGCAGCGGGAATCTTGAAGAACCCCGCCAGCAGAGCCACCGACTTTCCGCTGACGTTCATGTAGGTCTGCGGCAGCAGCAGCCATGCGCCACTCGGCTCGTGGCGACCGACAAAAGCGTGGTACCTGGCCTCGTTCTTCAGCGCGATGGCCTCGCGCGCGGCGAAACGTTGGACGAGCCAGAACCCGGCGTTGTGACGCGTGCGCTCGTACTGCTTTCCCGGATTGCCCAGGCCGACGATGAGGCGGATGCCCGGCATGCTTGCCTAGAAAGAAAAGACGGCAAGGACCGACAAGCCCCTGCCGTCCGTCTTCGTCAAAGCGCCTATTTCTTCTCTTTCTTCTCGCCCGCCTTCTCGGCGCCAGCGTCTTCGGGCGCCTTTTCGGGGGCCGCCTGAGCAGAGGTCGGCACCTCGGAAGCTGCCGGTGCGGCCTCCTCCACGGGTGCCTCTTCCTCGGCGACTAGCGTCGGCAGGAGGATCGACGCGACGACGGGGTTCTCCCCTTTATGCAGGACCGCCTCGACGCCCTTGGGCAGCTTGATCTCTCTTGCGTGGATCGAGTCGCCTACAGCCAGCTCGCCCATGTCGACCTCCACGTACTCGGGAAGATCGTCTGGCAGGCAGGCGATGTTGAGCTCGTTCATCACGTGGCTCGCCACCCCGCCCTGCTGCTTCACGCCCGGGGACTTCTCCGCGTTGATGAAGTGCAGAGGCACCTTCATGCTGATCTTTCTATCCCTGGACACGCGCTGGAAATCGACGTGCTGCACCTCCGCCTTGAACGGGTGCATGTTGAAATTGCGCAGCAATACCGGCTCGGCACCTCCTTCGAGCTTGAGCGTCAGAATCGAGGCGTGGAACGCCTCGGTGTGCAACTTCTTGAGCAGGTCCTTGTGATCGAGCTCGATCTTGACGGGCTGCGCTTCTCCGCCGTAGACAATGCCCGGAACCTTGCCCGCGCGACGCAGGCGGCGGCTCGCACCCGTGCCCTGCGCTTCGCGCTTGGTGGCGTCGATTTCTATCTTCATCTTCACTCCTTCGAATTTTCCGCCAGGTCCGCGACCAGACACAGGCGGGGTTGATAAACCCGGTTACTCGATGAACAACGAGCTCACCGATTCCTCTGTGAATATCCTCAAAATCGTTTCCGCGAATAGCGTCGCGACCGACAGCTGCCGGATCTTCGGGCATGCCTGCGCTTCTTCGCTGAGCGGGATCGTATCCGTCACCACCAGCTCGTCCATGTCCGAGCTCGCGATCCGCCCCACCGCACCGCCCGAGAGCACCGCATGCGTGCAGTAGGCCACCACCTTGGTGGCACCCTCCTGCTTGAGTACCTGGGCAGCCTTGCACAGCGTTCCGGCCGTATCGACCATGTCGTCCATGATCACGCAGGTCCGGCCCTCCACCTCGCCGATCACGTTCATCACCTCGGACACGTTCGCTCGCGGCCGCCGCTTGTCGATGATCGCAAGGTCGGATTCGAGCCGCTTGGCGAGGGCCCTGGCTCTCACCACGCCCCCCACGTCCGGCGACACGACGATCAGGTTTTCGTAACGTTGCTTCCAGACGTCCCCCAGCAGAAGCGGCGCCGCATAGATGTTGTCGACCGGAATGTCGAAAAAGCCCTGAATCTGGTCTGCGTGCAGATCCATCGTCAGCACACGAGCGACACCCACGGAAGTGAGCATGTTTGCGACGACCTTTGCGCTGATGGCGACGCGCGCAGAGCGCGGCCGGCGGTCCTGGCGCGCGTAGCCGAAGTAGGGAATCGCGGCGGTGACCCGCGCCGCCGACGAGCGCCTCAGCGCGTCCACCATTACGAGCAGTTCCATCAGATTGTCGTTGGTGGGCACGCAGGTCGACTGTAGGACGAATACGTCCTTGCCCCGCACGTTCTCCAGCAGCTCGACCAGCACCTCACCGTCGGAGAACTTGCCGACTATCGCACGACCCAGCGAGATGTTCAGATGGCGCGTCACGTCCTGCGCGAGGCGCGGGTTCGCGTTGCCGGTAAATACCATCAGTCGCTCGAGCGACGTGCCGACCATTTTGGCTGGTCCAGTGCTAGTGAGTGGCTGGGGAGCCAGGATTCGAACCTGGGAATGCCGGAATCAAAATCCGGTGCCTTAACCAGCTTGGCGACTCCCCAACTTATATTTCGGATCTGCGGGAAACACCCCGCATCTCCTCATTCTGCCCAGTCGTAAAGCGGATGACGCTCAAGGCCAGCCGTCACAAAGCCTTGCATCGTCTCCGGCAACTGCGACTTCAGGGCTTGCGCCTCGGCCCGACCGGTAACTTCGGCGAACACGCAAGCCCCTGATCCCGTCATGCGGGCCCCCGCCGCGTGCTGCTTGAGCCACGCGAGGTGCGCCGCCACCTCGGGGTAACTAGCGGTCACGACCGCTTCAAGGTCGTTTCTTCCCTGCCCCGAGAAAAAGGGCGGTATTTTGAGTTGTTTCGTATCTCGTGTCAACGCGGGTTCGGAGAAGATTTCTTTTGTAGAAACCGCAACTTGAGGTACCAGAACGAGGTACCAGGCGGGCGGCAGACTGAGCGCCGTCAGGCGCTCGCCCACCCCCTCTCCCAAAGCGTTCTCGCCGAACAGAAACAACGGCACATCGGCGCCGAGGCGCAGGCCCAGACGCATCAGCTCGTCGCGCGGCAAGTTCAGATCCCAGAGACGGTTCAGCACCAGCAGCACCGTCGCCGCGTCGGACGACCCGCCGCCCAGGCCGCCGCCGATCGGCAGCGACTTCTCGAGGGCGATCTCGGCGCCGAGCAGGCGTGCGGCGGATCCGATGCGGGTCACGGCGTATTCCTTCAGCAAACGGGCGGCGCCGAGCGTCAGATCCTGGGCCTCGCCCAAGTCCAGGTGGGGTTCCTCGCGGCGCAGCTCACCGTCGGAACGCGCCCGGATTCCAACCCGGTCGCAGCGCTCGATCAGGCGGAAGACCGTCTGCAGGAGGTGGAAACCGTCGTCGCGCCGCCCCACGACGTGCAGCATCAGGTTGAGCTTTCCCGGTGCCGGATACCACTTCAACTGCGTCACGGCCGGATCTGCCATTCGCTGATGGCCAGCCTGATCTCGAGTCCGGGATAGCTCAGGCGCAGACGCGTGGGCAACGTACCTTCGTCGCCGTAGGCGAGATAGTCGATCAGCCAGCCATTCTGCTGGATTTCCCGCAGCCGACCGCGCGCATCCCTTTTCTCGCGCGCGGGCCCGGGCGCCGGCCTCGCGCGCACCCAGTCAGCCAGACCGGCAAGAGGCACCCGAAATCCCAGCACCTGCTCGGTGAGCGACTCCGCATCGCGGGCTCGATACACGCGCCGGTCCGCGGTGGTGACCGATACGACCTGGCCGTCGCGTTCGATACGCGCGACGCCTTGCCCGAGCGGCGACGTAATCAGCAACTCGTCGGCCTGCGCGCGGTGACGCCAGGCGATGTTGCCGCTCGATCCCTCGTGGTTGTAGCGCACCGCGATCCTTCCCGTGAGCTCGAACTCGAGTCCCTTGGCCGGATGCAGGAAAGACAGGTCGGCGCAGCCCGGAAGGATCACCATCGCCGCGGCGGCAAGAATGCGCAGGGCGGTGCTCGCGCTCACCTCGGCGTCTCTAGCGCTCGAAGCGCCGTACGGTCTCGCGCAGGATCTCGTTTTCCGGGTGGTTCTTCAGGGCTTCGTCCCAGACGCGGCGCGCCTCATCGTGCTTGCCCTGGACCCACAGCACTTCGCCCAGATGCGCGCCGATCTCCGCGTCGTGCTGGTCATCGTACGCGCGGCGCAGATAACCTGCCGCCCCCATCAGATCGCCTTGCCGATACATCACCCAGCCCATGCTGTCGATGATGTAGCTATCGTCGGGTCTCAGCTGCAGCGCTTTTTCGATCAGCTTGCGTGCCTCCGGCAGGCGCTCGTTGCGCTCAGCGAGCGAATATCCGAGAGCGTTATAGGCGTGCGCGTAATCGGGCCTGAGCTTGATGACCTTGCGAAGGCTCTGCTCCGAGATCTCGTATCGACCCAGCTTCTCCGCCGTCAGCGCAAAGTCATAGAGCAGCTCGGGTTGGTCGGGGTCCTTCTTAAGCGCCTGTTCGAGCACACTGTAGGCCTCGCCCGCTTTATCCGCGTCACGCAGCAACTGCGCTTCGGCGACGGTCAGCTGCACCGCGTCCTGCTTGCTGCTCACCTTTATCGAGTGAAGATAGGCTTGGGCGGCAGCGAGCCTGCCCTCCTTGGCGATTGCCTGCGCTGCGCGCAGCCGCGAAGGAAGAAAATGCTCGCCGCCGTGAATGCCCTCGTACCAATCGACTGCCTGCGCCCAATTCTTCTGTGCCTCGGCAATCTGTCCCAAGATATAGCGCACGCCATCAGGATCTTCGTAGCCGAGCTTGAGCAGGTGCCGCATGCTCGCCTCGGCCGTGGCGTAGTCCTTGAGTTGATACGCAAGGAGCCCCACCGCGTAGATCACCTCGGTATTTTCGGGATTCTCAGCGAGCAGCTTCTCGAACTGCTGTTTCGCTTTCGCATAACGTTTCTCGCCCACCAGCAGGCGCGCGTAACTCATCCGGACGCCCTGATCTGGATACTTGTCGAGAAAACCCTCCAGGCGCCGATCGGCTTCCGCAGGCGAGTTCTTGAGGAGAATCTGGGCCTCGAAGACGGCGGCCACGCCCCAGTCCGGGCGCAGCTCCGCGGCGCGGCGGATCTCTCGCAGTGCGAGCGGCTCGTCGTCTGCCACCATCGCCGCTTGCGCAATCGCGAAGTGCGCGTTGGCCAGGTCGGGGTACTTCGCGGCCAGTTTCCGCACGACCCGGAGGTTGGCGGCCTTGTCCGGGTTTGCAGCGAGGAGCCGGCTGAGCTGCATGAAGACGTTCTCGGGCTTGGTCTTCGCCGCCACGAGCAGCTTCTCAAGATAGGGTTCTGCGTCCTCGACGCGGTGTTCCGCGACCAGGTACATTGTCACCATCTGCAGAGCCGCCGCCGAATCAGGATCGGCCTGGTGCCAGAGTTTCGCAGCCTCCAGCGCCAGCTCCGGCATTCGCGCGTAATTGGCGATTTCCACGGCGCGCCTCGCAATACGCGGATCGCGGGTCCGCTTGGCGAGCTCGAGATAGGTTCTTGCGGCAAGGGCCGTATCGCCGCGCTGCGCGGCGATCTCGCCGAGCAGCAATCCGTACAGAATCGGCTCCGTAAGCGCCTCGTTCGGAACCCGTTCGGGCGCCCTGGCCGCGATCGCCTGCGCGGAGATCAAGCCACCGGTCACCAAGAACGTGACCGACAGCACTAGTTTCCGCAACTTCGGGGACATTGCGACCATCTTCTTTCCTAGGGTTTGGGCAGGGGCGCGCGCACGCCCGGCGCCGCAACCCGATATGACCGCGTCATATTAGGTATATTTAATGGCCCGCACAAGCCGCGTTGCCCGCATTGCGGGACCTTACATTGACCGAACGAAAGGCCCTAAGTTCAAGTGCCCGAGCTGCCGGAAGTCGAGGTGACGCTGCGAGGCATCGCGCAGCAACTGACGGGCCGTCTCATCACCGGCGTCGCCGTGCGGGAGCCACGACTGCGCTGGCGAGTACAGGAGCCGGTGGAGCGTCTGGCGGGGCGCGAGATTCGCGCGCTGCGGCGACGCGGCAAGTACCTACTGCTCGATTGCGGGGACGGCCATCTCATCCTGCATCTCGGCATGTCCGGTAGCCTGCGTCTGCTCCGGCAAGCGACGCCGCCTCAAAAGCACGATCACTTCGACCTCTTGTGCGGCGACCTGATCCTGCGCTTGCGCGATCCGCGCCGCTTCGGTGCGGTCTTGTGGACCAACCAGCAGCCCGAGTCGCATCCCTTGCTTCGCCACCTCGGCATCGAGCCCCTTACGCGCGCCTTCGACGCCAGGCGGCTGCACGCGCTGACTCGCGGCCTGAGCGCCCCGATCAAGCAGACGCTGATGAACGCCAGGCGCATCGTCGGCGTAGGCAACATCTACGCGAGCGAAAGCCTCTTCCTGGCCGGAATCCATCCCGCCACGCGCACGGGCAGGCTGTCTCTAGAACGCTGCGTACGGCTCGCGGCCGCGATCAAGAAGACTCTGCGCGCCGCGATCCGTGCGGGCGGCTCGAGCTTGCGCGATTTCGTGGGCAGCGACGGAAAGCCGGGCTACTTTCAGCAACGCTACTGGGTTTATGACCGGGCCGGAGAACCGTGCCGGCGCTGCAATGCGCCGATCCGGCGCGTGATTCAGGGCCAGCGGGCGACGTTCTACTGTCCTTCCTGCCAGCGCTAGCGCTGGCTCAGCCCCCGAGAGACTTCACTTTCTCGTTTAGCTTGTCCCTGACAAGCGGGTGCACGAACTTGGAGACGTCTCCGCCCAGGGTGGCGATCTCGCGCACCAGGGTAGCCGAAATGAACATGTGCTGCTCCGAGGGCGTGAGAAAAATCGTCTCGACGTCCGG
>Ga0315556_1000681_pt1 | contig 21138 bp, 15 predicted proteins | sample SalMarSW160310MG_FD_202112 | JGI IMG/M metagenome (GOLD analysis project Ga0315556, IMG submission 202112) | Salt marsh sediment microbial communities from the Plum Island Ecosystem LTER, Massachusetts, United States - Salt Marsh Sediment SW1603-10 ...
TGGCGCAGCTGCCGGCGCCACGCCAGTTGAAAGCGTTGTTCCAGTTCGTCCAGGCGTTGGCCTTGATCACTCAGGCGCCGCCCCGGATGTTGCTGAGCCAGGCGCTTGCCCAGCCAGAGCAAGGTCTGGGCCTTGCCCTGCTGTTGGCGTTTAACCTGGGTAACTAGGCGATTTTCCAGGTTAATAAATGTTTGCAGCCACTCTTCACCGTTGGGACTGACCAGCTCCGCGGCGGCGGAAGGGGTGGCGGCGCGCTGGTCGGCGGCGAAGTCGGCGATGGTGACGTCGATTTCATGGCCTACGCCGCTGACAATCGGAATGGGGCAGGCGTAAATGGCGCGCGCCACGATTTCTTCGTTGAAGGCCCACAGATCCTCCAGGGAGCCGCCGCCCCGTGTCACGATGATGACATCGCTGTCCCGGCGTTCGCCGGCGAGACGGATCATGCGGGCGATCTCCGGCGCAGCCGCGGTACCCTGTACCGGTACCGGATAGATCAGCACCGGGATAGCGGGAAAACGGCGGCGGAGTACGCTCAAGATATCGCGGATCGCCGCCCCGGTGGGCGAGGTGACCACGCCGATGCAACGCGGCAGGCGCGGCAGGGCCTGCTTGCGGGCCGGATCGAACAGGCCTTCGCTGCTGAGGCGTTTCTTCAGCTCTTCGAAGGCGCGGCGCAGGAGTCCGTCACCTGCCTCTTCCATGTGTTCCACCACTAGTTGGAAGTCGCCGCGCGGTTCGTAGAGGCTGATCCGCGCCCTGACCAATACTTGCATACCGTCGCGGGGGGTGAAGGACAACAGTTGGTTGCGCATCTTGAACATGGCGCAGCGTATCTGGGCATCCCGGTCCTTGAGGGAAAAATAGAGATGTCCGGAACCGGGGCGGGACAAATTGGAAAGCTCGCCCTCGACCCATACCAGAGAGAAGTGGCGGTCCAACAGGGCGCGCACCTCACGATTCAGGCGTGAAATGGTGTAAACGTCGCGTTGCGGGCCGGCTCCTGCGGCAGGCGCGGGGCTAGACGGTGATTCCATGGGATTATCTTAGCCTATACACGCATTTAATGGGGAATGTTTAAGTTGCCGCGGTTTACCTTCCCGTCACTTGGCCCTATAATACCCGGTTAATTTATCTATTGATGGGGTATCACTTATGCTGCGCGTAATCGAGGAAGCCCTCACCTTTGATGATGTGCTCTTGGTGCCCGCCCACTCAGCGGTAATGCCGCGGGACGTGGGACTCAAGACCCGCCTGACCCGGGAGATCACCCTGAACATTCCCCTGGTGTCCGCCGCCATGGACACCGTTACCGAAGCGCGTCTGGCCATTGCCCTGGCCCAGGAGGGCGGGATCGGAGTCGTGCATAAGAATATGACCGCCGAGCAGCAGGCCGACGAGGTGCGTAGGGTCAAGAAGTATGAAGCTGGGGTGATCAAAGAACCGATTACCGTGCTGCCCAATGCCACGATTCGCGATGTCCTGGCCCTTACCCGCGCCCACGATATCTCCGGTGTGCCGGTGGTGGACAAGGACAAGGAATTGGTGGGCATTGTTACCAATCGCGATCTGCGTTTCGAGACCCGCTACGATAATGCCGTCTCCAGCGTCATGACCCCCAAGGAACGCCTGATCACCGTCAAGGAAGGTGCCAGCCGTGAAGAAGTGATGCGTCTGCTGCATCAATACCGCATTGAAAAAGTGCTGGTGGTGAATGACAGGTTCCAATTGAGCGGCCTGATCACCGTCAAGGATATTCAAAAGGCGCAGGATAAACCCAATGCCTGCAAGGACAGCTATGAGCGCCTGCGGGTCGGGGCGGCGGTAGGTACCGGCGAGGGAACCGATGAGCGCGTGGCCGCCCTGGTCGCGGCCGAAGTGGACGTGATCGTGGTGGATACCGCCCATGGACATTCTCAGGGCGTGCTTAACCGGGTGAAGTGGATCAAACAGCATTTTCCCGATGTGCAGGTGATCGGCGGCAACGTGGCGACGGCCGCCGGGGCCTTGGCCCTGGTGGAGATGGGCGCGGATGCCGTGAAGGTGGGTATCGGACCGGGTTCCATTTGTACCACGCGCATCGTCAGCGGCGTGGGTGTGCCGCAGATTACCGCCGTCGCCAATACCTCCAAGGCTTTGGAGAAGCTCGGGGTGCCGGTGATCGCCGACGGCGGCGTTCGCTATTCCGGCGATCTGGCCAAGGCCATCGTGGCGGGGGCCAATTCGGTGATGGTTGGCAGCATGTTTGCCGGGACCGAGGAATCGCCGGGCGAGGTGGAACTCTATCAGGGCCGTTCCTACAAATCCTATCGTGGCATGGGCTCCCTGGGTGCCATGCAGCGCGGGTCCAGCGATCGCTATTTTCAGGAGTTGGAATCCGAGGTGGAGAAGCTGGTCCCCGAAGGTGTGGAGGGGCGGGTTCCTTATAAAGGCAGCATGGTGGCCATCGCCCATCAACTGATGGGTGGCTTGCGTGCCAGCATGGGCTACACGGGCTGCTCCAGCATCGACGAGATGCGTACCAAACCGATGTTCGTGCGCGTCAGCAGCGCGGGTATGCGCGAAAGCCATGTCCACGATGTCGCCATTACCCGCGAAGCGCCGAATTACAGAATAGATTAATAAAGCGATCAGCGATCGGCTGCGAGCGAAGGCATACGCTTTTGCCGCACAAAAGCTGAAAGCTGAAAGCTGATCGCTGAAAGCCAACCATGACCGATATTCATCAACACCGTATTCTCATCCTCGACTTCGGTTCCCAATACACCCAGCTGATCGCGCGCCGGGTGCGCGAGGCCGGTGTGTATTGCGAATTGCATCCCTTTGACATGGATGCGGCGGCGATTCGCGCCTTCAATCCCCAGGGCGTCATTCTGTCGGGAGGGCCGGAATCGGTGACCTTGACCGAGACCCCGCGCGCGCAGCAATTGGTGTTCGAATTGGGCGTGCCGGTCTTGGGTGTTTGCTACGGGATGCAGACCATGGCGGTGCAATTGGGCGGGACGGTGGAAACCTCGACACACCGCGAATTCGGTTATGCTCAAGTGCGCGCCCGCGGCCATTCGCGCTTATTGCGCGACATCGAGGATCACACCACGGCCGAAGGCTATGGTTTGTTGGATGTGTGGATGAGCCATGGCGATCGCGTGGAGCAATTACCCCCCGGGTTCAAGCTGATCGCCAGCAGCGACAGCGCGCCCCTGGCGGGCATGGCCGACGAGGAACGTGGTTTTTACGGCCTGCAATTCCATCCCGAAGTGACCCATACCCGCCAGGGTACCCGCATTCTCAATCGTTTTGTGCATGACATTTGCGGTTGCGCCGCAGACTGGACGTCCAGCAATATCATCGACGACAGCATCGCGATGCTTCGTTCCCAGGTGGGCAAGGACGAAGTGTTGCTGGGCCTGTCCGGTGGTGTGGACTCTTCGGTAGTGGCGGCCCTGTTGCATCGTGCCATCGGTGATCAGCTTACCTGCGTCTTCGTCGACAACGGTTTGCTGCGCCTCGACGAAGGTGATCAGGTGATGGCCACCTTCGCCAAACACATGGGTATCCGCGTGATTCGCGTCGATGCCGAGGAGCGCTTTCTCAAGGCCCTGCACGGCATCGCCGATCCCGAACATAAGCGCAGGATCATCGGCAATATGTTCGTCGAAGTATTCGAGGAACAGGCCGCCAAGCTCAGCAATGCGCAATGGTTGGCGCAAGGCACTATCTATCCCGATGTGATCGAGTCCGCCGGCGCCAAGACCGGCAAGGCCCATGTCATCAAGACCCATCACAACGTCGGCGGTTTGCCGGCGGCCATGCGCATGAAATTGATCGAACCGCTGCGGGAGCTGTTCAAGGACGAGGTGCGCAAGGTCGGCGTGGAACTGGGTCTGCCTCACGACATGGTATATCGCCATCCCTTTCCCGGTCCCGGTCTGGGGGTGCGCATCCTCGGCGAAGTGAGGAAAGAGTATGCCGAGTTGTTGCGCCGTGCCGATGCGATCTTTATCGAGGAATTACGCGAACAGGATTGGTATGACAAGGTCAGCCAGGCCTTTACGGTGTTTCTGCCGGTGCGTTCGGTAGGGGTGATGGGTGACGGTCGCCGTTATGATTATGTGGTGTCGCTGCGCGCGGTTCAGACCATAGACTTCATGACCGCCCATTGGGCGCCGCTGCCCTATGAATTACTGGGTACCGTGTCCAACCGCATCATCAACGAGGTGCCGGGGATCTCGCGTGTGGTTTACGATATTTCAGGTAAACCGCCGGCCACTATAGAATGGGAATAACGCACTCACCTGCGGCAATAACGAGTTGTAACTAACAACCCGGGCCTGCCGCGAAACGAGCCGCCAGCACCTTGCCTCTCGATACCGACATAAAATGGATGCGCCACGCCCTGCGGCTCGCCGGGCGCGCGGGCGCGGAAGGCGAGGTGCCGGTAGGCGCGGTACTGATCAAAGACGGCGAAGTAGTGGGTGAGGGCTGGAACCGGCCCATCGCCACCCATGATCCCAGTGCCCATGCCGAGCTGCTGTCATTACGCGCCGCCGCCGCCGCCGTGGGCAACTACCGGCTTCTCGATACTATCCTGTATGTCACCCTGGAACCTTGCGTTATGTGCGCGGGAGCGATCATCCATGCCCGGGTAGCGCGCGTAGTTTATGGGGCCGGCGACCCCAAGACCGGTGCGGCCGGGGGGGCGGTGGACATCTTTGCCGCGCCATTCGTGAATCATCGGGTCGCGGTGGAGGGCGGGGTCATGGCGGAGGAGTGCGGGAGGGTGTTGACCGAGTTTTTTAAAGAGCGGCGTCGCTAACTGCTTTAAATAGATATTATTCAAAGGCTTTATTTCCCTTGGTAGACTACTGTGGCCAAGCGGCTACCCAGAACTATCCATACATAGATCTGCCCGATTATTAGTTGACTTATTTAATATTATATTAGAATCTACTTATAAGTAGTCATACTATTATTAAGTAGTCATTATATTTAACTTGGGTGCATAACCCGAGGAGAGGCGGGTGTCACCTGCGACGGCCAGGTAAGGGGAGGGATATGCGCAAGCATAACGACAAGAAAATACTTGCCGCTGATCCGGCTGGGAGTGCTAGCATTTTGCTTGCGAAACTCAGTATGCCCCGCTCGGCTAAAGGTATTGTGCGGCCGCGCCTGAATAGCGTGTTGGATGAGGCGCGCAAAAGCAGTGCGGTGTGGATAGTGGCGCCGGGCGGTGCCGGCAAGACCACGCTGACTGCTACCTATATTTCGGAACGGCAGCTCCCCTTTCTGTGGTATCAGATGGATAAGGACGATGCCGATCCCGCCACCTTTTTCTATTATCTTGGTTTGGCGGCCAAGCAGAGCCGCCCGGACCAAGAGGTATTTCTACCGCTGCTGACTCCCGAGTATCTCCACGACATTCCAGGATTTGCGCGCCGCTATTTTCGTCATCTATTTACCTTGTTGCCGTGCAAAAGTGTCGTGGTGCTGGATAACTACCAGGATCTCTTGAGTGCCGACGTGATTAATGAGGTGCTGCGCAATGCCATCGGTGAGCTGCCGGAGGGCAGCAATATCATCATCATTGGCCGCAGCTCTCCACCACCCGTATTGGCGCGTTTGCAAGTAACCGGTGAGCTGGAGGTCATTGCCTGGGATGATTTGCGCTTCAGTTACGATGAAACCAAAGCGGTGGTCAGATGGCATGATAGAAGCTTGGACGAAAATATCATACGCGCCTTGCATGAGCGTTCGGAAGGCTGGGTCGCGGCATTGACACTGATGTTGAAGTATTTCCGGAAAAAGCGCGTGGAGGAGCAAGCCATAGGGCTCGAGTCCTTGGAGCGGATATTTGATTTTTTCGCCAGTGAATTTTTCGATGAGCTGCCGGACGCTATCCGTGATTTCCTGGTGCAAACCTCCCTATTAACGCATATTACACCGAGTATGGCGGCTGAGGTGAGCGGAAATAGCGATGCCGGTACGATACTCGCCACCCTCCACCGGCAGCATTTTTTCACCAGTCGTCGGGATTTGTCCGAAGTCACCTATCAATATCACGCCTTGTTCCGTGAATTTCTGATGGCGAAGGCTGTTGAGACCTACACCCGAGAACAATATCTTGAACTGACGTACCGGGTGGGGATCTCGCTCGAAAAACACGGTCGCGAAGAGGAGGCCATCGCTCTTTATCTTCAGTCCCAGGTATGGACGGAGGCCGGAAGATTGATCCTGGTACAGGCGCCGCAACTGCTTGCTCAAGCCCGGGCGCAAATCGTCGCGGGCTGGCTGCAACGCCTGCCTGAAGAAATGCTGACAGCGACATCCTGGTTGTTGTATTGGCGAGGTATCAGCCAGCAATACGTCAATCCCTTTGAGGCGCGAGCGGCGCTGGAGCAGGCCTATGTGGGTTTTGTGGATGAAGGGGATGTTATAGGGCAATTGTGCGCCGCTTCCGCCATCATCGATATCGTATTTTTCGTAAGAGAAAGCCTGCTATCCACTACCCGCTGGATCGAAGTGCTGCAAAATTCCCTCGCAACGCATTTGAAATTTCCTTCCGCGCAGATTGAGGCCCGCATCTTATCCAGCCTGTTTTCGGTGTTGATGTACATGCGTCCTCAGGAACGAAAGCTGCCGCGCTACGCCGAGCGTCTCATGGTTTTGCTCGATGATGATTTGGAAATGAATCAAAAGGTGATGATTGGGGCGCATCTGGTCAATTATTACTCCCACGCGCTTGGCGATCTCAGCACCTGCGAGCGTATCATTATACGTATTACACCTTCGTTGTCTTCACCACAGGTTACCGCCGTCACTGAGGTGCTGTGGAGATGTTTTTGCGTATTGCCTAACCTCCTGAGCGGCAGGGATGATCTTGCTTATGAATTGGTTCGCGCACTACCGGCGCTGATAAAGGCTAATAACCTGCCGTTCATGGAATTGCTTGCGAACTTCTACATAATGCTCGTGAATTTGTATCGGGGTGATGTCCGTAGCTTACAGCCGCTGTTGGAACGCATGTCGATGCAGATGAATACATCCCAGCCCGCGGATGTGGCCTGGCTCTGTTTGGCCAGATGTTGGCATGCAATGTCGGAAGGCGATTATCCCACGGCGCTCAATCAGGGCCAGGCTTCACTGCAAGTTATTTCCAGCGTCGGCGCCACGCTTACGGAAATTGATGTCAATTGCCTCATCGCGCTTGAACGCTGCCAAAGCGATAAATGCGACGAGGCTCTGGCTTACTTGGCCATGCCCCGCAAGCCGGAGTTCGCCAGCAGTCCGCGCATCCGTCATCAAGTGTTGCTGGTTGAGGCCTATGCTTATTTTCGGCAGGGTAATAATCCGAAGGGCACCGAGTGCCTGCGGGAGGCCTTTGCCATCGGCCGTGATCAACACTACTTTGGCAGTATCTACTGCTGGTTCCCGAAAGAGGTGATGACACGGCTTTGTTCCGAGGCGTTGAGAGCCGGTATTGAGGTCGATTATACGCAGCGTTTGATTTTCAGGCGGAAGCTCTCCCCCGATGACCTGCACATGGAGAACTGGCCGTGGCCCATCAGAATTTATACCTTGGGTTCGTTCAGGCTGGTTATTAACGGTCAGTCTCATTCGCTGGCAGGCAAGGCCCAGTACAAGCCGCTTAAGCTGCTCAAAATCTTGGTCGCCTTAGGCGGCCAGGACGTAAAAGAAGTGAAAATAAGTGAGTTACTGTGGCCAGATGCCGAGGGAGATGCGGCTCATTCCGCCTTTACCACCACCTTGTCGCGTCTGCGAAAATTGATCGGTGACGACTCGATCATCCTTAAAAGCGGGCGATTGAGCCTGAATAAACTGCGTTGCTGGCTGGATATCTGGGTCCTGGAAGAGCAGCTTGATCAAGCTCAAATGGCCGGCATCGATCCGGTGGGCCTGCGAACTCTTGTGGAGAAAATCGTTGCCCTTTATCGGGGGCCGTTCATGAGTGATGAGGATGGGATTTGGGTCGAGCGACAAAGACAGCGTCTACAGTCGCTGTATTTTCGTTTCATATTGCATTTTGGCCGAAGCTTGGCCGTGGCGCATGTCGATAGGGGAAAAGCCACTCGGCCAGTCGAATTGGGCGTAGCGTACGATCCATGTGCAGATGATTTTTATCGCAGTCTCATGGCCAGCTATACAGATATGGATCAGAGCGCCGAACTGCTTGATGACTATTCTCTGTGCCGTGAGATCCTCACTCGTGATCTTGGGATTGCCCCTGATGATGCAGATAAAATCTTCCGCGGTAAGTTAGATTAAAATTAATTTCCGTCTGGTTATGCCCGGACTCATTCGCGTGATTCTGTGCCCGCGTTACCTACCCATAAGTATCCCGTCGACCCTTACTCCTTGAGTCTGCCAGTTAAAATTTCTAATTGTCTCGATGCCCAGTTTTGATCATGGATGCCTTTCCACAGCTTTGGCATTGAGTGATGCGTGGTCAGTTTAATGTAAGAAGCGCAGCGAGTTTCCCCATTAGGCTAAGGTGTGACTATTTTGTGACCAGGGTTGTGATATCTATAGAAAACGCTATTGAGTAAGGGGGGCGCTAGCGTGAATCCGGGAGAGCAAGGCTCCGAGATATAGATCAGGCTCCAATGATCAGCGATGCTGGCGCGGCATGTACCTTGCAATGTATCCACATAACAGCTCAATGGAGGACATGTCATGAGTATGTGGTGGCGCAATATCATCGACCCCGGATTGGTTTCTGGTAAGGCTAAACCCCTTATAAATAAGGGGATAGGTATGAGAGGGAAGAAAGTGAATCTCACCAAGGTCACACGACCCCGTCTGCAACGCACATATCCACGCACCGAATTGTACGGCTTACTGGACGAGTTGGGTGCAACGCCATTAATCATGGTAAACGGCTTGCCCGGATCAGGTAAAACCACCCTGATGTCCAGTTATATAGAGAGTCGTACATTACCGTGTCTGTGGTATCAAGTGGATCGCGATGACCAGGACCTGGCTACATTCTTTTATTATCTTGGAATCGCCGCGCTCAGGATCAATCCCTATAACAAGTCCACCTTGCCCCAGGTTTCCCCCGAGCGTGTCTTAAATGCGCCCTCGCTGGCAAAGGAGTACTTTCAGAAGCTTTATCAATGTGTTGATTCCCCTTTCATGATCGTGCTGGATCAATACCATGAACTTCCCGCAGATGCTGCATTGCACGATGTGATAGCGGAAGCGTGTGCAGCACTTCCCCCGGGTGGGCGGATGGTACTGATCAGCAACAGTGATTGCCGAGCCAATCTGCCCCGTCCGCGCACTCAGCGTGCGATCGCCGCCCTCGGTTGTGAAGAACTGCAACTGAGCCCGGAAGAAGTTAAAGAGATTGCGGCTTTGCACGGGCTGAAATTACCGTCCGAGCAGGCTGCCAGGCAGTTGCATGCCAAAGTGGGTGGCTGGGCGGGGGTGCTTGTCCATGAACTGAAAAGGGAATGCCTGCCGCAATGAAAGGGCTATGCCGGATTATCGGTGTGCATTAAGGGAGAAAAGTATTGTGGTGCTCGCTGGATATCCGATCCGCATACCGGTGACGGTTCACATAGCAGGCAATTTCAATCGCTTCGTTAAGCTTGCGGGAGTGGGTGCTAAGCGGCAGAGGGTTCAGGCGCTGACAGCGGTCCATTTATTGCCGCTAGCGGGTCATTCAGATCCAGTACCTGGTTTTCTTAGTTTGTTGAGACAGAGTTTCTTTTAGCCGCCTGTTGATACCAATATCTGGCTTGTTCTTTATCCTTTATCAGCCCTAACCACCCCTCTTGGTAGGCATGCGCAAGGAATTCCTGCGCAACCGCATTGCCGTTGGTGGCAATCTTATGTAGCCATTGTGCGGTATCATTATTATGCACTGTGGGATGCCTTAAGCTATGTCACCTTATGATTCTATAGGCTGGAGCCCGGGAATTAATTACCAAAGCCTGAATAGGGGCCGCTGATGCTATTTACGCCGCGATATGGCCGCTTTTGGGACGAAATCCGGAGAGGATGGATATTTCAGTGAGATATGACATTGTCGCTGGCATATGTGCCGCAAGTACCCGGTGCTCGCAGTTGCTTGGTCTCGCGCCAAAATGGCCACTGTCGACGCGGTATGGATAGCGATAACAGTCCTAGGCTCAAGACCGTCATGGACGGGTGTTGGGCTTCGTGAACTCCATGGCGAGCATCACTAAAATTACCTATAAAAGTCCCTGAGTTACTTTATTTTGCCCGGCGGCTTGTTGTTGGGGGAGACAACGCTTATTCTATTGCCCCTTCCGGGAGAGGTACCGAAGTGGCCATACCGGCACCGACTCGAAATCGGTTGGGGGCTTTACCGCCCCACGAGGGTTCGAATCCCTCCCTCTCCGCCATACCCTCGATAACTCACTGACTTTGGTCGGTCTGCTGCACTGGGATTCGAACCCTCGTGGACATCAATCGTCCGGGTTCGACGACCGAGAAGATTTTGCAAGGGAGAGCGCCGCCGTTAGGCGGCGGCCCCGAAGGGGAGGTCCATCAGGGCCGAATAAGACCTCCCTCTCCGCCGTCGCCTCGATAACGTCGTTGACGTTGGTTGGTCTGCCGCAGTGGGGTTCGAAGCCTCGTGGACATCAATCATCAGGATTCGACGACCGAGCAGATTTTGCGAGGGAGAACGCCGCCGTTTCACCTAAGAGGTTAAAAAGGATTCTTTCTGCATCAAGCTGAACCATACTGTTTGGTTTAAGGAATCGCATGGGCACATAAGATTAATTAACGCTTGGCCGGTCCCATTCGCTAGTCCACTCGTGCCATGTTGCGGAGGCGCGCGATGGTTTACATATTCTCGCGATGGTTTACATATTCTAATAATGGGAAACCCTGAATTTATTAAACATTCAAATGAATAATGTATTTATCACCCAGTCCATGGGGCATTGTGAGCATGCGCTGTAAAGAAGCGCTAATGTCTCATGCGGTTGATTTTGGATAAGCCTTTGCTTATCACGTGGCAAGCGTGCCCTTGTTTAACGATCGCCCATCTCAATTCTGAACCGTGTCTTACTTGAGCGGTCTAATTCGCACCGAGACTCTGCGGTGGTTGCGTGGAGCCTGTCGGAATTGGTCGTAGCACGCGCGGTTTATCGTGCAAGAGACAAAGGAGATAGGCATATGAAGACTATCTGGAAGAATACGATATGTATGCTGGCGGGTCTGTGGTTGTGGATATCCCCCTTCGTTTTGCACTTCAAGTTGGGCTCCGATGCTTCAAGCGATGCGAATGTCGTGGGGATCTTTATCGGGGTTTTGTCAATGATGGCGATTGCGACTCCGCAGGTGTGGGAAGAGTGGAGCAAAGTAATATTGGGAGTGTGGTTACTCGCTTCTCCCTGGCTGTTGGGGTTCAGCCATCAAACCGTTGCGACGAGCAATATAATGATCGTGGGTTTGGTGGTAGTGCTGCTGTCCTTGTGGTCTTTAGCTCGGCGCTCAATGCCGCAGCAGCTTACTACCAATTGATTGGAACAGGGCATCTATGGTCGTGTGCGGGAGAGGGGGTTTCTCCCTCCCGCCGGGGCCGTATACTTTGTGCTGAATAATACTGTGCACGGCCGGCTCCATTAGCATTGGTGGGCTTGGTGCACCGGGTGGCAGATATACCGTTCGCATGCATCCCCTTGCCTTCGTAATACTCAGAAATATTGCGCGCCAATCATCGCGAGTTGGATCTCTCCACTATAAGGCGATGCATACCTTTTTATAGCTTTGTTATAGCAATCAGGCGCTTGTATAAATACAGACTTTTCCTATCTTCCACTGATTTATTAGTAGACGCATCACCAGATGCATCTATGCACGACATGCTGTTCCTTCAGGAAATCTTCGGCCTGGGTGCCGTGTAACATGGCGAAGGTCGCCAGCATGCCGGCCTCGATACAGGTCTGGGCCGCGACGGTGACCGCACGGGGGCCGTTGGGCACCGGCCATCCGCTTTGAGGGTCGAGAATATGGCTATAGCGCACCCCGTCCTTGAAGAGAAAGCGGCGGGCGTCGCCGCTGGTGGCGACACCGCCGCGGTGCAAATGCAGAATGCCGGCCTGCTTATTTTCGCCGCCATACGGGTCGTTGATGCCGACAATCCATTCGCCATTGCCGCGGCGCGGACTGCTGATATACATATCGCCACCGAAGTTGATCAGGGTGCTGACAGAAGTGGCCTGGCGGCATAGCAGGGCGCAGCGATCAACGGCGTACTCTTTGCCGATGCCGCCGAAATCCAGCTCCATGCCTGGGGGCAGGGTGAGGAGGGGGTTCCGCCAGGAAATCTTGGACCAGCCGATATGCTCCAGCAAGGCGGCAACGGCGGCCGGGGACGGGACGCGATCTGAGCCGTCGAAGCGCCACGCCTTGCGGAGTATGCCGGATGTGATATCGAATTTGCCTCCGCTCAATCGATAACACTGATCGGCGTAGTCCAGCAGCCGTGCCGTCTCGGCGTCGACTCGGACGGTTTGGCCGGCGCTGCGATTTATTTTGGAGGTTTCGCTGTCTTCGCGGTAGCGGCTGTATTTTTGCTCGATGCGCAGCGCCTCCGCGCTGACCAAGCTAGTTAGCGACTGGGCAAGGTCGGGGTCGTCGCTGTCGATGAGAATCTCGCATGGGCTGGCCATGCAGGAAAAGAAGCCGCGCCAATGGCCGGCGGATTCCACCCAATTACAATCCATGGATGATTCCTCCCTGAATGGACTCCGTTACTAGATGCTAGAAGGTAAAGCTATATCCCAATTGCGCAATCAATGCGTCCAAGCCGGGGTAGAGGTCCAGGGTGCGTTGCACGCCTATGGCATCGGCAGGGTGGCTGTTGCCGGTCTGCTTCATGTAAGTGACCCGCGCACTCACCTCACTATCTTTGCCGATCGCCATGGCCAATTTCAAGCCATAGCTGGTGGACTTCATTTTCGCCAGGCGGTAGTCGGCGCTGGCGTAACGGGGTAGAGCCGCGCCGTCCACCAGGCTATGGTGATAGAAGTCGGCGGCGCTCTGGGTATAGTAACGGAACTGCGGCTCCACATAAAAATCGTCGCCCAGGACAAAATGATAATGCAGGTCGACGGTATTGGAGCGAATCCCCCAGTCATCCCAGAAATAGCGATACGAAAAATGGATGATGTCTTCATTAAGATGATAGACCGCTTTCCAATATACGGATTGGCGCAAGCGTGAATCGGGTCGCAGCTCGGTGCGGTAATCCACGGTTTCGCCGCTGGTACCGTTGATCATGCTGATGATCTTGTAGGGATCGGTCAGATAACCGCTGCTCACGCCCAGACTGTAATTGAGCTGCATCAAGGTGCGGCGGTTGACCACCTGGGTCAGCCCGATCATCCCGTCGACACTCTCCTTTTTCTTGGTCTGGCGGGCAATACTGCCGTTGACGATCGCAGTGCCGGTCCCCCCGCTGCCGGTTGTGATCACCGCGCCGGATGCCGTGGTGATGGCATGCACCAGGGTGGTGGAGGCGGCAACGGGGGTGGTGAGGGCGTCTTCGATATGTGGCCGGGATGAGTCTTCGTATTCATAGTCGGAGTTGCCGGCCGGAGCGGCGCTCGCCACGGCGTAGGCGCTGGACAGGGGGGTCAAGCCCTGGGGTACGATGCCGCCGGCCGGTTCGACGCTGTCCAGGCTGCCGGAGATGCCGGCGCTGAGGGTGGTGAGCTTATTGTTGAAATCCCGCATCAGCGTCGCGCTGGCGCCCAGGGAGTTGTAATCCTTTTCCGTGGAGGCGCTGGCCCCCAGCACCGATCGGGTGAGACGGTCTAGGGGCTGTTCCCAGTCCACCGAGATTGCATAACGACGGTCGGAGAAACTCTTGAGGGGCAGGGTATTGGCCGGTGTGGTGTCCGTAGTGGTGAAGGTCTGTGCTTGGTCGCTGATGGTTGCCCCGGTGGGTGAGGCCCCGGTGATGACGTCCACGGTCGGAGTCACGGTGACGGTCTCGCCGTCTCCCAGCGGCTGTTCCAGGCGGGCCGTTGCCTCGCTGACCTTGACCCGCCCGTCATGTTCGGCGTAATAGAGCAGCGCGGTATCCGCCTGCGTGGCATCCCCGGCGGCGCCCGCTATAACCGATGGGGAAGCGATTCCCAGCAATCCGCAACTTGCCGCCGCCAGGGCCGCGCGCACACATGATGGTCCTTCTAATTGCATCCGCAACCTCCGCCGCCGACACCCTGGCCGCCGCTGGCCGCTTCTTTGCTGAAATAGACGTGTTCGTCGAGGGCGTTATCCACGGGGGCGGGAACCAGCTGCATTTTCTTTTGCGCCAGCAGGTCCCGGTCCCAGGGTTTGACGTCGGCGCAGCCGCTGAGAAGCAGCGCCGAGCAGGCGATGATCATGGCTAGGGTGCGCATGGACTTAGCGACTCAAGGCGCTGCGCAGGGAGGCTTCCAGGTCCGTGGAATCTTCTTCGCGGAAGCCGATATGTATCGCCTGGATTTTACCGTGGCGATCGATGATAAAAGAAGACGGCATGCCCGGCACGTGATAGCTGTCCGCCACCGTACCTTGTGGGTCGAAGGCCACGTTGAATTCGGCCGGGACCTCGTTCAGAAACTTATCGGCGAGTTCTTGATCCTTGTCCAAATTGACCGCGACCACGGCGAGACCCTGGCGGCTGTAGCGTCGTTCCATTTCATTCATCCAGGGAAAGGACTTCCGGCACGGCGGGCACCATGATGCCCAGAAATCCAGGTACACCACCTTGCCTTTGAGATCGGCAAGCGCCAGGGTACCGGCCTGGGTGGGCAGCGAAAAATTCGGGGCCGTTTCCGCCGCCATGGCGGTATTGCCGAAGGTCCAGCCCAATAACAGGACTGATACAAAGCGTGTAAATATTCGCGAGCTCATTATCTGTTCCAATTACTGCGTGATGAGAATGTGAGAGACGACGAAGACGTCATCCCGCTATCGGTCGACTTGACGCGAATGCCGTTCCAACAATACGCATGTCGTGGGCATTCATCGTTCCGGCTTGCGCTGGCGCAAGTCGCCATATTATGTAGAACATCCTTAATTAATACTTAATTTCACCGTTGCCACTGGCGCGCTCTATTTGAGCATGCTGCATTGCCATGCAGGCACTCAATCTGGAGGCGAGCATCGTATCCTGGGATACATTGGCAAATTACGCGCCAACAATTTAATGGCTTGAATTCATTAACGTCAAATGAAGTTGGTGTAAAAATACGGGTATGCAACTGATGGCAGTCCGCAATTATTGTCAACAAGTTTTGCAGGGAAGCTGCGTTATGTCGCGGTGGATCGCAATGCTAAATAGCACGAACAGCACTCAAGGGTCCGATACCGAAAGCTGGACGCATGCCGGGGCGTGTGTGCGTTTGTAAAAAAGTGTTAGAGCCTGTGCTGTTTACATTGCGATGGGTCAAGATCCGTACTGCTGCTGCATTCTCTTGATGTCGGCGATGACCTCCGCGCTATGGGTGTCGGGATCGACCTTGCGATAGATCTTGGCGATGCGGCCCGCCGGGTCGATGATGAAGGTGTGGCGGCGCGCCACGTGGATGAAGAACAAGGACCAATAGGCATCATAACGCTTGGCGATGGTGCCGCCGTTATCCGCCAGCAGGGGAAACGGCAGGCTGAATTTTTTCGCGAAGTGCTCGTGGCTCTCGGCACTGTCCAGACTGATGCCCACTACCTGCACCCCCAGGGCATGGAGTTGGGCGATATCGTCGCGGAAGTGGCAGGCTTCTTTGGTACAGCCCGGTGTATCGTCTTTCGGATAGAAATACACGACCAGCCATTTGCCTACGTAATCGGCGAGTCGATGGAGCGTGCCGTTTTGGTCCTTCAAGGCAAACGGCGGCGCGGGCTGACCCACCCGCGGCGCATCCGCATGAGTGCTGGCGCAGCCCAGCAGGGTCAATACGGCGAGTAGGCAGCTGGGCAGGGTGCGACGGGATGTCATGGCGCTTACCTGGGTTGGGGGCTAAGCGGATAGCGGCTGTTGGATCCGCAGCGGGTATCTTATGACGATTCGTCGTGCAATGACAGCGGGCGTCGATAGGGTTTTATATTGCCGGGCGGAACTTGATAGGATACGGCTATGACTCTCATCGAACTTCGCTACATCGTAGCGCTTGCCCGGGAACGGCATTTCGGACGGGCCGCCGCGGCGTGCTTTGTCAGTCAGCCGACCCTGAGCGTGGCGGTAAAAAAGCTCGAAGATGAATTGGGTATGGTTTTGTTCGAGCGCGGCAAAACCGACGTCCGTGTGACGCCGCTGGGTGAGCGGATCGTAGCGCAGGCACAACGGGTCTTGGAAGAAGTGGAGGGCGTCAAACGTATCGCCCGTCAGGATCACGACCCGCTCGACGGGCCATTGCGCCTCGGGGCGATCTATACGGTGGCGCCCTATCTGTTACCGCAGCTGATCCCGGCCCTGCACAAGCAGGCCCCCAAGATGCCGCTGGTGATAGAGGAAAACTATACGGCACGTCTGCAGGAGCGGCTGCTGCAGGGTGAGCTGGATGTGATCATCATCTCCCTGCCCTTTGTCGAGCCGGGGCTAGAGGTGCGTGCGCTATACGACGAGCCGTTCATGGTGGTGTTGCCTGCCGGACATCCGTGGCGGGAGCGTAGCGCCATCGCCGTCAAGGAGCTTGCCGAAGAACCGGTGCTGATGCTGGGCGCCGGGCATTGTTTCCGCGAGCAGGTATTGAGTGTCTGTCCCGATTGTCAGTACTCCGTGGCCAGCGATGATCCGCTGGCGAGGACCATGGAAGGCGGGTCCCTGGAGACGATCCGGCATATGGTGGCCTCCGGGGTGGGCGTCACGGTGCTGCCGTGTACCGCCGCCGGCGCCGATAGATACGCGCAACGCCTGTTGGTGCTGAAACGCTTCAAGCCGCCGATCCCCAGGCGGCGCGTGGCCTTGGCCTGGCGCAAGGGTTTTTACCGGCCGCAGGCCGTTGCCGCGCTGGCCAAGGCGATACGCGCCTGCAAGCTGAGCTGTGTGGAGTTCGTCGGGAAATGACCAGCTTTTATAATAGTTAGAACATATTATATTTTATTAAATAATCAATTAGATCTATCGATAGCTCGTCCTGATGATGTCTCCGTAGCCGCCAGACGCGGCTCATTACGTTCAGCAATGAAAAGCGTCATTATGAATAAAACTGCACACAGCTCGATTACCGTCAAGAATATCGAGGCCGCCTTGCGCTATCGGGAGGCCCGACAGCGGGCCCGGGCATGAGCGGACGGTTATCATTTTTTTAATCAGACGAGGCGTGTCGGAATGAAAAATGGCAATGTGTGGTCTGCGGATTCGTTTATGCTGCAAGCAGAGGTTTGCCGGAGGAAGGCATTGCGCCGGGGACGCGCTGGGAGGACATCCCCGCCGCATGGGAATGTCCGGATTGCGGCGTTGCCAAGGCGGATTTCGAAATGGTAGAGATGGCGTAAGAGCTAAGCAATGGCGTCGGTTCAGGATCAAGAACGAGGAGAAGAGATGCCGCCTATCGTGATTGTCGGTAGCGGCCTGGGCGGATATACCCTGGCCAAGGAATTGCGCAAGCTCGCACCTGATGTGCCGCTGCATATCGTTACCCGCGATGACGGCGCTTTTTATTCCAAGCCGATGCTGTCCAATGCCCTGGCCAAAGGCAAGACACCACAGACCCTGGCGACCGCCAGTGCCGAACAGATGGCGGTTCAGTTGCATGCCACTATTTGGCCTCACACGGAGGTGACGGCCATCGATGTTGCGGCACGCACCGTGACCGCCCGCGGCGAGATCGTGCCTTACGATAAGCTGGTATTGGCGGTGGGCGCGCAGCCGATTCATCCCCCGCTGGCGGGCGACGCCGCGGCGGCGGTATGTTCGGTAAATGATCTGACGGATTATGCCCATCTTCGCGAGAACATCGAACAGGCGCGACATGTCGCTGTCATCGGGCCAGGCCTGATCGGTTGCGAGTTCGCCAACGACCTGGTGCTGGCCGGCAAGGCAGTGACGATCATCGGGCCTGCCGCCGAACCGCTGGATCGTCTGTTGCCGCCGGAGGCAGGAAGGGTCTTGCGGGAGGCCTTGGCCGCGGCCGGGGTGAAGTGGCGACTGGGGGTGAGTGTGCAAGGCGTGGATCGTCACGATAATGCCTTGGTCTTGAGGCTGTCCGATGGGACGACGATCGTGGCGGACGCCGTACTCTCGGCCGTGGGTTTGCGACCCAACCTGGATTTGGCGCGCAAGGCGGGTATCGCGACACGGCGGGGTATCGTCGTGGACCGCTATCTCGAGGCCAGTACGCCGGGGGTGTTTGCCTTGGGCGATTGCGCCGAAGTGGAGGGGTTGGTGTTGCCGTTTGTCATGCCCATCATGCAGGCGGCGCGCGCCCTCGCCAAAACCTTATCGGGCATGCGCACCGCGGTGAGCTATCCCGCCATGCCGGTGGTGGTAAAGACGCCAGCCCACGCTGTGGTGGTGGCGCCGCCGTCGCCCGGAGGCGAGGGACACTGGGAAGTGACGGTGACGGAGCAGGGCGCGCGCGCCGTTTATCGCGATGGGCAGGGCCGGTTGTTGGGGTTTGCGCTGACCGGAGCGGCCGTTGCCGAGAAGCAGTCCTTGACCAAGGAGTTGCCGCCGTGGCTTGACTGAATACAGTTTCGGTCAGCGGCATGCCGTGCCCTGGTATTATATGAAAATAGAGAAAAGAGATACACCGTTAAGATGTAACGAAAAGGGACGCTTTAATTTATTTCGTTGATGTCATTCCGGCGAAAGCCGGAATCCAGTAAGCTGCCGAGCTAAAAACACTGGATTCCGGGTCTTCGCTGCGCCACGTCCGGAATGACGAATTATTCAGAGATACCAAGGAGATTAAGCTAAAGCCCTTTGCGATCTTTGCGGTAAGCAATCATACAGCAATTTTATTGCGGTCTCCCTAAAGGATCTACGGGATGGAACAGCTCAAGTCGCTGAGTTACGCCGTTCGCTTACCAGTGCTTGCCAAGTACCTGGGGCAGCTGGCCGTGGTAATGAGTGCCTTGGTCGCGGTGCCCTTGCTGGTCTCCTTGTATTTCGCGGAATATTCTCTGAGCATCCGCTACGCGCTGATCGTCGCGGGCTTGCTGGCGGTAGGGATACCGGCGTCGCGCTTACGTGCCTCCGACAAGATTCAGACTAACGAGGCGCTCGCCATAACCGGTTTGGCCTTCATCCTGTCCCCCTTGATCTTATCCTATCCCTTCGCCGCCTCCGGCATCCCCTATATCGACGCCTTATTCGAGGCGGTATCGGGCGTGACCACCACCGGTCTTTCCACCCTGTCCACGGTGACGGATATGCCCCATACTTTTCTGTTCAGCCGTGCCTGGATGCAATGGTACGGTGGTCTGGGCATCGTCGTCTTGTCGGTAGCGCTGTTAACGGGCCATGAGGCGGCGACGCGCCGCTTGCTCGATCCTGAATTGAGTGGTGAATCCCTGGCGGTCGCCACGCGCATTCATGCGCGGCGGGTGTTGGTGGTTTACATGCTGCTGACCGCGGTCGGCATGATGGTGCTGTGGTGGCTGTCGGGCGACGGCTTTGCCGCAATCACCCATGTGCTGGCGGCGGTCTCTACCGGGGGCTTTTCTTCTTTCGATAATAGCGTGGCAGGTTTTGCGCAGTGGCCGGCGCGATATCTGGTGATGGGCTTGGGTCTGTTCGGTGCCGTCTCCCTCCCCATGTATTATCGTGCCTATCATCAGGGTTGGCGGCAGGCCTTGCGCGATGTGGAGTTGCGCGGCTTGCTGGCGGTGGTGCTGGTGATCGGCATGGTCTTGGCCTGGTCCATGATGCAATCCCAGGGCGCGAGCTGGGAAACGCTGAGGCATGCGGTATTCCTCACCTTGTCCGCCCAGACCACCACGGGGTTCGCTACCTTGTCCATCGCCGGCCTGGACGCCGCTTCCAAGCTGGTAATCATCATCTCAATGGCCATCGGCGGCAGCCTGGGGTCGACGGCCGGGGGCATCAAGATCCTGCGTCTGTTGGTCTTGCTCAGATTGTTTCAGCTGACCGTCAGGCGGATCGCAATGCCCAGCCATGCCGTGGTGCAGGCACAATTGGGCGGGCGCCACCTGGAGGACGATGATCTGTTGCGGGCCTTGGTGTTGATGGCCTTGTTCGGTGCGGTGATACTCCTGTCGTGGTTGCCGTTCGTAGCGGTCGGTTACGATCCACTGGACGCCTTGTTCGAAGTGGTTTCCGCCACCGCCACGGTGGGTTTATCTACGGGAATTACCAATATGGCGTTGCCGGATGCGCTCAAGGCCGTATTGTGTGTCGACATGCTCGCGGGGCGCCTGGAGATCGTAGCCTTGTTGATTGTGTTGTATCCTGGTACCTGGTTCGGCAAACGGGCGGAATCATCATGAGAATCGTATTCGTAGGAGCAGGATCCTTGGCGGTCATGACCGCCTCCATGCTGGTCAAACAGGGTCACGAGGTGGTCATTGTCGAAAGAGATAAACAGCGCATCGACGAATTGACCGCTCATCTGGACTGCGGCTTTGTTCATGGCGACGGCAGCACGCCGGCCATCCTCAAGGAAACCAACCCCAAGGAGACGGATTTCCTGTTTTGTCTCACCGGCAACGATCAGGCCAATATCATCACCAGCCTGGTGGGGCGTTCCCTGGGGTTTGCGCGCGTTGTCACCAAGATCGAGAGCACCGAATTCGAACATATCTGCATCGAGCTGGGCCTGAAGGACACCATCATTCCGGCGCGCACCACCGGCCGTTATCTCTCCGATATGGTGAAGGGTCAGGACCTGCTCGAGCTGTCGGCCATGATCAAGGATGAAGCGCGGGTGTTTTCCTTCGTGGTACGTGCCGAGGAGGAGGGTCCGGTGGGCGATCTGCAGCTCCCTGAGCAAAGCCGCGTTATTTGCCTTTACCGCGACGGCCATTTTCAGTTGATTGACGAAGACACCAGTCTTAAGGTCGGAGATGAAGTGGTGATCCTGCTGCACAGTAAACACTTGCCTGAGCTTACCGAGCGCTGGAGCGTTCACGCGTAATGTGCTAGACCGCAATCGATCGCGGCCTAGCGTGTTGACGGACGAAGGAACG
>Ga0315556_1000683_pt1 | contig 21091 bp, 20 predicted proteins | sample SalMarSW160310MG_FD_202112 | JGI IMG/M metagenome (GOLD analysis project Ga0315556, IMG submission 202112) | Salt marsh sediment microbial communities from the Plum Island Ecosystem LTER, Massachusetts, United States - Salt Marsh Sediment SW1603-10 ...
CAGGAATTCGGCCCAGGCCTGCGGACCCTGCGCGAGCCGCGCCAGGCCCCATACGAACATCAATGTCCAGCCACCGATGAACAGGCACGAGAATTCGCGCAGCATGTAGCGCAGGTATCGCGGATTGCGCGTCAGCCACTCCCTGCCCACCTTCCGCACGTAGGGTTTGCGGCTCATGATTTCGTCAGCCATGGCATCGTATGCTCGAGGTACCAGTCGATGGTGCTCTTGATCTTCACCTGCTGCAGCGCCGCGGCGGGATCGACGTGCTCGGGACAGACCTCCGAGCACGCGCCGACGAAGGCGCATTCCCAGACGCCCTCGTAGGCGGCGACCTCCTGCTGGCGCTCGTCGCGCCCGCCGTCGCGCGAATCCTGGTTGTAGCGGTGGGCGAGCGAGATCGCGGCCGGGCCGATGAATTTCGGGATCAGGCCGTACTCCGGGCATGCCGCGTAGCACAGCATGCAGTTGATGCAGAGCGTGAACTGCTTGTAGCGCTTCAGTTGCGCCGGCGTCTGGCGGTACTCGCCGTCCTCCAGCGCCTTGGGCTCCTTGGGAATCAGGTAGGGCTTGACCCGCTTCAGCTTGGCGACGAAATCGTCGATGACCGTCACCAGGTCGCGCTCGACCGGGAAATGGGCCAGCGGCTCGACGCGGATGACGCCCTGGTAGTCGCGCAGGAACGACTTGCAGGCGAGCCTGGGCTCGCGGTTGATCATCATGCCGCAGCTCCCGCACACCGCCATGTGGCAGGACCAGCGGTAGCTCAGCGTGGGATCGATGTTCTCCTTGATGTGATTGAGGGCATCGAGCACCACCCATTCCTCGCGGCACGAGACCGAGTAGCGCTGGAAATGCGGCTCCAGGTCGGTCTCGGGGTTGTAACGCAGGACTTCCAGCTCGACCACGCGCTCGCTCATTCGTGGCCTCCGGAATAGTCACGCACGCCCGGCTGCGACTTGGTGATCACGACATCGAGATAGTCGACGCGCGGCGCCGTCTCGCCCTGGTAATGAGCGAGTGAATGCCTGAGGTAGCGCTGGTCGTCCCGCTCGGTGTGATCGAGGCGCTGGTGCGCGCCGCGCGACTCCTTGCGCTCGAGCGCGCTCACTGCGACCGCTTCGGCGCAGTCGAGCATCGAGCCCAGCTCGAGCGCCTGCAGCAGGTCGGTGTTGTAGACGTTGGTCTTGTCGTGCAGCTCGATCTGCTTGTAGCGCCGGCGCAGCTCGGCCAGCTTGGCGCAGGCCTCGGTGAGGCCTTCGCCGCTGCGGTAGATGCCGGCGTTCTTTTCCAGCGTGTGCATCATCTCCTTGCGCAGGCCGGCGAGCGACTCGGTGCCGCCGGTGCGCTGGAACAGCTCGCGCACCCTCTCCTGCGCGGCTTTGGCGCCCGCCTCGAGCGCCGCGTCGTTGCCCGGTCCCGCGCCCGAGGCCAGATACTCGGCGGCGCTGAGCGCTGCGCGGCGGCCGAACACCAGCAGCTCGGTGAGCGAGTTGGACCCCAGGCGGTTGGCGCCGTTGATGCTCACGCAGGCGCACTCGCCCGCGGCGAACAGCCCCGCGACCGGCGTCGCGGCGCGGATGTCGGTGTGGATGCCGCCCATCATGTAGTGCACGACCGGGCGCACCGGCACCGGGTCTCTGACCGGGTCGACGCCCATGTAGCTGATCGACATGTCGCGCACCAGCGGCAGGCGCTCGTTGATCTTCTTCTCGCCCAGGTGGCGCATGTCGAGCAGCATGGCGTCGCCCCACTGCGTGGCGACCATGTTGCCCTTCTGCTGCTCATGCCAGAAGGCCTGGCTGACCCGGTCGCGCGGCCCCAGCTCCATGGTCTTCAGCACCGGCTTGCCGAGGGGCGTTTCGGGCCCCATGCCGTAGTCCTGCAGGAATCGCCGGCCGTTCTTGTTGAGCAGCACCCCGCCCTCGCCGCGGCAGGCCTCGGTCAGGAGCGTGCCGGTGCTCGGCAGCCCCGTCGGGTGGTACTGCACGAACTCCATGTCCTTCAGCGGCACGCCGGCGCGGTAGGCGAGCGCCATGCCGTCGCCGGTCTTGATCGCGCCGTTGGTGGTGAACGGGAACATGCGTCCGGCACCGCCGCCGGCGATGATCACCGCGCGGGCGCGGATCTGGCGCATCTGGCCGCTGCGCATTTCGATGGCGGTCAGGCCCTGGCAGCGGCCGTCGTCGACCAGCAGCTCGGTCGCGTAGTACTCGTCGAAGCGCTCGATCGAGGGGAACTGGAGCGAGGTCTGGAACAGCGTGTGCAGGATGTGAAAGCCGGACTTGTCGGCGGCGAACCAGGTGCGCTGCTTCTTCATGCCGCCGAACGGCCTTACTGCCACCGAGCCGTCGGCCTCGCGGCTCCAGGGGCAGCCCCAGTGTTCGAGCTGGATCAGCTCTCTGGGGGCTTCCTGCACCAGGTAGTCGACCGCGTCCTGATCGCACAGCCAGTCGCCGCCGCCCACGGTGTCGTTGAAGTGATGATCGAGGCTGTCGTCGGCCTTGATCACACCCGCCGCGCCGCCTTCCGCCGCGCAGGTGTGGCTGCGCATGGGGTACACCTTCGAGATCAGCGCGATGCGCAGCTTCGGATCGGCTTCGGCGAGGGCGATCGCGGCGCGCAGCCCCGCGCCGCCCGCACCGATTATCGCCACGTCAGTCTGTACCGTTTCCATCCCCTCTAGTTCCATGCTTTGCGTCTGCCGGAACTATGCGCCGATCGCCGCCGGCGCGTTTGATCTCGGTCAATCCGCTGCCGGCCGCCGGCCTCGTCTAGCGAACGACGCGGTCTATGCTGAGCTGCAGGCCGCTGGCGCCCGGCGCGACAGGCTTGCTCGCTCCCTCGAGGTCGCCCGGCTGCGGCATCGCGTTTCCTGACTTCGAGATGCGCGCGCCGATCACCACCTCGGATTGCTCCGACAGCTTGCTGCCCGCCGCCATCGCCTGGCTGTCGTCGAGGCGGAACTTGAACGGCAGCTGCGACGCCGCGACGCGCTGAATCGCGACGGGCATGGGCGGTCCGCTCACGGGGCGCGCGAATACGAACAGGGTGTCGCCGGGCTCGACTTGCGCGGCCAGCTTCCGGGCCAGCTTCACCGTGCCGGTGATCGCCTTCGAATTGTCCGCCACGGCTTCGGTTTTCTTTGCCGGCGCCGGTGCCAGCGCCGGAAGATGGCCCTCGCGACGCGCGGCCTCGATGCTGTTCTCGACTTCGCGGCGGAAGTCCGATCCCGGCGCGAGCTCCGCCAGGCTGCGTTCCCAGTACTTCACCGCCTGGGCGTAGTTCTTCTGCGCATACTCGGCGCTGCCGGCGAGCGCGAGCAGCTTGATGTTCTTCGGATCGACCTTGAGCCCGCGCTGAATGATCTGCGTCGGCTCTCCGGCGAGGTCGCCGCCGCGCGCCATCGCCAGCGAATCGGCGTAGTCCGCGAGCAGCGGCGCGTCGTCGCCCACCAGCGCGACCGCATGCGCGTAGGCGTTCGCCGAATCCTGGAAGCGGCCGAGCACCGCGTAGGAGCGCCCGAGCATGGTCCAGCCGGTCGCGTCGTCGGGGTTCTTCTTCAGGCGGTCGGCGAGTTTTTCGACCAATTTGGTCATCTCGGTCGGAGTGATCGGATGCCCCTCCTGCCGCACGACAGGATTGAGCGCACTCATGTCGCCGAACTGCAGATAGCCGAGCACCGCGATCAGCGGCAGCGCGATCGCGACCCCCAGCGCCGCCCAGACCGTTGCGCGGCCTCCCGTGGAGGCGGTAGGCATTTCGGCCGCCTCCTGCTGCACGTCCTCGAGCAGGCGCTGCTCGATTTCCTGCCGCGCCTCGAGGTACTGCGGCTCGCCGAGCGTTCCGTCGGCGTGCTCGCGCTCGAGCTCCGCCAGCTCGTCGCGGTAGAGCGTGACGTTGGTGGCGTCGCGGTCCGTGCCTGCGCCAGACCTGCGGCGGCGAAGCAGCGGCGTCAGCACGATCAGCAGCGCGACTGCGATGAACAGGGTCGCGATGAGCCAGAACACGGTCATGCGCGATCCTCGTTCGCCTGCAGCAATGCCTGCGCCCTCGCCCGCTGCTCGTCGCTCAGTCCGGATTGCTCCACCCTGCCGCGGCGCCTGCGCATGTAGACGAACAGCGCGATGATGCCGCCCAGCAGCAGCGCGAAGGGCCCGCCCCAAAGCAGCACGGTGGTCGCCTTGAGGGGCGGGTCGTAGAGCACGAAATCGCCGTAGCGGTCGACCAGGTACTGCTTGATCTGGTCGTCGGTCCTGCCGGCCTTGATCTGCTCGCGGATTTCCTTCCTGAGGTCCTTCGCCAGATCGGCCTGGGATGCGGCGATGGTTTCGTTCTGGCACACCAGGCAGCGAAGCTGCTGCTCGAGCGTCACAGCGCGCTTCTCGGCGACGGGATCGTTGGCCGCGGGAACCGCCTGCTTCGCGTGCAGAGGGGCCGCCACCAGCAGGGCGACGAAGAGGAGCAAAGCGCCGCGCATCATCCCTGCAGCTTCCTCACCAGCGGCACGATCTTCGCGTCGAGGATCTCCGGCGTCACCGGCCCGATTTGCTTGTAGCGGATGATTCCCTTCTTGTCGATCACGTAGGTCTCCGGAACGCCGTACACGCCGTAGTTGATGCCGACCCGGCCGTCGCGGTCCATGATCGACTTGGTATAGGGGTCGCCCAGCCTGGCCAGCCACGCGAGCGCGTCCTTGCGGTCGTCCTTGTAGTTCAGCCCGTACACCGGAACGATGTTGCGCTTGGAAAACGCCACCAGCACCGGATGCTCCTCGCGGCACGAGACGCACCAGGAGGCCCAGACGTTCAGCAGCCACACCTTGCCCAGCATGTCCTTCTCGGAAAACTTGCGCTGGGGATCGGTCAGCTCGGGCAGCGTGAACGACGGCGCCGGCTTGTCGATCAACGGCGACGGCACTTCGCGCGGATTCAGCCGCAGGCCGACCGCCAGGAAACCGACCAGGACGATGAAGAATCCGAGCGGAATCAGGAAGCGCTTCATACCCGCCCGCCGTGAGGCAGCGCGGCACCGCGCGCGCGCCGCCGGGCGCGCTCGGGCTTCTTGCCGGAATCGGAGGTCTCGGCCTTCTCGCGCCTGCGGACGGCGACGCGGTAGCGGCGGTCGAGCGCCGCGAGCAGGCCGCCGAGCGCCATGATCACGCAGCCGCCCCAGATCCAGACGACGAAAGGCTTGTAGTAGATGCGCACCGTCCAGGCGCCGCCGCCGACCGGCTCGCCGAGCGAGACGTAGAGGTCGCGCGTGAGGCCGGTGTGGATCGACGCTTCGGTCATCTGCGGCTGCTGGGGACCGTAGTTCCGCTTTTCGGGATGAAGCGTGAACGCCGTCGCGCCGTTGCGCAGCACGCTGACGGTGCCGCGCGCAGCAGTGTAGTTCGGCCCCTGCACCTCGCCGACGCCGTCGAAACGGAAGGTGTAGCCGCCGACCAGGGCGGTGTCGCCGACGTCCATCTTAAGGTCGCGCTCGACCTCGTAGCTCTTGACCATGGTCACGCCGATCACGAACACGCCGATCCCGGCGTGCGCGAGGAGCATGCCGAGCTGCGCGCGCGGGACTCCACGCAGGCGCGCAAGCCACCCCGAACCTGGCTGCGCACGCAGCTTGGCGATCAGCGCGGCCGCGCTCGAAGCGAGGACCCAGAAGGCGAGCAGCAGGCCGAAGCTCCTCATCGCCGTCCATTCGCCGAGCAGCGCGGGCAGCGCCAGGGCGCTCACCACGCTGATTCCCAAGGCCCACTTGAGCCTCTGCGCGAGGCTGGGCAGGCTCGCCTCGCGCCAGCGCGCGAGCGGGCCGATTCCCATCAGGAACAGCGCCGGCGCCATCAGCGGCAGGAACACGGTGTCGAAATACGGCGGGCCGACCGAGATCTTGCCCAGATGGAGGGCGTCGAGCACCAGCGGGTAGAGCGTGCCGAGCAGCACCGCGCCCGCCGCGGCCGCGAGCAGCACGTTGTTGGTCAGCAGCATCGACTCCTTCGACACCAGCTCGAAGCGTCCGCCCAGGCCGACGCGCGGCGCGCGCCAGGCAAAGAGCGCGAGCGAGGCGCCGATGACCACCGCGAGAAAGGCGAGGATGAAGACGCCGCGCCGCGGGTCGGTCGCGAACGCGTGCACCGACGTGAGCACGCCCGAGCGCACCAGGAAGGTGCCCAGCAGCGAGAGCGAGAACGCGACGATCGCGAGCAGCACGGTCCAGGCCTTGAAGCCGCCGCGCTTCTCGGTTACCGCGAGGGAATGCAGCAGCGCGGTGCCCACCAGCCACGGCATGAAGGAGGCGTTCTCGACCGGGTCCCAGAACCACCAGCCGCCCCAGCCGAGCTCGTAGTAGGCCCACGCGCTGCCGAGCGCGATGCCGAGGGTGAGGAAGCACCACGCGGCGATCGTCCAGGGCCGGGTCCAGCGCGCCCACGCCGCGTCCAGGCGCCCGTCGATCAGCGCCGCGATCGCGAAGGCGAAGGCGACCGAAAAGCCGACGTAGCCCATGTAGAGCATGGGGGGGTGGAACACCATGCCGGGATCCTGCAGCAGCGGGTTGAGGTCGCGGCCCTGGGCCGCCGCCGGCAGCAGGCGATCGAACGGATCCGAGGTGGCGAGCATGAACAGCAGGAAGCCGATGCTCACCATCGCCATCACCGCCAGGATGCGCGCCACCATCTCGTCCGGCAGCTTGCGGCTGAAGACGGTGACCGCGAGCATCCACACGGTCAGCATCTGCACCCACAGCAGGAGCGAGCCCTCGTGGCCGCCCCACACCGCGGCGATCCGGTACTGCAGCGGCAGGGCCGAATTGGAGTTGTTGGCGACGTAGAGCACGGAGAAGTCGCTGGTCACGAACGACCAGGCGAGGCAGCCGAAGGCGATCGCGACGAAGACGAACTGGCCTTGCGCCGCGGGCCGCGCGACCGCGACAAAACCGGGGATGCCGCGCGCGGCTCCGATCAGCGGCAAGGTGGCCTGCACGAGCGCCAGGCAAAGGGCGACGATGAGGGCGAAGTGTCCGAGCTCGGGGATCATTTTTTCATCGGCTCCGGGAGTTGGCCGTGCTGGGCCTTGGCGATGGCGTCGGCCGCTTCCGGCGGCATGTAGTTTTCGTCGTGCTTGGCGAGCACTTCGGTGGCGTGAAAGACGCCGTCCGGCTCCAGCCGGCCCTGCGCGACCACGCCCTTGCCCTGCTTGAACAGGTCGGGAAGGATGCCCTTGTAGCGCACCGGGATGCTCTTGCCGGTGTCCGTGACCACGAAGGTCACCGTGACGCCGTCGGACAGGCGCTTGAGGCTGCCCTGCTCCACCAGACCGCCGAGACGGAAGGTCTTGTTGACCGGCGCTTCCTTGTCCGCCACCTGGGTGGGGCTGTAGAAGAACACCAGGTTGCTGCGGAACGCGTTCAGGACCAGCGCCGTGGTGACGCCGAGCAGCGCCAGTCCGAGCGCGACATAGATCAGCCTGCGATGGCGCGGCTTCATGCCTTGCGCTCCGCTAGGCGGCTGCGGCGGGCGAGCAGCACCAGCTCGCCCGCGATGCAAACGACCCCCATCAGGTACGAGCCCCAGACGTAGAACGCGTACCCGCCCATATGAATGAAATTGCCGAAGCTGCCCCAGTTCATTCCACACCTCGCAGTTCCCGCACCCACTGCGCGTCGCGCTCGCGCTCGAGGATGATCGCGCGTACCCGCCAGAGGGCCACCGCGATGCTGTACATCCACGCCGCGAGCGCCATCAGCAGCATGCCGATGAGCATCGTCTTGGCCATCGACGGCGCGCGGGTCAGGCTGACCGAGGCGCCCTGGTGCAGGGTGTTCCACCACTTCACGGAAAAATAGATGATCGGGATATTCACCACGCCGACAATCGCCAGGACCGCGCCGGCCCGGTCGGCGCGGCGCGGGTCGTCGATCGCATTCGTCAGGGCGATGAAGCCGAAATACAGGAACAGCAGGATCAGCTCGGACGTGAGGCGCGCGTCCCACACCCACCAGGTGCCCCAGGTCGGCTTGCCCCACAACGCTCCGCTCCACAGCGCGAGGAAGGTGAACATCGCGCCGGTCGGCGCCACCGCGGAGGCCATCATGCCCGACAGGCGCGTGTTGAGAATCAGCCCGAGCGCCGCCCAGAAGGCCATCACCAGGTACAGGAACATCGACATCCACGCCGCCGGAACGTGGAGGAAGATCACCCGGTAGGCCTCGCCCTGCTGAAAATCGGTCGGGGCGACGAAAAAGCTGACGTAGAGCCCCGGCAGCGCGAACAGCATCGCGAGCGTGGCGAACCACGGGATCATCTTTCCTGCGACCGGGAAGAACGCCTGCGGTGCCGCGAGCTTGAACAGCCAGTTGCCGCTCAGTTCGCTGTCAAGCCGATAGCCGTTTGATGCCAAGTTCTACCTCTCCATCCATCAATCAATCGTACGCAACCCGCAGCGCCGCGCTGGTGGCCCAGGGCGCGACCACGCACGACATCGCGAGGAACGCGCCGAGCAGAGACAGGTGAGGCGACGCGCTCATTCCGGCCTGCGCCTCGGTGACGCCGCCCGCGCCGAAAATCAGCACCGGGATGAACAGCGGCAGCACCAGCAGCGCCAGCAGCACCCCGCCGCCGCGCACTCCCAGCGTCAGGGCCGCGCCCACCCCGCCGATCAGGCTGAGGACGGGCGTTCCGACGAGCAACGATACCGTCAGCACCACCAGCGCTTGTTGAGACAGATCAAACTGTACCCCAACTACGGGCGCCAGCAGCGTGACAGGCAGGCCCGAGAGCAGCCAGTGCGCGACGATCTTTCCGACCACGATTACCCCCAGCGGATGTGCGGATATCAGCATCTGCTCCAGGCTGCCGTCGGCGTGGTCCGCGGCGAACATGCGCTGCAGCGAGAGCATCGCCGCCAGCAGCGCGGCGACCCAGACGATGCCCGGCGCCATCGAGCGCAGGAGATTCGGCTCGGCACCGACTCCGAGCGGGAACAGGGTCACGACGATGACAAAGAACACCAGGTGATTCAGTATGTCGCCGCGCCGTCGCATCGACAGGCGCAGGTCGCGCACGATGATCGATTTGAGTCCGCCGAGCATGTCGAAGTTCAACCCTCGAGCACGATCGAGAAGCGCGTGCGCGCCGCGATCGTCACTTCCTGGTGCGTGGTGAGGATCACCGCGCCGCCCCGCTCGAGATGGCCGTCGACCAGCGACACCACCGTCTCCAGCGCCCGGGTGTCAAGCGCCGCGAACGGCTCGTCGAGAATCCAGAGGGGATAGTCCGAGGCCAGGCACAGGCGCGCGAGGGCGACCCGGCGCTTCTGCCCCTGCGAAAGATAGCGCGACGGCAAGCGCGCGCGCCGCGCGAGCCCGATGCGCTCGAGCGCCTCGGCGCGCGCGCTTGCCGATGCCCGCCTGCCGCCCATCTCGAGCGAAAGCGCGAGATTCTCGTCAGCGCTGAACTCCTCCTTGACCGCATTCGAATGGCCCACGAACAGCAGCTCGCGCGCGTAGCCCTCGCGCAGCTCGCGGATGTCCTCGCCGCGCCAGCGTATCGTCCCCGCGGCCGGGCGCGAGAGCCCCGCCACCAGCCGCAGCAGGCTGGTCTTGCCGCTGCCGTTGGGCCCCTGAACGAGCAGAAGCTCGCCTTCGCCAAGTGCGAATTCGAGCCCCGAGAACAGGCGCACATCACCGCGTTCGCAGGCGAGTTGGGAAGCTTGGAGGAGCATGAAATCGCGGAAAAGCGCGAAGGATACCCTACCCCGGGGTTCAGGAAGTCCGGAAAACAAAACGGCCCGCCGAAGCGGGCCGAATTCCTGCAGTTGGGAGTCGTTCTACTGGAACTTGTAGTAGTACGTGACGCCTACGAAGTTGACCTTCTGGTTCGGGTCCTGCATGACCGTCGTGCCGTCGGCGTAGACCCAGCGCGACCAGGTCCAGTCGTCGGTCTGATACTGGTCGTAGATCCAGTCGAGCCGAACACCGGACTGCCGGTTGAGCGCGTACTTGCCGTACAGCCCGAAGGTCGTCACTTTGGTCTCGATGCTGTCGAGCTGCACCACCGGCGTCGCCGGGGTGGTCTGGACGAGGACGGTCAGACCGAAGTCGTCCGTTACCTTGGCCTGCGTCACGTTGGCGCCGACGTCGATCCTGGACGACACCTTGCCCTGCAGCCCCAGCCCGAAGTTGTCCGACGTGTTGCGCACGTTGGAGGCGAAGATCGGGCGCGCCTGCCCTCCCGAGAGCGTGCATTGCCCCGGCGTCGGGTACTCGTTACACGTGGCTTCTTCGATCTCGTTCTTGCCGTGCGAGTACCACGCGGTTCCGTTCACGCTGTCGGAGAAGACATAAGAGGCGTCCACCGAGTAGTTGGTGGCCTTGCCCTCGCGGGGCCCCAAGTCCACGCCGTAGATGTTCGGCAGGCTCTTGTAGTCGTCCTTCGAGGTGTCGGCGCGGAAGTTGAGCGACAGCGCGTCGTTCGCCATCCAGTTGACCGTCACCCGGGCGGTGTTACGGTCGCGGTCCGCCAGATTCAGCGGTGCGATCAGGTTGTTGCCACCCAGCCCGGCAAACCCGAAGAGCCAATCCGATCCGTCGCGCTTGCTGTGCAGCAGCGACACGGCACCCGTCACGGTCGGCGATACGGCCCGGCGCAACGTAACCTTGTACGTCGTCTCATCCACCTTCTCGCGGAACTGGACCACCGTGTCCTCGGGAACCTCGCGCTTCTTCTGGTCCCAGGTGATGTCGCCGCTCAGGCGGAATCCCATCGGCAGCGAGTAGTTGCCGATGACCTTGCCGGTTGTCCTTTCGAGCGAGTGCGGCTGATAGCTCTCCAAGTTGGCGTTCACGACCTGCGGAGTCTTGTCGTCGCGATTCTGGTAGCGGAAGTCCGCGCGCCAGGTGAACTTGGGTGTCGCGCGGCCGGAAACCCCCGCCTGCACCAGCGTCGTGTCGACCCGGCCGTCGAGGCTGGTCGCCGTCACCCCGGCCGGCGGCGCGATGCCCCAGGGGTCATCCTGGGTCGCTCTGGCATAGGACAGCTTGAAATCGCCGCGCGTGTCGGCGGTGAAGTTGTACCCGCCTGAAACGTAGAACTGGTGCGACTGGTTATCCGGCGGCGTACCGTATTCCGTGAAGACGTTGGCGTTGGGAGGATTTGTTACATTGATCTTGCTGTTCTTGTCGTCGAAGAAGCTACCGTAGTAACCCACCCGAAGCTGGTATCGATCAGCGTTGTAGTCCGCCGTGAGGTCGATCTGCTGCATCGTGTAGTCGATCGGCTTGGTCAGGAACCGCGCGGGCACACCGAAGTGCCCCGTGCCATAGAGTTGCGTCCCGTCCTTGTCCTCGGTCCGGTACCGCGCCCCCATCTCCCATCCGCGCCACGCCTTCTGCAAGCCGAATGTCCAGCGGTCGCGTTTGGTGTCGAGTTGGTAGTCGGTCCCCGTGCCCGGCGTGATGGGAACGTACGTCTGGGTAGTTGTGCCAACTCCCTGCAAACCCGTATTGACCGTATACGGCTCGTAGCGGGAGATGCGATCGTAATCGATGTAGTACCCCCAGTCGCCCTGGCGCTTCTGCTCGAGGCGGAGCTCCGGATCCTTGAAGCCAAGGTCGCGCCCCTGCAACCTGAACCAGGTCCCGGTGGCATCGTCGCGTTTGTCAATGTTGAAATCGACGATGCCGTAGGCGCCTTTGTCGATCAGCCCGTTGTACTGACCGAACCGGTGGTTGTCCTTGTCGACGTAGCCGACGCCGACGTTGATGCTGCTCTGGGGCTCGGCCAGCTGCGCGACGCTGTTGTCCTGCGCCATCGCGGGACCGAAGGCGAGCAGCAGCGCAGCAGCAGCCGCCGTCAAGATGAACGGATCTTTTCTGGATGCTTTCATGTTCGTTCTCCCTCAGCACTCATCAGTGACGGAACTGCGCGGCGTTGTCGTTGGGCGTATTGCTGCCGTGGATGTTGGCGTGGCAGTTGATGCATCCGCGCGCCATGATCACGGCCCGGTCCGTCGATGGATTTCCCACGACCTGGGTGCCGATCGGCAACGTGCCCGGGTGCCGGCTCGGCTCGTGGCAGGTCTGGCACAGGAACGGCGGCCGCACCTTGAGCAGATTCGGGGCGGTCGTGCCGTGCGGGTTGTGGCAGATCGTGCAGTCCTCCTGCACCGGCTCGTGCGTATGGAGGAACGGCCCGCGCTTCTCCATGTGGCAGGTGTAGCAGGTGTCGTTCACGTTGTCGCGCCGGAGCAGGTTCGGCCCCGACGTGCCGTGCGGGTTGTGGCAGTCCGAGCAGACCACCTTGCCTTCCGCGATCGGGTGCCGCGACGGGCGCCGCATTTCCGCGCGCTGCGTCTTGTGGCAGGTGAAGCAGACCTCGACCTGCGTCTTGCGGTCGCGCACCTTGTCGTGCTGGGCGTGGACCGTGTGGCAGGAGGTGCACGCCACCTGGTTTTCCTGGTGCGGGCTGCGCGTCCAGTGGATGCGCTCGCCGCCCTGGTGGCAGGCCAGGCAGGCCTCGTTGCGCACCTTGATCGGGGTGGTCGACTTCTTGTCAAAGGTCCGGTCGGGCATACCCTCTCCGTTGCGGTGCTTGAGGCTCTCACCGTGGCAGCTCGTGCAGCTCGGCGTGCGCAGATCGGCGGTGGTGCCCATCTCCGTTGCCCCGATCCGCAGCACGTGCGGGGTCATATCCTTGTGGCACTGCTCGCACACCGCGTCGCCGCGTAGGACGACGTCGTCGGCTGACTTCATCGCCCCGCCCGGTGCGGCGGCAGACGCAGGAGCGCTCGCGCCCAGGAACCCGGCCGCAGCGAACGCCGTGGCCAACCCGAGCAGATACCGTCGGATGTCACTCATTGTTCATTCTCCCAATCGTTGTCCCTAACCGATCTGTGCTCGCGGGCGACCGCGCCCGACCGCGCACCAGCTGGTCCCTTGTTGCTTGTTGTTTCCAGCGCACCTTCCTGATTGCCTTCGTAAGTCTTGCGCCAGCCAAAGGTAAGATTCCCGACTACCGGCTGCTTTGATGTGAATCAAATGGGGAGCGGGGATACCAATTAGCCCCTCAGTGGTTTGACGTACGTCATGAATCCCCGCCCGCAGACCGTCACCATTGTTGCTGCGGCGCAACTCAGGCGCGGCATAACGAGCAGAGGTACGACTCCGATGCATGGCCGGACCGCGGTTCCAATCGAGGATCTACTTTCAAATCTTCCTTTATTCAAAGGGTTGAACGAAAGGGAGTTGAAGTCGATCGGGCTCGAGGTCGGGCAGATGGACCTGCCCCGTGGGGCAGCCCTCTTCCGCCCCGGCGACCCCTGCAGCGGAATTCACGTCGTGGTATCGGGGCACGTCAAGGTTTCGCTCGGCACCGCGGACGGGGCCGAGAAGGTGGTCGACCTGGCGGGGCCGGGTCAGACCCTAGGCGAGACGGCCGTGTTCCTGGATCGGCCGCACAAGACCTCGGCGGAGACGCTTTCGGACAGCCGCCTGCTCCACATCGCGAAGGAGCAGGTCTTCGCAGCGGTGCGGAACCACCCGGGCTTCGCGCAACGCATCATCGCCGGCCTGAGCGACCGGCTCGACCGCTTCATCGGCGACCTGGAAAGCCTGACCCTGCACAGCGGCACCGAGCGGGTGGTCGCCTATCTCCTGAGCCGCCTGGAAGGTGCGTCGGAACGCAGCCATGCCGCAGTAACGCTGCCGGCGAGCAAGGGCATCATCGCCTCGCGGCTGAATCTCACGCAGGAGCACTTCTCCCGCATCCTGCACGACCTGGCGGCGACGAACCTGATCCGCGTCGACGGGCGCTCCATCCTGATTCCCGACGTCGCCCAACTGCGCGCGCGCAGCGCGTAGCCGGTCTCAGCCAAAGCGGCCGGTGATGTAGTCCTCGGTCGCCTTCTGCTTCGGCTTGATGAAGATCGTGTCGGTGACGTCGAACTCGACCAGCTCGCCGAGATACATGTACGCGGTGTAGTCCGACACCCGCGCCGCCTGCTGCATGTTGTGGGTGACGATCGCGATGGTGAAATCGCGCTTGAGCTCGTCGACCAGCTCCTCGATCTTGGCGGTCGAAATGGGATCGAGCGCCGAGGTCGGCTCGTCGAGCAGAAGGATCTCGGGCTTCACCGCGATGCCTCGCGCGATGCAAAGGCGCTGCTGCTGCCCTCCCGAAAGGCTGTGCCCGCTCTGGCCCAGGATGTCCTTCACCTCGTCCCAGAGCGCGGCCTTGCGCAGGGCCCATTCCACGCGCTCGTCCATGTCGCGCTTCTTCAGGTTTTCGAACAGCCGCACGCCGAAGGCGATGTTGTCGTAGATCGACATCGGAAACGGGGTCGGCTTCTGGAACACCATGCCGATCTTGGCGCGTATCAGCGACACGTCGCGCTTGACCGTCAGCAGGTTTTCGCCGTCCATGATGATCTCGCCCTCGGCGCGCTGCTCCGGATAGAGCGAATACATGCGGTTGAAGGTACGCAGCAGCGTCGACTTGCCGCAGCCCGAGGGACCGATGAACGCGGTCACCCGCCGCTCGGGCACCTCGAGCGAGATCGACTTCAGGGCATGGTAGCTGCCGTAATAGAAGTTGAGGTTGCGGACGGTGAGCTTTGCGCTCGTCTCGCCGGACTGCACGGTGCGCGCGGCAACCTGGGGTCGGGGGGCGTTGATGCGGGTGCTGACGGGTGTTTCCATGGGCGGCCTTGGTCAAGACGTCTTCTTGAAGAGCGCGCGTGCCAGAATGTTGAGCGCCAGCACGGCGAGCGTGATCAGGGTGGCGCCGCCCCAGGCGAGGCGCTGCCAGTCCGCGTAAGGGCTCATCGCGAACTGGAAGATGACCACCGGCAGGTTCGAGACCGGCGCGTTCATGTTGAGCGACCAGAACTGGTTGTTGAGCGCGGTGAAGAGCAACGGTGCGGTCTCGCCGCTGATGCGCGCCACCGCGAGCAGGATTCCGGTCATGATCCCGGTGCGCGCGGCGCGGTAGGTGACGAAGACGATCATCTTCCATTGCGGGCAACCGAGCGCGGCGGTCGCCTCGCGCAGGCTGCTTGGCACCAGCTTGAGCATGTCGTCGGTGGTGCGCACCACCACCGGGATCACGAGCAGCGCCAGCGCGAACGCGCCGGCCCATCCGGAGAAGTGCTTCACCTGCGCGACGTAGACCGCATAGATGAAAAGCCCGATCACGATCGACGGCGCGGAAAGCAGGACGTCGTTGAGGAAGCGCGTCGCGGAGGCGAGCCAGCTCTTCCTGCCGTACTCGGCAAGATAGGTGCCCGCCATGACGCCGACCGGGGTGCCGATCGCGGTGCCGGCCACCACCAATAGCAGGCTGCCGGCGATCGCGTTCGCCAGTCCGCCGTCGGAGCCCGGCGGCGGCGTCATCTTGTAGTAAAGGGTCGCATGCAGAAGCGCGTTGCCGCCTTCCAGCAGCAGCGTCACCAGGATCCACGTCAGCCAGAACAGGCCGAAGCCGAGCGCCACCCCGGAAATGGTCAGCATCAGCGCGTTCCTGCGTTTGCGCGCGACGTAAAGCGGATTGGAGGCGCTGATCTGAGCCATCGTAGATCTAGGTGCGCGCGCCCTCTTGGCGCGAAAGACGAAGCAGCATGAACTTGGACAGCGCCAGCACCACCGTGGTGATCACGAAAAGAATCAGGCCGATCTCGAACAGGGCCGACAGGTAGGTGTCCCCCACCGCCTCGGTGAATTCGTTGGCGATCGTCGATGCGATGCTGTTGCCGGGCGCCAGCAGCGACGCCGATAGCCGGTGGGCGTTGCCGATCACGAACGTCACCGCCATCGTCTCCCCCAGGGCACGCCCCAGACCCAGCATGACGCCGCCGACCACGCCGACCTTCGTGTAAGGCAGCACCACGCGGAACACGACCTCCCAGGTCGTCGCGCCCAGCCCATAGGCGGATTCCTTGAGCATCGGCGGCACCAGCTCGAACACGTCGCGCATCACCGCCGCGATAAAGGGAATCACCATGATCGAGAGGATCAGCCCCGCCGTCATCATGCCGATGCCAAGCGGCGGCCCCGAGAACAGGGTCCCGATCAGAGGAATGTTGCCGAACCACGTCACCATCAAAGGCTGGACGTAGGTCTGCACCAGCGGCGCGAGGACGAACAGACCCCACATGCCGTAGATGATCGACGGGATCGCCGCCAGCATCTCGATCGCCGTACCGAGCGGGCGCTTGAGCCAGCGGGGCGAGAGCTCGGTCAGGAACAACGCGATGCCGAAGCTCACCGGAACGGCGATCACCATCGCGATCAGCGAGGTCATCAGCGTGCCGTAGATCGGCACCAGCGCGCCGAATTCCTCCCGCACGGGATTCCAGTCCCGGCGCCAGAGGAAGCTCAGGCCGTACTTGTGCAGCGTCAGCTCGCTGCCGATCACCAGAGAGACGAGGATCGCTGCGAGGATGCTGAAGACGAGAAAGGCGAAGAGCTTGGTCAGCCACTCGAACGCGGGGTCGAGCCAGCCGGCGGAGCGCGCCGGCGGCTGTCCTTGGCCCTGCAGCGATACGACTGTCGCGTCTTGGCTCTCGGCGCCCTGGGAAGCCACAGGAACGGCGCTCATTGGAGTGATTTGCAGTGGATTTTAGATGAAACCGGCCTACGAACGAAAAGGGGCGGTCGAAAGCCGCCCCTTTCCCCTGCCGCCCGATCGGGGGAAACCCTCAATCAAAAGACGGGCTTGCCAGACTTGTCCTTGATGTTCTTCCAGGACGATTCGATGAGCGAAACCACGTTGTCGGGCATCGGCACGTAGTCGAGCGCCTCGGCCATCTTGTCGCCGTCGGCGTAGGCCCACTTGAAGAACTCGAGCACCTGCTTCGCGTTCGCCGGCTTGTCCTGCACCGTGTGCATCAGGATGAAGGTGGCGCCTGCGATCGGCCAGGCCTGCGCGCCTGGCGCGTCGGTCAGGATCAGGTACATCCCCGGCGCAGCGCTCCAGTCGGCGCCCGCGGCGGCCGCCATGAACGACTCGGCGCTCGGCGCGACGAAGTTGCCGTCGCGGTTCTTCATCTTGACGTAGGCCATGTGGTTCTGCAGGACGTAGGCGTACTCGACGTAGCCGATCGAGCCGTTGATGCGCTGCACGTAGTTGGCGACGCCCTGGTTGCCTTTGCCGCCCACGCCGGTCGGCCAGTCGAGCGACGTGCCCACGCCGACCTTGTCCTTCCACTCGGGGCTCACCTTGGAGAGGTAGTTCGACCAGATAAAGCTCGTTCCCGAGCCGTCCGAGCGGTGCACCACCGAGATCGCCATGCCCGGCAGCTTCACCCCCGGATTGAGCGCGACGATCGCCGGATCGTTCCACTTGGTGACCTTGCCGAGGTAGATGTCCCCCAGCAGCGCGCCGGTGAGCTTGAGCTCGCCCGGCTTGATGCCCTTGATGTTGACCGTCGGAATCGCGCCACCGATCACGGTCGGGAACTGCATCAGGCCGCTCTTCGCGAGCACTTCGGGCATGAGCGGCATGTCCGAGGCGCCGAAATCGACCGTCTTGGCGTTGATCTGCTTGATCCCGCCGCCCGAGCCGATCGCCTGGTAGTTCAGGCCGATGCCGGTTGCCTGATGGTAGGCGGCGGCCCACTTGGCGTAGATCGGGTAGGGGAACGTCGCGCCCGCACCGGTAATGTCCGCGGCGGAGGCCACCGCGGCCACGGCAAACGACGCGGCGGCGGTGGCCGCAACGGTTAACTTCTTGATATTCATGAACATCGTCAATGACTCCCTCGCGTTGAGTAGCTTGCAAAGCGAAGTCTATGGCGCGACTGTTACAGCGCCGTGACAGAGCAAGAATCTCAGCGCGTTCCCGCGCAGCGCCGCACTGCGTCGGCAAGCGACTGCGCGGTCGACTCGATGGTCGCGCGTGGCTCGCCCTCGACCATGACGCGCAGAACGGGCTCGGTACCGGAGGGCCTGAGCAGAACGCGGCCGCGCCCGTCCAGAGCGCGCTCGCCTTCGGCCAGCGCCTGATTGATGATCGGGTGTGCGCGCCAATCGAAGCCGGCAGGCACGCCGACATTCAATAGCACCTGCGGATACATGGTCAGGTCCGCGGTAAGCTCGACGAGCGTGCGGCTCTCATTCCGCATGGCTCCCAGGACCTGCAGCGCGGAAACGATGCCGTCGCCGGTGGTGTGCTTGCCCAGGCAGATGATGTGGCCCGAGTTCTCACCGCCGTAAAGCCAGCCGCGCTCGCGCATCAGCTCGAGCACGTAGCGGTCTCCCACCCGAGCGCGCCCGAAGGGAATTCCCAGACGGTCGAACGCCTGCTCGAGCGCCAGGTTGGTCATCAGCGTGCCCGCGACGCCGGTCACTTTCTCGTGCGCGGCGCGATGCCGGATGATCGCGTACAGAAGCTGGTCACCGTCGTAGAGCCTGCCTTCCGAGTCGGCTACCACCAGGCGGTCGCCGTCGCCGTCGAGAGCAATGCCGAGCTGCGCCTCATTCTCCCGCACGGCGGACGCGAGCCGCTGCGGCGCGGTCGCGCCGAAGTCGTCGTTGATGTTGAACCCGTCCGGCGCGACGCCGATCGGCACCACCTCGGCGCCGAGCTCGTGGAAGACGTGCGGCGCCACGTCGTAGGCCGCGCCGTGGGCGCAATCGACTACGAGCTTGAGCCCCTTCAGGTCGAGCTCGTTCGGAAACGTCGACTTGCAGAACTCGATGTAGCGCCCGCCCGCGTCGTCGACGCGCCGGGCGCGGCCGAGGTCCGCCGACTCGTTGCATCCCATCGGAGATTCGAGCGCCATCTCGATCTCCTGCTCGACCGCGTCGGGCAGCTTGAATCCGTCGCCGGAAAAGAACTTGATTCCGTTGTCCGCATACGGATTGTGCGAAGCGCTGATCACCACTCCCGCCGACAGCCGCAGCGCGCGCGTCAGATAGGCGACCCCGGGTGTCGGCAGCGGTCCGCACAGCAGCACGTCGACGCCGGCCGCGGAGAAACCTGCCTCGAGCGCGGCCTCGATCATGTAGCCCGAGATGCGCGTGTCCTTGCCGATCAGGACCTCCGGGCGCTCGCCGCGCGCCGCAGCGCCGCTGCCCGCGAGCACCCTGCCTGCGGCATGACCGAGCCGCAGAACGAAGTCCGCGGTCATCGGCGCCTGGCCCACCGTGCCGCGTACACCGTCGGTGCCGAAATGCTTTCTGCTCATATCGCTCCGGTCCGGAAGGCCTCCCACACCGCAAGGGCGTCGCGGGTCGGCCCCACGTCGTGTACCCGCAGTATTCTCGCCCCTGCCTGCGCTGCGAGCAATGCGGCCGCCACGCTGGCCGCCAGGCGCTCCCCCACCGGCCGCCCGGTAATCTGACCGAGCGTGGACTTGCGCGACCAGCCGGCCAGCAACGGCACGCCCAGCGCGGCGAAATCCCCCAGGCGCCGCTGCAGCTCGAGGTTGTGTCGCACCGTCTTGCCGAAGCCGAAGCCGACGTCGGCGACGATACGGCCGCGCGCGATGCCCGCGCGCTCCGCCGCCGCGATGCGCGCGGACAGATAGTCCAGGACCTCCCGGACCACGTCGCCGTAGCTTGGATCGCGCTGCATGTTCCCCGGCTCGCCCTTCTTGTGCATCAGGCATATCGCGCAGTCGCTCGCCGCCACCGCGTCAAGCGCACCGGGGGCGGACAGCGCCTCGATGTCGTTGATCATGGAGGCGCCGGCCGCGAGCGTCTCGCGCATCACCCGCGGCCGCCGGGTATCCACCGACAGCGGCGCTTCCAGCCCTGACAGCGCTTCGAGCACCGGCAGCACTCGCGCCAGCTCCGCGTCCTCGCTGACCGCCTCGGCGCCCGGGCGCGAGGACTCGCCTCCTATATCGATGATCGCCGCGCCCGCCTCCAGCATGCGCCGCGCGTGCGCGACGGCAGCGTCGCGCCCCAGAAAGCGTCCGCCGTCGGAGAAGGAGTCGGGGGTGACGTTCAGCACCCCCATCAGCAGCGGGCGCTCGAGCGGCAGCTCAAACCTGCCGCAGCGAAGCATCGCGGATGACCGCGTCAGGCGCTCGGTGCGGGTGCCGCGGCACCCTGGGCGCCGCCGTCGTTGGCGGCGCTCGGCGATCCCGGACCAGGGGTCGGAGTCGCTTTCGGCGGCCGCGGCGGCTGGCCGCCCATGATGTCGTTGATCTGATCGGCATCCAGCGTCTCCCACTCGAGCAGCGCGCGCGCCATCGTCTCGACCTTGTCGCGGTTGTCCTCGAGCAGCTTGCGCGCGAGCTTGTACTGCGTGTCGATGATGCGGCGGATCTCGCCGTCGACCTTCTGCAGGGTCGCCTCCGAGACGTTCTTGTGGGTGGTGATCGACCGTCCGAGGAACACCTCGCCCTCGTTCTCGCCGTACACCATGGGCCCGAGCTCGTCGGACATGCCCCACTGGGTCACCATACGGCGCGCGAGCTCGGTGGCGCGCTCGAAGTCGTTCGCTGCGCCGGTGGTCATCTGGCTCATGAACAGCTCTTCGGCGATGCGTCCGCCGAACAGCACCGCGATGATGCTGAGCAGCCGGTCGCGGTCCTGGCTGTAGCGGTCCTGCTCGGGCAGCTGCATCGTCACGCCGAGCGCCCGGCCGCGCGGGATGATGGTCACCTTGTGCACCGGGTCGGTCTTCGGCAGCAGCTTCGCCACCACCGTGTGGCCCGATTCGTGATACGCCGTGTTGCGGCGCTCGTCCTCGTGCATGACCATCGAGCGGCGCTCCGCGCCCATGATGATCTTGTCCTTGGCGCGCTCGAAGTCGTCCATGTCCACCAGGCGCTTGTTCTGGCGCGCCGCGAACAGCGCTGCCTCGTTCACGAGATTGGCCAGGTCGGCCCCGGAAAAGCCGGGCGTGCCGCGGGCGATGATCTCGGCCTTGACGTCCGGCGCGAGCGGGACCTTGCGCATGTGAACCTTGAGGATTTCCTCGCGGCCGCGGATGTCCGGCAGCGGCACCACCACCTGCCGGTCGAAGCGTCCCGGGCGCAGCAATGCGGGATCGAGCACGTCGGGGCGGTTGGTGGCCGCGATCACGATCACTCCGACCGTGGCCTCGAAGCCGTCCATTTCGACCAGCAGCTGGTTCAGCGTCTGCTCG
>Ga0315556_1000684_pt1 | contig 21082 bp, 16 predicted proteins | sample SalMarSW160310MG_FD_202112 | JGI IMG/M metagenome (GOLD analysis project Ga0315556, IMG submission 202112) | Salt marsh sediment microbial communities from the Plum Island Ecosystem LTER, Massachusetts, United States - Salt Marsh Sediment SW1603-10 ...
CTTCACGCTCGAGTAGTTCGACCGCCAGACCCAGGGGCCCCGCTCGAAGCCTACGATCCAGAGCCCATGGCCGGCGTCAAGATCGTGCAGGAGGGAGACTTTCTGGCCGTGGCCGCCGAACGCGAGTTCGACGCCGTGCGCGCCGCCGATGTGCTTGAGGCTACCTGGAAGCAGACGGGGCGCCGACCACCGATGCGGGAACTGTTTCAACACCTTCGGCAGCAGGATACGATCGATGAGACATCTTTCGACGAAGGCGACGTCGAGTCTGCCATACAGGACGCCGAAATCCGCCTGGAGGCCACCTACACTCAGCCCTTCCAGGCCCATGCATCCATCGGCCCGTCATGCGCTGTGGCCGACGTCTCCGACGACCACGCCACAGTCTGGAGCAGCACCCAGGGTCCATACCCGCTGCGCGAGGCGTTGGCCGACCTGCTCGAGATGCCCCAGGACAGTGTCCGCGTGATCTACGCCGAAGGGTCGGGCTCCTATGGCCACAACGGCGCCGATGATGCCGCAGCCGACGCGGCCTTGATATCGCAGAAGCTGGGTCGGCCGGTGCGCGTCCAGTGGTCTCGAAGCGACGAGTTCCTTTGGGAGCCGTATGCCCCAGCCATGCTGATGGAGATGCGCGCCGGATTGGGCTCCGAGGGGCAGATCATCGCCTGGCAGCACGACGTCTGGTCTCCCACCCACGGCAGCCGCCCTCGAATGGCCAATCAGCTACTGGCCGGGCAGCTCGCCTACGGCCTTCGCCCGCCGAAGCCAGAGTGGTTCGGCGGTGGCGACCGCAACGCCCCCGTAGACTACGCCCTGCCCAATCAGCGCGTCGTGGCTCATTGGCTGACCGAGATGCCGCTTCGAACGTCGTCGATGCGCACCTTGGGTGGCGCCGCCAATACCTTCGCCAACGAATCCTTCATGGACGAGCTGGCGGACGCAGCAGGAATAGACCCACTGAGATTCCGCCTGAACCACCTGGACGACGAGCGGGGGATTGCCGTCCTCCAAGCCGCGGCCGAACGAGCCGGTTGGGGCGAGCCGCCGCCGGAAGGAGCTGGGCGTGGGCTGGCGTTTTCCCGCTACGAAAACGACGGCGCCTATGTCGCCACGATTGCCCAGGTCCGCGTAGATCCTGGCAGCGGCGCGTTCCACGTCGAGCGACTGGTCAGCGCCCACGATTGCGGCCTGATCGTCAATCCCGATGGGGTCACCAACCAGATCGAGGGAAACCTCATCCAGTCATTGAGCCGGGCGCTTTTCGAGAAGGTCACCTTCGATGAGCACCGCATCACCAGCGCCGATTGGGACACCTACCCCATCCTGCGCTTTTCGGACCTCCCGGACATCGACGTGATTCTCCTCGACCGGCCAGATGAGCCCCTTCTCGGCGCTGGCGAGCCGGCCTCGATCTGCACCGCTGCGGCGGTGGCCAATGCCCTATTCGCCGCCTGTGGGGCGCGGGTGCGGCAAATTCCTCTGACGCCCGAAAGCGTCTTGGACTCGATGTCGAAGATAGATTAAGTGCTGTGGTTCACGTAGACTCGACGCACCGCTTTTCCAACCGGGTCGATGACTACGTCAAGTACCGGCCCAGCTACCCTCGTGAGGCGATCGACTTCCTGTTGGATCTGGGGTTGAATCAAGAGTCACGGATAGCAGACGTTGGCTCCGGCACAGGGATCCTAACCGAACTCTTGCTGGAGCACGTGGGGCAGGTCTATGCGATCGAACCCAACGATGAGATGCGGGCCGCTGCCGTGGCGAGGCTGGGGGTCCACGACCGGTTCGTCTCAGTGGCCGCCACCGCCGAGGTCACGACGCTTCCCAACCGTTCGGTGGACTTGGTGACCGCCGCTCAAGCCTTTCACTGGTTCGATACGACGCGCTCCCTGGCCGAGTTCCGCCGGATTCTGCGATCCCCCGGGCGCCTGTGCCTACGTCTGCTAGTGGCCTACCGATCCATCCGCGATGGGGATCCGTCCGAAGCAGGCGGATGGGCACTCGAGGGGGCGTAGTGAAAGGAATGACCCAAAGCGATGAAGTGCCTTTCGAAAGCGTTGAAGCTCACCCAGGCTACAAGAATGGTCAGGGCTGCAGCCAGACCGGTGGCAGCCATGGTCACCGGCGACACAAAGCTTGGCAGGTCTTTGAACAGCAGGTCGTGCACTATCCCATTGACAAGCTGGTGGAGGAGATAGACGCCATATGAGATCTTCCCAAGAGTCATCATGGGAGGCAGCCGAAAGAAGCGCGAAGGAAGACTCGTTGTGTCCAATAGCACCATGCCGATCAACCCAACGTACATCAATCCAAACACCAACAGGTGGTCAAGCGAACCGAGAGGTTCGGTCATGGAGCTGTAGAAGAAGAAGATCAACAGAGCTACTGTCCCGAGCTTGAGCCACCGGACATGTGCGCACATCAGTGCTGCGGTTGTTGCCGACCTGAAAAGGATGGCCAGAATGGCACCTAGCAACAGCGCGTCCAGCCGCCAGGGAGTCCCGACGAATCCGAGAAAGGTCCTGCCACCCACCAGGACCCGCAAGGCCAGACTCATGATGAGCAGGAAGGCCAAGTTCAGTGTGAGACGAGCCGGGCGGCTGCGGCTGACCAGCCAAGGCAAGAACAGATAGAAGTGCTCCTCGATCGCCAACGACCAGGTTATGGCGAGGAACTCGTTGCCGAAAGTACCATTGGCCGCCATAACGAAATTCTGAACATAAATGAAGTAGGGCAGCATGGGCAGGCTGTTGACAAAGATGCTCTGACTGAGCCATCCTAGCCTAGGGGCAGCGGAGGCCAAGATCAGGTAGATTGCGAGGAAGGAATAGTACAGAGGAAAGATGCGAGTGATGCGTCGAACGTAAAAGACCTTGAAGTAGTTGGCTGCATCTCGGTGATCGATTAGGAGCCCGGCGATCAAGAAGCCAGACAAGACAAAGAACAAGTCGACTCCGCTCCATCCATTGCTTAGGAGTTGCCGCAGAAACCTGAGACTACCCGCAGCCTGAGACGGGATGGGGACTGCGACGTAGTGATACATCAGGACCAAGAGGATGGCCAAGCCGCGGACTCCGTCCAGTTCGGGAATGTGCTTGGGTAGCCGAGCAACCGCCTCTTGTCCGAGTGTATCAGGCATACGGCATCCAGCATCTAGAAGTCAGAGCCATTCGCATCCCAACATTAGATCGATATTTCATACGGGCGCCACATTGACAACCTGACGATCCCACGGATCGCTGGCGAGCGCCGAAACCAGAGAGTTCTCCAGGCCACGAACCATCGATTCCCTTGGGCCACGGTGGCAAATCCGGCAGGTTATTCTCGCCTCATACACTCAACAGCGCAATCTCCCGGCCCCCTCGGCCAAGCGCCGCGCGCCCGCGGAAAAAATGGGCTCTAGGACAACATCAGTGGCCCATTCGTCCGCGGACGCGTGGCCTCGCCCCTCCGCTCTAGCGCCCCAGGGTAGAGGGCCCATCGGGTCTACGGTTCGCGCGCTTTGTCACTGTGCACAGGAGTGTCCGTCGGCTAGACTGCGCTGCAGGCGCCATGACAGGCTCAGGGTGGGAAGCCGTCAGGCCCGGATCAGGCGGCATCAACTCACAAGTGCTAGCCTGTAGCTTAGGAAATGACCACAGGGGTCATTCTGCGTAAGGGTCGACGCAGGCATGGTCATCAAGAACCTCCTCCGACGCAAAGGCCGCACCACCCTGACGATCATCGGGATCAGCGTAGGTGTGGCGTCGATCATCGCCCTGGGAACTCTTGCCCAAGGGCTTGACGCCGGTTACACGTCAATGCTCACCGGGAGCAAAGCCGACCTGATCGTCAGCCAGCCGGACACTATCGACATCGCCTACAGTTCGGTTGACGACAGCGTTGCCCAAGATTTGCTCGCCATGCCAGAGGTCGAGGCGACCAGCGGGATGCTGCAGGCTTTCGTCCCGGCCGAGAAGAGCCCGTACTTCTTCGTTTTCGGCTATCCCAGTGACAGTTTCGTACTTTCTCGTTTCAACATCGTCCAAGGGACCAATTTCCAGGATGCTGCCGGCACCCGGGGTAAGCCGGTGCTCATTGGCACCACCGCCGCCGAGCTGATGGACAAACAGGTTGGGGACAGCCTCAGGCTGACGGAAAGCACGTTCAGGATCGTGGGCATCTACGAGACCGGCGACGCATTTGAGGACAGCGGCGCGGTGCTCCCCCTCGACCAAGCGCAAATCGTGCTGGGCAAGCCGCGGCAGGTCAGCCTGGTCTATATCCAACTGAAAGACCCCGCCCTCCAGCAGCGGCTCATCGACAGGGTGACCCGCCAATGGCCGGACCTAGCCATCAGCACCAGCTATGAGTTCGCCGACAAGCAGATGATGGGCGACATGATGAACGGCTTTGTTTGGGCGATCGCCGGGCTGGCCATCCTCATCGGCGGTATCGGCATGGCCAACGCCCAATTGATGGCGGTTTTCGAGCGGACCAGGGAAATCGGCGTGCTGCGCGCAGTCGGATGGAGCCGGTCGCGCGTCCTGCTGCTGATCCTGAGCGAATCGCTCGTGGTGGCCCTCGCCGGGGGTCTCGTCGGCATCCTGCTGGGCTGGGCCTTGCTCATGGCCTCATCGTCCGTTGTGAGCATCTTCGGCGCGAACCCTACACAAATCGCGCCGGAAACGCTGGTCCAAGCTTTGACCACAGTTTTGATCCTGGGGGTTGTCGGCGGATTGTATCCGGCCTGGCGCGCCTCCCGCCTGGCACCTCTTGAGGCGCTGGGCTATGAAGGCGGCACGGGCGCCGGAGGCGTCCGCCGCCTCCCCTTCGGGGGTATGGCCGTCCAGAGTCTTTGGCAGCGTGCCGGCCGGACGCTTTTGACCCTGTCGGCGATCGGACTGACCGTCGGCGCCGTGATGTCCTTGGATGGCATCCTCGGCGGCACATCGGATGCGATGACAGGCATGGCCACGCGAACTGGCTCCGAGATCATGATCCGCCAAGCTGACGTGGCCGACACCAGCCTCAGCGCCATCGACGAGCGCTTGGGCTCTAAGATCGAGGCTATGCCGGGCATCCGAAGCGTCAGCGGCCTGGCATTGACGGCTTTGACTGGTCAGGAGGAGGGATCGTTCCTCATCGTTCTCGGATACGCCCCCAACGAATTCGGTATGCGTCGATTCAAGGTGATCGAAGGACGTGCAGTGGCTGCACAGCATGAGGTCATGCTCGGGAGGGTGCTGGCTGACGCCACCCACTATGATGTGGGTGAAACGATGGATATCGGCGGCTCTCGTTTTCGCGTGGTTGGCATCCACGAGGTTGGGTCGGGCTGGGAGGAAGCCGCCGCCGTGGTGAGTCTGAGGGACGCCCAAATCCTTGCCGGCCGTCCCCGAAAAGTCACCATGTACGGAGTCAAGCTGGAGGATCCTTTTCAAGCGTCTGAGATCGTCCGCGAATTGAACCAGCGTTTCCCGGAGATTCACGCCGCCTTGTCGGGAGAGTTTGCGGAGCAAATGCCGGACATGCAGGCGGCGCACGCGATGCTGTTCGGCATTTCTTTCCTGGCCATTCTGGTGGGCGGTGTCGGCGTGCTCAACACAATGCTGATGGCCGTCCTCGAGAGGACGCGTGAAATCGGTGTGCTGCGCACGCTTGGATGGAGCCGCTTTCGAGTCGTCACGATGATCTTGCGCGAATCCCTGCTCTTGGGGGCCTTGGGGGCTATCGTCGGCGTGGTCGTGGCCTTTGGCATCACCGCCCTACTCCAATTCATACCCATGCTCTCCGGCTTCATCCTCACACGTTGGGATGTGGTTGTCTTCGCCCGGGCTGCATTGGTCGCGCTATCCCTTGGACTCATTGGCGGGTTCTATCCCGCATTACGCGCCTCCGGACTACAGCCGGTTGAGGCGCTTCGCTACGAGTGAATCATCTGGCACCATGCCAGACACGGAGGCATTCATGAACCGACGAACCGGACATACCCTGTACTTGATCCTAGTGGCCCTGATGGCAGCCGGACTATTGGCAGCCTGCGGGGGCGGTCCCGCGCCGGCCACACCCACGGCAGCGCCAAGTGACAGCGCGGACTTCAACCCGATTGTCAGCGCCACCGGTATGGTGGTCCCCGAGCGTTGGGCTCGGCTCAGCATTCGCTCCAGCGGCCAGGTCGTCGACCTGCCCGTGAGCGTCGGCGAAGCGGTCCAAGAGGGCGACCTGCTCCTGGCGCTTGACAGCCGCCCGTCCCTGCAAGCAGCCGTGACAGCCGCCGAACTGGAGCGCGTCAATGCCAGCCAGGCTCTGGATCTTTTGGTCGAAGGTGCAGACATCACTCGCGCCCAGGCCGAACAGGAGCTGGCTGCCGCCCGTGATGAGCTGCATACGGCTGAGTACACACAAAGCGTACGTGCGCAAGGCAACCGTGCCAGCGCGGAGACGGTCGCCGCCCAGGAAGGCAGGGTGCTGCTGGCTAAGAAGACTCTGGATCAAGCCAAGCGCAGAGCCGACAGCGGGACCCCTGACGACCACGACAGTGCCCAGGCAGCCATCAACCTCAGCAACGCGCAGCAGGCCTATGATTCAGCCGTCCGAACTCTGAACTGGTACAAGGGCCACCCGACTGACATCCAACAGGCGCAGCTTGACGCCGACGTCGCCTTCGCTCAAGCGAGCGTCGACGAGGCCCAACGCACCCTGGATCGCATGCAGGACGGTCCCGACACGCGTGCGCTTGAGGCCGCTCGTGCCCGCCTGGCGAATGCTGAGGCTTCACTGGAAGCTGCGCAGGCCCAACTCGCTTCGGCCGAACTTCGAGCGCCCTTCGCCGGTACCATCACCGACGTCCAGGTGCGACCTTCGGAATGGGTGCCCGCCGGGACAGCGGTCGTCGTGATCGCCGACCTGAGCACGCTGAGGGTGGAGACCACAGATCTCAACGAGATCGACGCCGCCCGTGTGCGGGTCAATGACCCTGCACAGGTGTCATTCGATGCCGTACCGGATTTCGTCGGCACGGGCAAGATTCAAAGACTTCTCCCGATGCCGAGCACCAGCGGTGGCACCAACTACACAGCCTGGGTTCAGGTTGACACGATGCCCGAATCAATCCTGTGGGGCATGACGGCTTTCGTCGACATTGAGGTTCAGAAATGACCCCCTGGCTGGTCGAGACCATCGGGCTCACGCGGGTCTTCGGCGACGGCGCCCCGATCAAGGCGTTGGACAATGTATCGATCCAGATCGCTTCCGGCGAGTTGGTCGCCGTGATGGGACCAAGCGGAAGCGGCAAGAGCACCTTGCTCAACCAGATCGGCGCGCTCGATCAGCCGACCAGCGGCGAGGTGTTGGTGGCGGGACATAGCCTACGCACGCTCAAGGACGTCGACTCATTTCGGGCACACACGGTGGGCTTCATCTTCCAGCTGCACAATCTGCTGCCCACGCTGACTGCCCGAGAAAACGTCGAGGTGCCGATGATGGGCCATCAGCCCGCCGGCGCACGCAGGGAAAGGGCTGATGAACTGCTGGAACTGGTTGGGCTGGCCGATCGCAAGAACCACCTGCCCAACCAGCTCTCCGGCGGTGAACGCCAGCGCGTGGCGGTCGCTCGAGCACTGGCCAACAACCCGCCTCTTGTGCTTGCAGACGAACCTACCGGGAGCCTTGATACCCAAGCGGGCCGTTCGCTGATGGATCTACTCAAAGAGCTCAACCGCGAACACGGCACAACGTTCATCGTCGTCACCCATGATCCGGCCGTGGCTCGCCAGACCCAACGCGTGTTGGTGATGGAGGACGGCCGTATTCTTCGCGAGGACAAGGTTGGATCGCCGCTGGAGGAAGACCTCCGCCTGTGGCGCCATTCCGAACTCGGCGAGTGCATCCTCGCCGGCGATGCAAACATCCAGGATAAGTTGACCCTTTCCCGGTCCCAGCTCGACGCCCTCCGGGGTGTGCTGAGCCAGGCGTCCCGGTCCGGTTAGCAGAGCCTCCGTCGCACTGGAGCCAAGGGTTGCACGGCCCGCCGACGCGTTTGCCTGAACCCGTCGAATGGCAGCTCTCTGGCTGCGATTTGGCGCTCGAGTGGGAGAAAACCGCATGCCCCCTGTAACCATCGACCTGTCCGCCAAGCTGAGCGCGTTCTCAAGCCTATGGCAGCCCAGGATCGTCGCCCAACTCAACGACTACCATCTCAAGCTGGCCAAAATCGAGGGGAATTTCATCTGGCACAGCCACCCGGAAACCGACGAGCTCTTTCTGGTGTTGAAAGGCGAGATGAAGATAGCCTTTCGAGATGGCGTCGCATCCCTGGGCGAGGGTCAATTGTGTGTTGTGCCCCGGGGCGTCGAACACCGGCCATCGGCAAATGCCGAATGCCACATTCTGCTCATTGAGCCTGCTGGAACGCCCAACACAGGCGACGCTGGCGGAGAACGAACAGCACCCGGCGACGTCTGGATCTAGGCCGCCCATCTAAACCCCAGATTCAGCCTTGACTCCGGATCGCTTTCTGCTAGAATAGTACAAAGTACTCTGCACTACAAAGTCCATTAGCCTGCAGAGTGCGGGAGCCTACCATGTCCGATACCCCGACTATTCAGGACATTCAGCGGCGTACCAACCGCCTTATGAACTACGAAGATGGTTTTTGGGATCTGCTTCTGGGGACGGTCTTCATGCTGCTGGCGGTTTACCCGATCACGCGAGCCTGGCTGGGACCCATATGGAACCTGGGGCTCTTCATCGGGCTGATGGTCGTGGCCCTGGCCGCACAGACTCTCCTTCGTCGAGCCTTCGCTCTACCCAGACTTGGCTACGCCAAAGGCCAGCGATCGCCCAAGCTCAAAGTCCTTTTGGTGGTGACCGTCGGCCTGGTCATCTTGACCTTTGGGTTTGTGCTGCTCACCCTGCTGGACAACGGCCGGTTGAGCACCCTGGCTAACAGCACCGAGCCATTCTGGCTGCGCAAGTTCCTGGTGGACATCCTGGTGGTCCCCGTCATGGTTGGGATCTTCAGCGCCATGGGCTACCTGTTCGGCGTCGCTAGGCTCTACCTCTACGGCTGGCTACTTGGGCTCAGCAACCTGGCGGCGGCCATCATCTACGACGGAGCGCCTGAGGGGTTCAACGTCCCTCTGGGAACTGCAGCGGGGATCATATTGGCCATCGGAGCGACTCTCCTGGTGCGCTTCCTGCGGAAATATCCAGTGCAGATGATGGATATCTGACATCATGTCTTCGCAGCCGTCGCCCGAGGGGTTGAACCAGTTGTCCGATGTGGATCGTATCGTGCATGAGCCGGCCCGGCTCATGATCCTCCTCATCCTGTCGACGGTCGAAGAAGCCGACTTCGTCTTTCTGCTCAACACGAGCGAGCTCACTTGGGGCAATCTGTCTTCCCACGTAGGCAAGCTCGAAGAGGCAGGCTATGTCGAAGTGGAAAAGGGGTTCGTGGGCAAGAAACCCCGCACCCTGGCCCGCCTCACTCCCGAGGGACGGCAGGCCGTCGAGGACTATCGGCGGACGATGCAGGCCGCACTCGGTCCTGCGAGCGAGGTCTCAAAATAGCGAAGGGATCCGGGCATCCCCCACCGGTGCTCGGATCTCCTCATCCCCCAGTCACCCCCCATAGACAACCCGACGCGGATGACTACAATCCCCACCTCAATATCCCGAGCGACTTTCAACCACACGGCTCCATCCATCACAGACCAGGGACACCGCCATGAATACCAGCAAGCGTTGGGGCATCACTCTTACCGCCATCTTGGTTCCGCTGCTCTCGCTGGCCTGCAATCTCAGTACCGACCTGTTGCCCTCGAGCGGCGGGGTTCCCGCGTCTTCGGGCGGCGGGGCTCCTGCATTCTCGGGCGGCGATCAACAGACCGCTGAGTGGGACGCCTGGCTTGATGTCCCGGCAGATCCTTTGCGCCTCGACATCACCACGGACGATGCCCACGCCGCCTCGGCCGTCCTCGACTACTCGGGCGGCACCCTCGAGACCACCGATGCCGGCGGCACAACCTACCGCCTCGAGATCCCCGAGGGTGCGCTGGATGTCCCCATCCTGATCAGCATGACGCCCCTGTCGTCAATCCAGGGCATGCCTTTCGATCAGGCTGCGGCCCACGCCGTGAGTCTGGAGCCCGAAGGGCTGCGTCTGGCGGACGTCGCCATCCTCACCATCACGCCTTCGAGTCCCATCCCGGTCGACCAGCAGATCTTCTTCGGATTCCGGGGGGATGACCACCAGTTCGGCTTTGTTCCGACCGTCCCGAACACAATCCAAATCCAATTTCCCATCTTCCACTTCAGTGGCTACGGGGTGGACAAGGGCCTGCTGGCGGATACGGAACCCGTGCGGAAGCGGTTGGGCGGGGACATGGAAGAGCGACTCAATGCGTTGCTCGCGGACCAACTGGCCCAGGAAAGCCAGCTCGTTCAATCGGGCAAAGAGACGGACGCTGAATTCCGCAAGAATATGTCCGTGTTCCTCGATTGGCTGATAAAGACCTACATACGGGAGGTTCTGACACCACGACTGAATGCCGCGGGCGAAAGCTGCGCCGCCGGAAAGCTGGTGATTCAGACTGGCCTTGGTTTTGCTCGGCAGATGACCCTGTTCGGCGCGCCGCCGGACAAGGTGAATGCCATCATCAAATCAATACTCGATGTCAGCCAGCAGGCAATCGAGCGTTGTCTTCAAGAGGAGTACGAGCTCTGCCGGGACCAGCACATCATCCACCGCATCAGGGATGTGGTCCTGAGCATGGCCAGAGAGCAGCAGTTGCTTGGAGTTACGGCCGGAGGTGACGTGCTGGCCAAGGGTATGGATCTGGCCCGAAAGTGCTTGACTTTTGAACTCGATTTTGAGTCTGCTGCGCAAGTGGACACCCCCGGGGTGCAAACCCGCGCCGAGTCGGCCGTCGAGTCCAAGGTTCAGCTGAATGCTGTTCCTAGCGAAGGGAATCCCGTGGGCGCGATTGAGGGGGAGTCGGCTCTGAAAGACCGGACTTTCACCATCGAGTCCCCGTTCTGTTCGCTCAACCCGAGCCGAGGCGGGTCCACCCTTCAGGTGCAGGGCCTGACTTGGGAGGTGGCGTTTAACAAGGACGACGAAATCGGCCACGTCAAGGACCTTACGCTCACTTTCACGTCCGACCCGACGACCGAATCCTGGACCGGAAACTGCACCGTAGGGGGTGTCACTTTCCCCTACGAGGCCCCTTCAGCCAACGTCTGGAGCAGCACGTACGGCACCCTGCATGCCCAAGAGTGCAAGGCTAGCTCGGCGGGGGGCGCCGACAATCCCCCTACCTCGGGCGGCCCATCAGACCTGGGCAGCCTCTTGGGTCAAATGGGCGACACAGGTGATCTATCCCCCGAACAAATCCAGGGCTTGATGGGCGCTCTCCAAGGAGGAGTCGGTGCACCGGGCACCGCCTACGGTTGCGGCGTCGAACACGATTGGCAGGTCCAAGGCGGCGAAACCTTTGCCACCAAGGAGTGGAATCTGTCGAGCTCGAGTCCTCTCCAGATGAGCGAGCAGGGATCGTTTGTCCTCAAACATCTGCCGCGGTAGTCACCTCATGCCCAGGGAAAGCGTTCCTGACCAGGGATGGCGGCCGCACGCGGCCCGGCTGGTTGCAGGACCCTTAGCCGGCCCCGCCCAGGCCGATGGGAACTGAGAGGACGGCCCCCTGGAAGCACACCCGCTCCCAGGGAAGTACGCCAGACCGGCCGCCCGGATTGCAGCCCCATTTGTGAAGCTCCTCACAAACTGGTCTCACCACTGCCCGGTCCGCTTCCCCCACCACTCGAGCCCCCTCAGAATCAGCCACAGCAGCACCACCGGGCTGACCCCTACAAGGATACACATCACCCCTAGTCCGGCGGCTGGAAACCCGTATAGCCAAGCGATGAGACCTCCGCCCACGACGACCAGGATCAGGATGAAGCCAGCCAACAGCCGTCGATCGGTCTGATTTCGAAAATCCCTCACACCAACTCTCCACTCAGCGCCGTCCGCGCCTCACGCCAAAGCGCGATTATATCCCCGAGAACATGTCAGGTTGGCCCGGCAGCGGAAAATGCGCGATCATGACCCGCTAGCCTGCCTCGGCGGACGCGCACGGACCGCCGAACCTTGCCTTGGGAGGTGCCTTTTGAGCGACCAGGAAGTCAAAGCCTACGGCTACCGTTGGGTGGTCCTACTGGTCTTCATGGCCATCACGGCCCTCAACCAGCTCTTGTGGATCACCTTCGCTCCCGTTACGCATGACGCCGCTGCCTTCTACGGCGTGTCCGACCTGAGTATCGGCCTGCTTTCACTGAGCTTCATGATTGTCTACGTCTTCGTTTCGATCCCAGCCTCTTGGACTATCGATCGCTATGGCTTCCGCTGGGCAGTCGGCATCGGCGCCGTGCTGACTGGGGTATTCGGCCTGACGCGCGGTCTGCTGGCCAACGACTTCACCTGGGTGATGATTTCGCAGATCGGCATTGCCATCGGGCAGCCCTTCATCTTGAATGCCGTCACAACCGTTTCCGCCCGCTGGTTCCCCTTCGACGAGCGGGCCACCGCCGCCGGCCTGGGGTCTCTGGCCATCTACCTCGGAATTCTCGGGGGCCTGGTGCTTACGCCCTACCTGATTCTGCGGTCAGATTTGCCGAGCACATTGGTCCTATATGGCGTCATTTCCGTCGCCGCCGCCGCGTTGTTTATCATTTTTTCCCGTGAACACCCACCAACGCCGGCCGGGCCTGCCGGCGACGAGGCCCAGGCTCTTATGCTGGACGGGCTCAAGCGCGTGCTCCGTAATGGGAACTTCGCCGTCCTGATGGGGGTTTTCTTCGTCGGCCTGGGTGTTTTCAACGCTGTCACCACTTGGGTGGAGGAGATCCTCAGCCCGCGAGGTTTTTCGAGTACTCAGGCGGGCGTTACCGGTGGCGTGATGATCGTGGGCGGAATTGTGGGCGCCCTGGTCCTTCCGGCGCTCTCTGACCGAGCCCGCAAGCGCGTGCCGTTCATTCTTGCTGCCCTAGTCGGGGCCTCCGTCGCCCTGCTCGGGCTCACCCTCGCCGGCAGCTATGGGCTGCTATTGACATCGGCCTTTGGGCTCGGTTTCTTCTTGCTTAGTGCTGGGCCTATCGGGTTTCAGTACGGCGCTGAGATCACCTACCCCGTGCCTGAAGGGACCTCGAACGGCTTGCTCCTGCTGATGGGGCAGATATCGGGGATCATTTTCATCGTCGGCATGGATTCCCTCAAATCTCCCGCCACTGGTGCCATGACTTTCCCCCTGCTCGGGCTGGTCGGATTGATCCTTCTGGGACTGCTTCTGTCCCTGCGCCTCAAGGAGTCATCCATGCTCGCCGATACTGCACCGCGCGCAGATTCTCCTCCGGCCGGTTGAAGGTCGTTCTGAGACATAGCCAATCAAGGGGACCATTCTGGGACGAGCAACCGGCCGCTCAAAGAAGTTCGATGGCGTCTTCGGGGCACTGCAGCACCAAGGCGCCGCAGGCGATGCGCTCGATCGGGGGCCCAAAGGCTAGCCGAGAGCGAGGCAGTTGAGGGGCGGGGAAGAAGGCGCGATGCCCTCCCCATCGGGAGGAAGAAAGAAGAGGGGAAAGCCAGGGGGAGTCCCGAGAGAGAGACTTGGTTCCCAATAGTCCGGGACGTGAATGATCAAGGACGGGAGTGCAGAGCACTCCCCCGCCCTTTCTGCCTACGGATTGGCTCCCTTCAGAACGGCCTGCGCTTTCTGGTTGGCGTCCTGGAGCAGGGCCATCAGGTACTTGTGGTTGTGAAAGCCGCCGCTCTCATCCGACTCGGCGTAGGTCATGTTGTCTTGGGCTTCCTTCAACATGGCCTGCCGGGCACTGTCCTGAACACTTTCCATCGCCTTAGTCGCCGCAGCCACGTTCTTCTGAACGGTGGCGTCAAGGGTTGTGAACTCCGATTTCTCCTGCTTGATGGTCGCCTCCGCCTTGGCGGCGTTCATTTCGGGGTGGCACTGGGTGCAGGATGAGGTGGTTGTGCCGTCGGCTTCCTTGACGTTGATCGCCCAGCTATGACCGTGAAACATGGCCGAATTGCTGCCATCCACACCGCTGACGAACATGTGGCAGCTGGTGCAGGTAGCCATGGGCATCGTCTGTTGATCCGGGACACCCACACCACCGGTCCCGGCCAGGATGTTGTAGCTCAGGTGATCAGTATCGGGGAACCGCAGGTTGCCATGACACTGGCCGCACAACTGATCCGCACTGGCCATCGGTTGGTATGTCTTGGTGGTCGGGTCGAAATAGGCCGGCTTGGCGGGGCTGTGCGGATCGTGACATGCTGTGCAGGACACGCCGGGCCATTCGGAGGCATGGGCCACCGCCGTGGTGGAATTGAACTTGCCGGCGCTGTCGGTCGTGAAGAAGTATCCGATCGCCTGGGTCTCGGTCATGCCGCCGTTGGCCAAGACGGCATCCGGGGCATGGCAGGCGATGCAGTCCTCGGCGTTTGGGCCCTGGATGACATCCGCCGGAGTCTGCCCGGCCCACGAACCAGCCAATTCTCCCACCACGTCGGTTTGCGTCTGGCTGTGCTTGCTGGTCAACCAGGCGTTGTAGGTCTGATGATCAGTGCCCGAGAACAGTAAGTTGCCATGGCACTGGCCGCAAACCTGGCTGGCGTTGGCCATCGGTTCGAACTGGGCTTTGGTGGAGTCGAAGATGCCCAGGGTCGGCTTGCTCGTCGGGTGACCGGACGGCACCTGGTGGCAGGTCGTGCAAGCGACCTGCGGCCACATGTCATTGTGGGCTGGCGCCGTGTCCTGGCTCACTGTACCGTTCGCGGTGGTGAAGAAGAAAGACAGGGCCTGAACCTCTGTCATCCCGCCGTTGGTCAGCACAGACGTCGGGCTGTGGCAGGCGATGCAGTCTTCCGCATCCTGGCCCTGTATCACATCACCGGGTGTCTGCCCGGCCCGGTCGGTGGAGAGCTCCTTGGCGACATCCGCCTGGGTACTGCCGTGAGCTCCCGACGCCCACAGGCTCACCACGTCACCGTGACATGAGGAGCAGTCGAGCGTCGCGCCTGCAATGGGCGTGTTGGCTGGCGTGGGGGGCGGAGCGGTCGGGGGAGCTGTGGCCGGGGGCGATGTCGGCAGTGTGGGCATGACTATCGTCGGTGCTTCGGTAGGAAACGGGAGGGTTGGGACCGATCGACAGGACGAGAGGAAGACCAGCGTCCCGGCCAGTATCAGCCCAGCCTTGAACCACTTTATGCGCATACAGAAACTCCTCTGCTCATTCGCGGATAATGCCTTGCTACGCGAGCACAGGAGAGGTCCGGGGTCAGCCCCAGTCTGGCTAGGGGCCTCTCAGGCAGCATGAGCCTACTACGGTAGACCCTGCACCGATAGTGAAATTTGTCACAAAGTATGGGTTCCGACCTTCGTAGCCACCCTTCTCCTGGAGCCGCGTGCCTTCACGGAGCAAGATTTCCCTGCGCCTGCCCCAAACACCACACGGAACGCCGGGCCGATTCTCAAGTGCTTGATCAAGCAGACGATGTTGAGATATGAAGTCAAACTTGTGCTCATGATGTCGGATGATGCGGCGCGGTTCGCACCGCTCAGAGTCCGGCCGCCTCTGTCCCCGGAGGGCCCCCAGACTGATTCGACAGAAGGCCAGGCGGAGGGATTCGGGATTTCCGGTGAACGGTCGCGGTCAGCGCAGAGCGATGGCGTCTTCGGGACACTGCAGCACGCAGGCACCACAGGCGATGCACTGGTCGATGTCATGCAGCTGAACGACCCGGCTAGCCCGATCGGGAGTCCAGCAGCCCACCGGGCATACCTCGTAGCACTGCCAGGTTCCCTTGCAGCGTTCTGGATCGAGCGTGATCTCCAGCCCGCGCAGTGTCCGTGCCAGCTCCAAATGTACGGTAAGGCTCTCCCACAAGCTCGGTTCGGCCACAGTGCTACCTCCAACCCAAGGCCAGCGGCCCCAACCAATACACCAGTCCCAGCCCAGCCGCGATCAGAGCTTCCCATCCCCAGTTCGCCTGCTCACCGCGCATCAAGGGCGACATCCCCTGCAGCTCGGCGGCCGAGAAGACCGACAGCCCGGTTAGGCCCAAGGCCCAATTGAAAATGTGCGGCGCCGCCATGGAATCGAAAACTCGCGCGTAGACAAACAAACCGGCCAGGGCGATTGCCGCCAGCGGCACGCTCTTGGCCAGTCCGTCCCGGCCGGGGAGCCAGGGCAGCACCAAGCCGTAGAAGTATGAGAGCCCGAGCAAGCTGATCGCGATCGGCCAGAACAACCCTCGCCAGAAGATGACCACCGGCACCAAGATCAACAGAGCGTAGAATCCCAGCGTCACGGTCACCATTTCCATCCGGTCTTTGGCCGGGAACCGGACCCAACGCATGGCGTCGGTCTTCTTTCGCCCTTCGTCCAGATAGGCGGGAATGTTCACCGCCTTGGCCGGGCCCCAGTGTACGCCCCAGCCGATTTCGCGCCGGATTCGCCAGCCGTCCACGCCGTTGGCGCACAGCTGAGGGAGGACAAGGGCATGGTGATCCACGACTTCATCCAGCCGTGAAGACTTGACGGCGGCAATCACTTTCTCGGCTGTGAAATAGCCGCCGCCGGCTGCGCACCACACGTTGATGCCGGCCGAATCGGCCACCAGAATCCAGGCGTCGACTGCCCCGTCGATAGCCTGCACCAGGCGCCGAACCGTCAGATCGAAGTTGCCAGTGACCAGAACAGGCGAGGCGCGATCCGGCTGGCCGATCGCGTACAGGCCGGGCCGAACCTTCGGATAGGGCGGGACAATCCTGAAGAACAGCGCCCACACGTCGATCAGGCGCGTCCTGAGGCTCGGTCGATGGCGAAGGCGGCCCACGACAGTCGGCGGTAGACCGTCTTCACCGAGCGGTCCATCCCAGGGGTGGAGCGCGTACAGCCCCAGACTCCCGCCCAGGAACCTTACGAGCAGCTCGAATCGGAATCCGCTGCGCCGAAACAGGTCCGTGGGCCTGGGGAGGGCAGTAGTTGTCGTCCGAGTCAGGAGCCAAGTAAGCAAGACCAGCGGGAAGCGGACCATTCTGAACCAAAGGCGTTGGAACCGACTCGCCGGCACGAACTCATCCGCCAATAGGACCATTCCGCCGGGGGCGAGCAAACCTGAGATGGCCTCAAGCACGAAGTGCTGCTCATCCGGCGATAGTTCACTAAAGACCAACGTCGAGACCACCAGGTCGAAGCTGGCGGGGTCGAAACGCTCGCCGATCAGGGATGCATCCATGTGCAGGAGATCGATATGGTCGGCGAGGTTCAGTTCTTCGATCCGCTCTTCCGCCTGTGCCAGCATGGCGGCCGAGGCGTCGATGCCTGTGACATGCGCCCCCTGCTGGGCCATCATCACGGCCAGTGCACCGGTGCCGCAACCGATCTCCAAGATTCGCCCACCGGGTCTTGCATAGCGCTGCGCAATGATCTTGTGAATCCTTCCAAGTCGACCAAGCGTGAGGAATCGAATGCCTCGATCGTAGTCGCTCGGGTCGGTTTCAAGCCATTTCATGAAGACCGTGGCCATGTCGCACTCCAATCCCCTTTGAAGTCTTGCCCCAATGGCGAGACCGCACCGAAGGTGGCCTGCAATTCCAGTTTAGCACCCGCGCGGGGACTCTGGCCAATGTCCGAGCCAAGATTTGCGATGACCGCCATCGCTGGCGCTTCCCAGCCTCATAACCTGGTGGGCGGCGACGGTTTGTTATCATGAGTGATGGGTGACGCCCTCGAGCGCGGCGCCCCTCCACACTTCTGAAGCTCCGGATAGGAGGATCTCTCTTGGCCAGCACAACCACCATCAGCCTCCGCCGTCTCGCCCAGACCGAGATGGAGGTCTCCCCCATCGGTCTGGGCGTGATGCAATTTTCGGGCACCAACGGCATGTTCCGCTTCATGTTTGACGACCTGGCACAGGATCAGATCAACAGCATTGTCCGCACGGCCATCGACGGCGGGGTGAACTGGTTTGACACGGCCGAGATGTATGGACGAGGCCATTCGGAGCGAGCTCTTTCCAAGGCATTGAAGGCCGCCGGGATGGCCGATAACGACGTCGTGGTGGGAACGAAATGGATGCCCCTCTTCAGGACCGCCGGCAACATTCGCAAGACCATCGACACACGCCTGCGGGCCTTGGACGGGTTCGGAATCGACCTCTACATGGTCCATCAACCTTGGAGCTTTTCGTCACCCGAGAAGGAAATGCGAGCGATGGCGGACCTTGTCGAGGCTGGCAAGATCCGGGCCGTCGGGGTCAGCAACTTCAGCGCCGATCAGATGCGGCGCGCTCACGACGCGCTGGCTGAGCGCGGTCTGCCGCTGGCGGTGAATCAGGTCCAATACAGCCTTCTGCATCGCAACATCGAATCCAACGGGATTCTGGATACGGCCAAGGACCTCGGGGTGACCATTGTCGCCTGGGGCCCTCTCGCCTCGGGTTTGTTGACCGGGAAGTTCCATGGCGACTCCGGGCAGCTCAACCGAACGCCATTCGGGCGCCGCATGCGTTTGGGTCGGCAGATCGAACGCAGCCGACATGTGATCGATGCGCTGCGGGACATAGCTGAAGAGCACGGAGTCTCGCCCGCCCAGGTGGCCCTCAACTGGGTCATCCATTCCCACGGCGACACTGTTGTCGCCATCCCTGGCGCGTCAAGGGTCCATCAGGCCGAGGAGAACGCAGGGGCCATGCACTTCCGCTTGAGCGACGATGAACTCGCCCGGCTGACAGACCTCACAGCTCGCAGCGGATAGCCCGGCGCAGCTTGTGAAATCCTTCACAACCTCGGATCGGAGACGGTCAGCGCCAAACCGACGCCGGCTCAAGGGATCGGCGTCAACTCGAATGGCTTCTGGATGTTGGAGTAGTAGTGGCGATCGGGCAGCAGGGGCAGATCGGCGCCGAAGTAGCGGTTGAAGATCACCCGGAACGTGTTCACCGGCGAGATGCTGTCATAAACCTGGGGCGAACCACCATCCGGGAAGTAGTAGGCATTGAGGTTCTTCATCCGATCCTCCGGGGTGACGTGAAAGGCACCGTGGTCTCCCTGGATGACGATGATCGGCGGCGTCTTCGAGTTGGCCAAAATCTCGCGCACGGACTCCAGCACGCGCGTGTTGATGTAGTTGACCTGGCCACCGTAGGCTGTGCGCTCATCGGGCGAACCCGATCCTGAAACCTGGTCTGCCAGAGTAAAGACGCCCTGCTGCGAGGCGATCCCGCCATCCGCGGTGAAGATATAGGGCGGATGGGGCGACATGATGTGGACCCACACGAACTTGGGCCCTGCGATCCCGGGCACGCTGCCAAGTTTGTCGAAAGCGAACAGGATCCGGTCGCGAAACTCCTTGTTCGGGTCGGGGAGATTGGTACCAAGGATCTCATTTAGTTTGACCCTGCCATCGATTACCGCACGGCCCAAGGATGTTTGAAGCAGCATGGCCTCGAACGGGTTGAGTCCTAGCCGGACTTGAGCATCGGACAGGGAAGCCGGTCTCGGGGAGAGGTAGACATCGGCGTCCTGCCAATCGGTCATGCCGTAGGCGCTTTCGAAGGCCACCGTCTTGTACCCAAGGCTGGCCAGCGCCTGGCGGACTTCGTTGTTCTTGCAGATCCGATCAAGCCACGCGGCGTCCTTTGCGTTGGGATCCAGCGGCGGCCCCAGCGTGTCCAAATAGTTAATATTGAGCGACGACGGGATTGAAATGCGGGTGATGGCGTAGTTGCTCCGGCTTTGATCTGTGACCACGAATCCGAGGTCCCGCAAGCCCTGGATGAACGGTCGGTTGTCGTAGCTAAACACCCGCTCGAGTACATCCTGTCGAGTGTAGGCATCCAGAATGATGTAGTAGACATCCGGCAGAGGCTGGCCGGCCGGTGGCGCCAGCGTCACGGGAGAAGCTGATGCAGTGTTCGCCTGGGGCCCCCTGGTCATCGCTCTGACCTGATAGTTCCCTATCTGCAGGAGAGGCAGAATCAGCGCCAGGGCAATGGTGATGTTGAGGAAGCGGGTCAGTCCAGCCGGGATCGCCCTGCGTTTGATCACCCAAAGACTCACCCCAACCAGCGCGGCCGCCCAGATCACAAGAAGCACACGGTGCCGTCCCACCACCAGGCCGGCCAGGCTCACGCCTTCTGTGACCTGGTAGACATGGCCGTACGAATAGAACAGCACCGCCACCAAGCTGGTGAGGATGGCGGCCTTGTGGGAATCTTGGAGAAGCCGGCTCAGGCCCCACCACACCGCGCCGGCCAATGCCAGCGAAATGGCCAAGATTCGCAAGCAGGCTGCAGGTTGAAGTTCCCCTAGATTCCAGGCCGACAGGGCCAGCACCGGATAGGCGGCGAACAAGATAGGATGCAGCGGTCTGTCGATCAGGGATTTCATGTCAGGGATTGAACCTCGTTCTCATACCAACGTCATGTGTTCAAAGCACCCACCAAGCATAACGCATTCGAGAGCACAGAGCCCTGAGCACTGAGCCAAAACGAAAAAGCGCCGAGCTTAGTGCTCAGCGCTTGATACTCAGTGCTCTGCTCGCTGGTATGGCGGCGAACAGAAAAGAAAAGCCCCTTGGCGATGACCTACTCTCCCAGGCCGTCTCCAGCCAAGTACCATCGGTGCTGGCGGGCTTAACTACCGGGTTCGGGATGGGACCGGGTGTACCCCCGCCGCTCTAATCACCAAGGGACATTTTCCCCAGGTTGGGTATTGCATAGTCACTGAAACGAGTCGAACCAAAGATCCTGCGAAAAGCGCCAAGTTCTCCGCATCACGCACATAAGCCCTCGGCCATTAGTACAGCTTAGCTTAACGCATTGCTGCGCTTCCACATGCTGCCTATCTACAGGTGGTCTACCTGCGGCCTTACTCCCTTAATGGGATGAGGGACCTTATCTTGGAGCGAGCTTCCCACTTAGATGCATTCAGCGGTTATCCCTGCCAGACGTGGCTACCCAGCGATGCCGTTGGCACGACAACTGGCACACCAGAGGTCTGTCCACCCC
>Ga0315556_1000685_pt1 | contig 21059 bp, 14 predicted proteins | sample SalMarSW160310MG_FD_202112 | JGI IMG/M metagenome (GOLD analysis project Ga0315556, IMG submission 202112) | Salt marsh sediment microbial communities from the Plum Island Ecosystem LTER, Massachusetts, United States - Salt Marsh Sediment SW1603-10 ...
GGCCCCCAAACCGCCATTCGTGACGGCGTGGGCCACGACGGCGAGCCGCAGGTTCCCGGTGCGGCGGTAGAGCTCCCCGTAGGCCAGCCCGGCCAGCAGCCCGGCGAACCAGAGGTGGTGCTCGGTGGCGAACACCGCCGACGAGATCACGAGCGCCTTCCACCCCACCGATCGGGGATCCACCTCCAGGAACCGCTGCTTCTGGAGCCAGCGCATGACGAACGAGCGCCAGAACAGCTCCTCCGTGACGGGCACGACCAGCGCGGAGCCGGCCAGCCGGGTGATCGCGAACCCGAGGTGGACGCGTCCGTCGACGCGCGGGTCGAAGCCGACGCTCTCACCCACCACCAGGGGCGGGAAGTCGAGCACGATCCAGAGGACGAGGACCCCGACCCCCACCGCGATGCCCCAGCCCCACCCCCGCAATCCCGCGGAGGGTCCGTCACGCAACTCGTCGTAGCGGCGCCAGAGGGCCAGGAGGATAAGCGCGACGATCCCCGACCGGATGCCGTACATCCAGCGCGGATCGAGCACAGGAGCCAGAGCGTTCCCCACCCACGGCTCCACCGTGAGCAGCGCGATGAAGACGGCGAACGGAAGGATGCGCGGCCACATGCTGTGAAGGCCCTCCGGGGTGTTCGGGTGGCGTGGCTCGGCCGTCGGCCGAAAAGAATCTTCTGGTGGACGCGCGTGCCGCGCCATACGTTGGAGCCCGCTTCGGGACCCCCTCTACCAGCCTTTCCCCAAGGAGCTGCCCATGGCCAGAGTGGGGCGACTGTTGCCCTGTGCCTTCGTGCTTCTGTGCTCCTCGCTAGGGGCCCAGGAAGCGCCGTCCGAGCCCTCGGTCCATGCTTTCCTCTTCGGGGACATGATGTACATGGAGCAGGAAGGCGACGCGGCGGACGGATTCAAGCTCGGCCAGACGGTAGGCCACGGGAACGTGCTGCTCTCGGATCGCGTGGCGCTGTTCGGTGAGGTCTCGCTGACCGGGCGGGACACAGGGTACGGCATCGAGGTCGAGCGGGCCATCCTCCGCTACGACTTCAGCGACGCGTTCAAGCTGTCCGCGGGTCGCTACCACACGCCGATCTCCTACTGGAACACGGCGTATCATCACGGACTGTGGCTCCAGGGCTCGGTCGCGCGGCCGGAGGCGGTGAAGTTCGGTAGCCGGTTCATCCCGGTCCACTTCGTGGGCTCGATGGCGGAGGGGAAGATCCCGAGCGCGCCGGTCACCTACGCGGTCGGCATCGGCAACGGCCGGGCGGAGAACATCGCCCGGGCGGGCGACGCGGGCGACGCCAACGGATCCCGGGCCATCGTCGCATCCGCGGCGGTGCAGCCGGGCGGGCTCCTGGGCTTCCGCATCGGAGGCGCGGTGTACGTGGACGACGCACCGACCTCCGACGGGACGAACACCGACGAGCGCATCACCAACGCGAACATCGTGTGGGACCGCGGGCGCCTGGATCTGATCAGCGAGTACATCAACATCCGGCACGTGGCTTCCGCATCGGGCGACGTCACGACGTCGACCGCCACCTACGTCCACGCCGGCGTGCGCCTGGGCGGCGAGCTGCGGGCGGTGATGCCCTATGTGCGGTGGGAGAAGATGGATATCGCCGAGGGCGACGTGGTGTTCTCCGGGGTGGTGCCGGACTACGAGGCTGTGCTCGGCGGCGTGCGCTGGGACTTCTCCGAGCTCGCTGCTCTCAAGGTGGAGTATCGGAACGAAAAGTTCGGGAGCGCAGACCGCACGGGCTCGCTCTACGTCCAGGCCAGCTTCGCCGTCCCGCTGTTCGGGGGATGAGCCGCAACGAGGAGACACGATGAGGCAGGAGTCCAGTCGGAGAATCGGCGCATGGGTCCGGCCGTGGGTGTTGTCCCTTTCGGCCATGACGGCTCTGGCGGGCGGCGCTTCGGCCCAGAGCACCGCCGTGGCCGTGGCGATCGTCGTGCACCCGGAGACGCAGGTGGAGAACCTGACGTTCCAGGAGCTGAAGGCGATCTTCCGCGGCGAGCGGCAGTTCTGGGACGACGGACGCAGGGTCACGCTGCTGATGCGCGCCCCCGTGGCCGCGGAGAGACGGCTCGTGCTGGACAAGATCTACGGGATGGACGAGGCGGAATTCCGCGAGTACTGGATCGGCAAGATGTTCCGCGCGGAGGTCGCGGCGGGGCCGAAGCTGGTCTACAGCTCGGACATGGCGCGCGATCTGGTGACGGTCATCCCGGGCGCCATCACGTTCGTTCCCCTCAACGAGGTGAGCTCGGAGACCAAGGTGGTGCGCATCGACGGGAAGCTGCCGAGCGAGGAGGGCTACCCGCTCCGCCAGTGAGCGCCTACGGGTGCGCCACGTCCCTCGGATCGGGCACCGTGTCGCCCAGCTTGCCCGCGGCGTTCTGGAAGCGGCGCTCCTGGATGAGCGCCAGCGCCTCCCCGTAGACCGTGAGCAGCTCCGCCTCGCCCCGCGTGAGCGCGGTCATGTAGTCGAAGGCCTCGTGCATGCGCTCGTGCAGCGTGGTGCTCGTCATGTCGTCCAGCGCGGCGACCCGCGGGCGGTCGCGGCCGCTCGTCGCGATGAAGCGGTCCTGGATGCTGTAGGTGAGCGACAGCGCCGAGACCGTCTCCACGTCCATGTGCGTCAGCGCGCCGGTCGCGAGCGCGGTCTGCCACGCGGTGTTGAGGATCACCGGCGTCTCGACGCCCTCCAGGATCCCGCGCAGGTCCATCGACGCGTTCGGCTGATCCATGGCCTGGCCGAGGAGGTCGCGGATCCCGTTGTGGAAGGGCGTCGCGTCCTCGAGGCGGGCCTGGTTCTGTCGGATCTCCCGCTCGAAGATGCCCAGCGACTGGTCCGCGAGCTGGGCGAAGCCCCGATTGTCACGCCACTCGTCCACCGCCAGCGCCATCAGGATGCTGACCACGACGAGGACCGACTCGACGACCGCCTGCGCGAGCCATTCGCCCCTGAAGTGCATCGGGTGGGGGATCGACCTCTCAGAGTCCGCCGAGCGTGGCTTCGACGAAGTCCAGGACGCGCCCCCTGAACCAGGCGACGTCGAGGCGCTCCAGCGAGACCGCGCCGAGCACGATGCGTGCCTCGGGGTCGCTTCCGAGCCAGTAGTGCGCCTCGATCTCCGGGACGTCTCCGCGGTTCACCGTGAACTCCAGGGTCGCTCTGGTGCGGTCGTCCGGATCCATCAGCCCGGGCTGCGGCCAGAAGAGGACGCGTAGCTCGGGTTCGGCGAGGTCCAGGAGGTCCTGGACGCGGATCTGGTGGTCGCCCGACTTGAGGCGGCGCGCCACCTTCTCGATCTCCGGGACGCCGGCGGCGCGCATGTAGCCGGCCGGATCGTCGAGGGGGTCGGGGATCTTGGGCGGCCCTGCGGGCGGGGGGATCCGCGGGCCGATGCGCTTGCGTGGACGTCTCATGGACGGCGGTTCGGGCACCCCCGCCCCGGGCTCCACGGCAGCTTCCGAGCCGTCCTCCGTCCACGGCTCGAAGACGTCGAAGAGATCCTCGGGGCGCTCGTGGCTCACGTCACACCCCTTCCAGCGTTTCGCGCACGAACAGCATGAGCTGCTCCTTCACCCACAGGTCGTCGACGGCGCCGGCGCGCGCCGAGCCCTGCACGTGCATCCGGTCGAGCCCCTCGGACGTCCAGCGCTTCGCGCACAGGGCGTCGGGGTCGGGATCGCCCCAGACCAGCTCGAGCGTGGAGCGCTCGCTCTCCCCTTCGTCGAGCGGCCCGGGGGTGGGCCAGAAGTGGATGCGCACGCTGGGCGGATAGGCGTCCAGCAGCTCCTGGTGGATGATCTTGTGTCCCGCCTCCTGCAGTCGCGACGCGACCTCACGGGCCGGCGCCACGGCGAAACGGCGGAGGAGCTCGGCGCCGCGCTTGCGCGACTCTTCGAGCCGGATCGCGCGCTGCACCTGGCGCCGGGTTTCTTCCTGCTTGCGGCGTTCGTAGCCGGTGAGCAGGACATCGAGGCGATCACCAAGGTCTTCCACGGTCGGAGCTGTCTGGGGGGTACGTGAGACGTAAACAGATGTAGTCGATTACCAATATGCAGCGGCTCCCCGCGGAGACGCCACACTTACCTATTCTTGCTTCCGAAGCAGCAGGAACGCCACATCGTCGGCGTCTTCCCCCCAGGCGAGATCGAAGCCGACCGCCCCCAGCCATTCCGTGAGGGCAGGAAGATGGTAGCGTGTCGTGACCGCCAGGTCGAGGCGCTCGCGACGGACGGCCGCGCCGGTGAGCCTCATCGAGCTGTCCAGCCCGGTGCAGTGGATCACCAGGTTGATCGCCTCCGGCACGACGGTCACGGAGCGGTCCACGGCGATGGCGATGCGCACGTCGTCGGCCGTCGCCAGCGTGGCCACCTCGGCCGGCCCGAACACGAAGCGTCGCACGGACGGGAGGTCGTAGCTCTCGCACAGGCCGCCGCGGTCGGCCAGAGCCGCGAGGTCGCCCGCCAGCGGCGCGAAGGCATGCAGCCGCGCGTCGATCAGGAGGTGGTCACCGGCGCGCATCAAGCCGGCGATGCTCGTCAGGAGGTCGGCCTCCCGGTAGTTGCCCAGCGTGAAGCCGGTGAGCGTGAAGAGCCGCGGTGAGGACTCGCTCGCCGCCGGGATGTCGGCGACGTGCTCGCCGGTGAAGTCCGCGCACACGGCTCGGATGGGAAAGCCTCCGTCGAGGCCCTCGGCCGTCGAGATCCGGCGCACCGCGCGGCGGAGGAGCTCGAAGCTGAAGTCCACGCCGCAGTAGCAGGCGACGCCCGGACCGGCGACGAGCCCCCGCAGGAGGCGCTCGTCGACGCTGCCGTCGCCGGGGCCGAGGCTGACCACGGTCACCGGCCCCGGGGCCCGGAGCGCGGCGACGAGGTCGCCGGCCGCCGACTCGATCCCCCGGAGGAGCCGCTCGTGCCCGTACGCGGGGTCGTCGCACACGTCGAGCCAGCGTTGGGCGCAGATGGGGTTGGCGTAGTGATAGCGCAGGTCGGGGCGCACCGCGCGCTCGAGGTCGCCGTAGACCGCCCCAGGTGCGGCGTTGCGTTCGCCGTACATCGTCGCGTCGACGGTGAACGTGACCCGGTCGCCGGCTTCTCTCCCCACCGCGTCCTCTCCTCTACTGCAGGCCCACCCGCTTCAGGAGCGCGGGGAAGCGTGGGTCGTCGCGCAGGGGTCCGAGCATCGGGTCGACGCCCATGTTGACGACCTGCCAGGTGCGCTCGTCCAGGGCCGCCTGCAGCTCCCGGAAGGCACGGTCCTTCTCGCCGAGCGCGCCGTACACGATGGCGTACTCGTAGCGCGAGACGTTCGATCCCGCGCCGGACTGCCGATCGAGCTCGGCCAGGAGGTCGCGCGCCTGGTCGCGGTGCCCGCCCATGGCGAGCGCGGCAGCGTAGTCGGCGATGCGCCGGCTCGATCGGCCGGACAGCACCATCGCGTGCTCCAACACCTCGGCGGCCCGGTCGTAGTCGCCGATGGAGAAGAAGAACTGGCCGAGGAACCAGTTGGCGAGGGAGTCGTCCGGCTTACGGGCGACCGCCGACTCCAGCACCTTACGCGCCTCCTCCGTGCGGCCGGCGCAGGTGAGGATCCACCCGTGGACGGCGCGCACCGCGAGGTTGAGGCTGGAGATGCGCTCGGCGTCGAGGATCTGATCCTCCGCCTCGGCGAAGCGGCGCTGCATGGCGAGCAGCTCCGCGTACCACTGGTGCGCGGTCACCGACGAGGGATCGAGCTGCAGCGCGCGTTGGAACTCCCGTTCCGCGCCCTCCCAGTCGCGCTCGTAGTCGCGCAGCTCGAGGCCGAGCGAGGCGTGCGCGTCGGCCAGGCTCTCGTCGAGGGCGAGCGCCTTCTCGGCGGCGGCCCGCGCCCGCGGATAGGCCTCGGCGGGCGTCAGGCTGCCGTAGTAGTGCAGGAGGATGTAGGAGCTGGCCAGCCCCACGTAGGCGCGGGCGAAGGTGGAATCGGACTCGATGACCTCGTTGAACAGGCTGATCGCCTTCTCGAGGCTGGTCGCCGTCCGCTCGCTCCAGTGGTACTGCGCCTGCTGGTACATCTGCACGATGCGCAGCCGCTCGCGCTCGGTGGAGCTGAGGCGCAGCTGCAGGCTCTCGGCGGCGTCGTTCGCGATCCGCTCGGGGAGCTCCATCGCCTGCGACGTCGGGCTCTGGTAGTAGCTCCCCCAGACGTAAGCGCCCGTGCGCACGTCCGTCACCTCGACCGACACGTTCAGGTTGGAGGCCTGCGTGCGGACCTGGGTCGTGAGCACGGCGTCGACGCCGAGCGATTCCCCCAACCGCATGGCTCCCCGGTCGTCACCGCCGTAGGGCTCGACGGCCTGGAAGGAGAGGACGGTCAGTCCGGGGATCTGCGAGAGCGACGCGATCACGCGCTCGGCCAGGACGTCGCACAGATAGATGGTTCCCACCGCCTCGTCCTGGTGGTCCGCGCACGGCAGGACCGCCATCGATTGCAGCGGGCCCGGCGGCGAGGGCCCGGAGAGCCTCCACGCCAGGAGCGCGGCGATCAGGACGACCGGGACCGCGAGCAGCGCCCACCGCCGTCCGTGTCCTCCACGACCGGCCGCCAGCCCCGCCGGCACCTTCTGCGGGCCCGTCCCCAGGTCCCTCCGGAGGCCCCTCAGCGCGGCCAGGAGGTCCGCGGCGGTCTGGTATCGGGTCCGGCGGTCCTTCTCGAGCGCCCGGGAGACTACGTGCTCGAGCGCCCGGGGGAGCGACGGGTCGATGGTGCGGATCCCGGGGACGGGGTCGGGCGACAGGAGCGCCGCGGTGACGACCGAGGCGGTGCCCTGGTAGGGCGTACGCCCCAGGGCCATCTCGTAGAGGACCACGCCGAGGGAGAAGATGTCCGAGCGGGCGTCTACTTCCTCACCGCGAGCCTGCTCGGGGGACATGAACGCCACGGTGCCGACGGGCGCGCCGCCGGCGGTCAGGCGCGTCCGGTCCTTGGAGCCGGGCTCGCCCTCGGCGAGGCGGGCGATGCCGAAGTCGAGCACCTTCACGTCGCCGCGCTCGGTCAGGAAGACGTTGGCGCTCTTCACGTCCCGGTGGACGACGCCCTGGCGGTGGGCGATTTCGAGCGCATCGGCCACCTGGATGGCGATGTCCAGGAGACGGTCCACCTGCAGCGGGCCGGAGGCCAGCATGGCCTCGAGCGTCCGGCCCTCGAGCAGCTCCATGACGATGAACGGGTGCCCCTCGTGCGTGCCGGTGTCGTAGACCGTGCAGATGTTCTTGTGGGTCAGGCGGGAGATCGCGCGGATCTCGGTCTCGAAGCGCTCTCGGAACTCGGGCAGAAGCGCCAGCGACGGGTGGAGGAACTTGATCGCCACCTCGCGCCCGAGCCGGGGGTCGGACGCCCGGTGCAGCTCGCCCATGGCTCCCGCGCTCAGGAAGCCTTCGACGACGTAATGGCCGAGCCGGGTTCCCGGTGGATAGGACATGGCGTCAGGATGGCGCGCCGCGGAACGCTCCGGCGGGCGCGCGTACGAGGGGCGCGAGGCAGGTACCATGCGTCCGGGGACATCCTGCCGCAAGCGCACACCGCCTCCGCTGGTCACGATACGGAGGCACCCCTAGAATTGCGGTTCCGATGATTCAGGTAATACCGCGTCAACCTTCAGGCGGATCCGCCATGAGAAAGCTCCTCTTCCTCCTCGCCCTCGCAGCGGCGGCCTGCGGGAGCCCGGAATCGTCCAACCCCGAGACCGCACGCTGGGAGAGCCGCGCGCAGGACGTCACGATCGTCCGCGACGACTGGGGCATCGCTCACGTATACGGAAGAACCGACGCCGACGCCGTCTTCGGCATGATCTACGCGCAGGCCGAGGACGACTTCAACCGCGTGGAGGTCAACTACCTCAACTCGATGGGGCGTCTGGCCGAGGCCGAAGGCGAGGGCGAGATCTGGCGGGACCTGCGCATGAGGCTGTTCATCGATTCCGCGGACATGCAGGCGAAGTACGCCGCGAGCCCCGAGTGGCTGCGGCAGCTGATGGACGCGTGGGCCGACGGCCTCAACTACTACCTGTCCACGCATCCCGACGTGAAGCCGAAGGTCCTCACCCGCTTCGAGCCGTGGATGGCGCTGACCTTCAGCGAGGGCAGCATCGGCGGCGACATCGAGCGCGTATCGCTGCGCGACCTCGAGGCGTTCTACGGGAAGCAGGGTGGGGACGCCACGGGGTCGGCGGCCGCGGAGCCGGCGGACGACGGCGTGACCGGCGCGGATCGTGCGCTCGACGACCAGCTCGCGCTCGTGGGCGAGACGTGGCTGGAGGAGCCCACCGGATCGAACGGGTTCGCGATCGCTCCCTCGAACACCGCCGACGGACACGCGCTCCTGCTCATCAACCCGCACACCTCCTTCTTCTTCCGCTCCGAGCTGCAGATGGCCAGCGAGGAGGGGCTGAACGCTTACGGCGCGGTGACGTGGGGGCAGTTCTTCGTCTACCAGGGCTTCAACGACGAGGCCGGGTGGATGCACACGTCGAGCGGCGTGGACAACATCGACGAATACCTGGAGACGGTGACGCCGACGGACGGGGGCTACACCTACCGGTACGGCGACGAGGAGCGGCCGCTCGCCGAGCGGGAGGTGACCATCCGCTACAAGACGGACTCCGGGATGGCCGAGCGCTCCTTCACCATCTACCGCAGCCAGCACGGGCCGATCGTGCGCGAGGCCGACGGGAAGTGGGTCGCCATCAGCCTCATGGAGAACCCGGTCGATGCGCTGACCCAGTCGTACTCGCGCACGAAGGCGACGGACTACGCGTCGTTCCGCCAGACGATGGAGCTGCACACCAACTCGTCGAACAACACGATCTTCGCGGACGCCGGCGGCGACATCGCCTACTTCCACTCCAACTTCATTCCGAAGCGAGACCCCGGCTTCGACTGGTCGGAGCCGGTGGACGGGAGCGACCCGGCGACGGACTGGGGTGCGCCGCTGTCCATCGACGAGACGCCCGGGGAGCTCAACCCCGCGAACGGGTGGATCGAGAACACGAACAACGCGCCGTGGACCGTGTCGGGCGCGGACAGCCCGAAGAAGGCGGACTTCCCGAGCTACGTGGAGGCGGGCGGAGAGAACCCCCGCGGCATCCATGCCGTCCGCGTGCTGGAGGGGAAGAAGGACTTCACGCTGCAGTCGCTCATCGACGCGGCGTTCGATCCCTACCTCACCGCCTTCGAGCCGCTGATCCCCGCGCTGGTCGCCTCGTACGAGGCGACGCCGGCCTCCGATCCGCTCAAGGCGGCCCTCGCCGAACAGATCGGCGTGCTGCGGGACTGGGACCTGCGCTGGAGCGCCGAGTCCGTGCCGACCGCGCTGGCCGTCTTCTGGGGCACCGATCTCCTGCAGAAGGTCGGCTCCGACGCGCGCCGCGCCGGCCTCTCGGTCTACGACTACGCCGCCAGCCGGGCCGCGGCCCGGCAGAGGATCGAGTCGCTGAAGGCGGCGTCCGACGAGCTCACCGCGGACTTCGGCACGTGGCGGACCCCGTGGGGCGACATCAACCGCTTCCAGCGCCTGACCGGCGACATCGTCCAGCCCTTCGACGACGACGGGCCCAGCATCCCGGTGCCCTTCACGTCGTCGCGGTGGGGGTCGCTGGCGTCCTTCGGCGCGCGGGCCTACCCGGGCACGAAGAAGTGGTACGGCACCAGCGGGAACAGCTTCGTGGCCGTGGTGGAGTTCGGCGACAGCGTGCGCGCACGCGCCGTCACCGCGGGTGGGGAGAGCGGCGATCCGGCCTCGCCCCACTTCAACGACGAGGCGGAGCGCTACGCCAGCGGTGACCTGCGGCCGGTCTACTACTACCGGTCGCAGCTCGAGGGGCACACGGAGAGGACGTACCACCCCGGAGGGTGAAGCTTCCCAGCGGCCGAGCGGAAGAGCGAAAGCGGTCGGAAGCGGGAGCGAGGGGCGGGTGGGCGGTGCGACGCCCACCCGCCCGGTCGTTTCGAGCACTGCGCTGGCGCTGGGCCGTGTCCCGGATCAGGCGTCGCCCCGGGCCGCGGGCACGTCCCGATCGGCGCGGACCTGCCCGCCGACGTCCTGGTTGGGAGAGAGGGGCGACGGCCCCGACCCCACCAGCCAGCGCCCGAGCGCGAGCGCGTAGCGGGCGCGAAGGACGGGTGTCGAGACACGCGCCTGCGGATAGCGTGCGCGCAGCCACGCCTCCGGGGGCGCGGCGACCTGGGCGATGTCACTGAGAGCGGCTGCCGCTCCCCCACCCAGGCGCCAGCGCAGCACGAGACCGTGCAGGCGGCCTTCCGGTGCAGGCGGGGCGCGGAGGAGGGCTTCCGGTCCGAGGTAGCGGCATTCCGCGGCGGTCGGCGTGCCATCGGCCCCGACGGCCGTGATCACTTCCGTGGGGAACGCGACGCCCCACAGCCGCGCGAGCGCGCGCACCATGGTCGTCAGGCCGCACTCGCTCCGCCGCAGACGTGCGTGGCTCTGCAGCGTGTCCGTGTCGATGAGCCGGGGTCCCAGCCGGCAGAGGTCGACGAGGCCCCGCAGGTGGGGGATGACGCGCAGGTGCTTCAGGAAGTGGCCCGCCAGCAAGGCGAAGTGCGCCTCGGTGCTCGGAAGCCCCAGCTCGAGGTCCGCGCCCTCCCACAGCGGATCGGGATCGGCCGAGCGGGCGAGGCGGAGCGTGCCGTACAGGGAGCTCCAGTGGAGGTCCACCGTGGCATCGAGGCCCGGCGGAGCCTCCGGGTCGTCCAACGTGAACGCGGACACCCACCCGACGCGTTCGGCGTTCCACGGCGTCCAGGGTCGAAAGCTGCCGGCCATCAGGGCACGGACCGCCGCCTCCGCGTCGTCCGGGCGCACCAGGAGGTCGACGTCCTCGAAGGCGCGCTCCCCCGCCTCGCGGTAGGTGCCGTCGAGGACGAGCGCCGCGCCCTTGAACACGAGGGAGGGAACCCCGACGTCGCGCAGGATGCGGCGGGCCCGGTGGAGGGCCTCGAGACGCACGCGCGCCTCGAGCGCCGCGCGTACGCGATGTGGCTCCAACGTGCTCCGGACCGGGTCGGGGAGTGGCGGTGGAAGTCCGTGCTCGGCGGCGCGTCCGCAGCGGGCCACGGCGAGCCCCGCGAGGCCGTGGTGGACGAGGATGCGCTCGATTCCCGGCCAGTCGGGTCGAGGGTCGCGGGACGTGCGGGCAGACGGCTCGGGTCGCTGGTCGGCGTCGGGGCCGGCGTCAGCCTGCGGGTCGTCCACGGACGCGGTGTCGGTACCCACCACGATCCCATGAAGGACGTCCAGCGTCGCCCGGTCCTTCACGGGAATGGCCACATGCGACCTCGGCCGACGGGATCGTTGCGGGGGGAATGTCCGTATGGTAGCGCGTGCGGTGTCGCGGCTCCAAGAGGGTACCAAGAAAGGTACCATTGCATGGGGGCACATGGGGTGCCATAGTTGATGGCAGATCCAACGGAGAGCTTCATCATGAGCACACGCACGCGCCGGCCGGCGCCGTCCGGGCGACGGACCCTCGGAAACGACCCGCCCCGCAAGACCGGCTGGCAGGTGCGCTGTTCCGTCGCGGACGCGGTCCGACGGGCCGTCGAGGAAGGAGCGGCCGAGAGTCAGAACGCGTTCGTGGAAAGAGCGCTGGTGCGGGAGTTGAGGGAGCTGCGTCGCCGGCGCGTCTACGATGCCTACGCCGCGGCTGCAGCGGATCCCGCGTATCGCCTGGAGATAGAGGGCGTGGGGGAGGCTTTCGAGACGACCGTCGGCGACGGCCTCACAGGAAGCGATTCGTAGTGGTGGCGTACGCCGGTCCGGTTTCGCGCTGGGACCTGTTCTGGGTCGACCTTGAGCCGTACGTCGGTCGGGAGCAGGGCGGGGAGCGACGGCCGGCGATCGTGGTGTCCAACGACGGATTCAACGCGCACTTCGATGTCGTGACGATCCTGCCGCTGACCAAGCGCGAGGGGAAGCAGCGCCGTGTGTACGAGTTCGAGGTGCTGCTTCCACCGGCGGTCGTCGGCACCGGCTTCGAGAGCATCGTCCTGCCGCATCAGATCCGGACCGTATCGAAGCTGCGCCTGATCGAGCTCATCGGTGTGCTGACCGACGAGGACCTCCGGGTCGAGATCGAGAATCGGCTGCTCGAGCACCTGGGGGTCGAGTTCGAGGCCGAGGATCTGTCGTGACGATTCCGATCATCCTCGCGATCCTCCGGCTGGTCGCGCTCGGCGTGCCTCACCCCCGAGCTGCCGCCCCCGACCTCCACGCCGCCGACTCCCTCGTCGCCGCGTGGGTCGACGCGCAACGGGTCCCGGGCGCCGTCCTCCTCGTCGCGAAGGACGGCCGGGTGGCGCTCGAGCGTGCCTACGGATGGGCCGAGCGCTGGGAGTACGGCGAGGGGCAGTACGAGGCGTGGAAGACCGACATGCCGACCGGGCATCTCCACGAGCTGGCGGACCCCGTGCCGATGACGCCGTCCACGGTCTTCGACCTGGCGTCCGTGACCAAGGTGATGGCGACGACCTTCGCGGTCATGATGCTCGTGGACGACGGCGTGCTCGATCTGGACGCCCCGGTCCACACGTACCTCCCGGACTTCCGGGGCGGCGGCAAGGACGCCATCACCGTGCGGCACCTCCTGACGCACCGGGCGGGTCTCTACCAGTGGCAGCCCGTCTACTATCACGCCTCCGACCCGGACGAAGCCTACGCCTACGTCCGCGACCTCCCGCTGGCGTGGGGGGTGGGCGAGGGACGTCACTACTCCGACCTGGGATTCATGCTCCTGGGTCGCGTGGTCGAGCGGGTGACGGGTGGCACGCTGGGAGGCTTCCTGCAGGAGCGCCTGTACGGGCCCCTCGGGCTCGCGTCGACAGGGTTCCGGTCGGGGGAGGCGGGCGGTGTGGGCGCCCCGGAAGGGTCGGACCTCGGAGGTGGCGTCGCGCCCGCCGGGACGCGATTCGCCGCGACGTCGCAGGGAAACCCGTACGAGTACCGGATGGTGCACGACTCCACCTTCGGATACCGCATCGCCGGCGACCCTGACGCGTGGAACGGTTGGCGCCACCGGACGCTCGTGGGCGAGGTCAACGACGGCAACGCCTTCCACGCGTTCCGGGGGATGGCCGGCCACGCCGGTCTCTTCTCGACGGCCGCCGACCTGCGCGTCCTCCTCCAGCTCCTCCTCGACCGGGGCGAGCACGAGGGCCGGCGCTACATCGGTGCCGGCGTGGTCGACACCTTCCTCACCTCGACCGGAGACGGCCAGGCCCTGGGGTGGCAGGTGCCGGACTACGCGCCCGCGGGGAGCTTCGTGCACACCGGGTTCACCGGAACGTACGTGCTCGGCGTGCCTGCACAGGGGCTCGCGGTCGTGCTGCTGACCAACCGCCAGAACGGCGGCGTGGACGCGAAGGGCCTCTACCCGGACGTGGGGCCGCTGCAGCGGGCGGTCGCCCGCGCCCTCACGGGGTCTCCGGCGCCGGCGCCGCCAACCCCTGGAGGCGCGGCCCCAGCACGCGCAGGATCTGTGTCGGGAGCGCGCTGGTGAAGTCGTAGCCTCCGGCGTCCGGCCCGGGCACGTACGCCACGACGACGCCGAAGTACCGATCGCCCGCGAAGAAGACGAAGGTGGAGGTCCGGTTCACGACGCGGGACTCGAGCAACGCGCCACCGCGCGCGAACACGCGGAAGCGGTTGTCCCCCGTGCCGGTCTTGCCGCCGATGGTCAGACGCGTGCCGTCCGAGGCGACCAGGGCACCGCGCGCGCGCCGGCCGGTTCCGTTCTCCACCACGTCGATCATCGCGGTCCGCACGGCCGCGGCCACCTCCGCGCTCAGCACGCGCTCCGGTACGCCCTTCCGCTTGGCGAAATGCGTTTCGAAGGGCGTCCCCTGAGCGAAGCGCAACGCGTGCACCTGGACCACGGGGTAGCGCAGCCCTCCGTTCAGGACGATGCCGGCGAGCTCCGCCAGCGCGACGGGCCGGTCCCCGGAGCTTCCGATCGCCGTGCCGAGGGAAGGCACGATGTTCGCGAAGGGATAGCCGACCCGTCTCCATCGGTGGAGGATGCCCTGGAAGGCTTCGATCTCGAGCATCGTGCGGATGCGCTCGTCCTGAGCGTTGCGGCGGCTCGTGCGGAAGAGCCATCCGTAGACCTCGACGCGCGCGGCGCGGCTCTCGGCCAGCACCTCTTCGAGCGTGGCACCGGGATGGTGCAGCACCCACGAGGCGACCCACAGCTCGAGGGGGTGGATGCGTGCGAGGAACCCGAGGTCGGAGAGCGTCTGCGACGTCGGGTCGCTGCGTCGATACAGATCGGCCAGCGCCGCATCCGACAGGCGCTCGTCGGGCGTGTTCGTGCGGATGAACTCGGAGAAGCGCGCCTCGTCGGCGTCGGGGGCGACCGTGCGGAACGCCCAGGCGAGGCGGCGGCTGCCGAGATGGCGCTCCTGCACCAGCGTCTCGAACACCTCGGGCCCCGCACGCCCCTGGTACTTCCGATAGAATTGGCGCACGAACTGCGCTCCGTCCTGCTCGGCGAAGCGGGTCAGGTACTCCTGGCGGAGCGGGCCGGCCTCGTTCTCCAGAACCTGGTATGTGCCCGCACGTGCCATCTCGTAGCCGACCACGTCGCGCATCAGACGGACGAAGGGGAGGTTGACCGACTGCTGGAAAGCCTCGCGCACGGCCAACACCTGGCCGTCGTATTGATGGTCGAAGTTGGAGAAGGCCTGGACGCCGCCCCCGGTCACGAAGCGCTCCGCGGGGGATGCCGCGTAGCGACGCTCCATGGCCGCCGCCAGCATGTCCTGTTCGTGCGCACCGGGATGGGCGAGCAGGTAGTCGATCGCCCAGCGGTTGATGCGGTCGCCGGGCAGCGTCGTGCGGCCGCGGAGCGAGTCGGCGGGGAGCGGAGAGAGAGCCGTGTGCAGCTCCTCGACGATCTCGAGGTAGGTGACCAGCGTGCGCAGCTTCGCCGTCGACCCGAGCTCGAGGCGGGAGGCTGCGGACAGGCTGAGCGGTCCCTGGTAGTTGTCCGTCTGGACGCGGATGGCGTTCCCGTCGGGGGTACGCTCCATGAGCGTGACGGAGTAGAGCACCTTCGCCGGGTCACCCACCTGCAGGAGCCTGGTCTCGCCGAACCCGTTCGTGGCGATGAAAGCCGGGTCCGCCAACGACCGCAGCGCGGCGGTGGTCGCTTCGTGCCACGGCATGTCGAGATCGGAGTACGCCACCAGGTCCAGACGGTCCAATTCGTAGAGGCTCGGCACCCCGGTGATGGAGAGGAGCTGCGAGCGCACGAGGTTCTGGGCCTTCCTCTCCACGAACGGGGGTGTGCGCCGCTCCGGCGCGCGGTCGAGGGGTCGCACCGAGGGCCGGACGGCGCGTGCTGCGTCAGCCAGCCAGCGGGGGATGATCCGTTCGGCCACGAGCAGCCCGAGGTGGGCGTCGGTGAGGTCTCCCAGGTCGTCCCTCCCCTCCGGGCGCACCAGGTAGTAGCTGGGACGGCGGTGCGCGAGGAGCAAGCTCAGGACCATCCGGTACGCGCGTGCTTCGGCGACCCGGCCGGCTGAGTCGGTCGGCTCGCCGCGCAGGAGGCGGTTCACGTCGGCGACGTCGGTTCCGTACCACGCCCACAGCCCGTCGGCCGTGCCGATCACCTCCCCGTGACCCGCCTGGGCGGCGAGCGGCACCGAGTTGAGATAGTCGGTGACGATCCGCTTCCGCTCCACGAGCGTGTTCGGTCCCTGCCGGTAGGCGCGCAGCGAAGCGGTGACCATCTGGCGGATCTTGTCGGCTGGTGTCCTTGTCACGCCGTCGGGCGAGTGGCGGAACTTCTCGATCTGGGTCGCGAGCGTGCTGCCTCCGGGCACGTCCTGCTCGAGGCCGACGGCCCGCAGCCCCAGCACCGCCACGCTGCGCGCCAGACGGTCCCACTCCACCGCGGGGTTCCTGCGCGGCTGCGCGGGGTCGAGGAAATCCCGGCTTTCCACGAAGAGAAGTGTGCGCCACAGGAGGCTCGGGATGGAGTCGAAGCTCGCGTAGGCGTGTGCCGGGAACGTTTCGCGCACCACCCTGCGCCCGTCGTGGTCGAGCACGCCCAGGCCGGCCGAGGTCTTGGCACGGTAGACCGGATAGGCGCCGAGGCGCGTGGCCTCGAGAAAGTCCGGGCTGACCCGGGCCTGGTCGGTCAGGTCGAAACCGAGGGAGTCCAGCTGGCCTCGGAGCGTGGGGATGCGGGTGTAGCCCAGTCGGACGTCGTAGGGGCCCGCCTGGGGGAAGACGATGCTGTCGCTGGCGCCCCGGCCGAGGTGGTACTCCAGGCCGGAGGCGAAGCGGGAGAAGAACCACGCCTGGATGCGCGAGCTTCGGGCCTCCGCGGCCGCCGCGGCCAGGGCGGCCACGAGGAGGGCCGCGGCCACGAGCAGCCAACGGCCACGACGGGACGGCCCTTCCTGGGTTGCCGCCACGCCTGCCTTCGTGTGCTTCCTTCCCTTCGCCACGGATCCTGCCTCTCGGACGACATCGCCCAGCATCGACGACAAATCTAGAAGAACGCCGCGCGGATCGGGCGGGTGTCCCGGGGGCGGCTGACCTCCGCTGGCACGGATTCTGCTTTTGCCTCCCGGCGCGGCAGGCTGTCGAGCCCACCGCTCACGAAGACCAGCGCGGGGGGATCAGGTGCCGGGCAGCCACATGTTGAGCCTCGATTGGAGGGGCGTCGGGCTGCCCGATTCCATCCTGGAGTTCGTGCGGGAGGGGTTGGAGGCGGACGACCGCGTCCTGTGGATCGACCCGTTCCCCTCGGTGGAGCGGGTCCGTGCGTCGCTTCTCCACCACGGCGTCGACGTGGTGCGCCACGTCACGGAGGGCCGACTCCTGCTGCGTCGCCGCTACGAGACGTCCACCCTCGGGCGCTCGTTCGAGGCCGGGGCCGCGCTGGCGGCGCTGCGCGAGGAGCTCTTCGAGGCGGCGGGCCGGGGCTCCGGCACGCTGCGCCTGGTACAGGACTTCTACGGCGCGGGGCGCGAGCCCTTCGCCCCCGACGAGCTCCGCGAGTACGAGGCTGGCGTGGAGGCGCTGGCGTCCCGCCATGCCCTCCTCGTGCTCTGCGTGTACGATCCCGGTCGTGCCACCGCCGAGGAGACCGTGGCGGCGATCGAAGAGCACGCCCACATCCTGGAGAAGGGCCAACCGACCACCAATCCCTTCCACCCGGTCGCGGGGGCCGACGACGAGGAGGACGCCCTGCGACGCGTCGAGCTCTTCCTGTGCTACCGGGAGGGGCGCATGGCGACGCGCCGCCATGCCGCGCTCGTGCGCCTGCTGCGCGGCATCGTCGTGCAGGCCGGCCAGGCCACCACGAGGGACGGGGCCGTGGAGCTTTCCCTCCGCGAACTCTGCCGCTTCGCGGGCTGGCCCGTCGGGCACGCCTTTCTCTCCGACCCCGAGACCGGCCTCATGCGGCCGTCCGGCGTGTGGTACGCCGCCGATCCATCCCGCTACGCGGCATTCATCGAATCGGCATCCGCCCACCCTCCGGCCGGGGGCGAGGGGCTCGTGGCTCGCGTGCTGTCGAGTGGAAAGCCCGCATGGGTCTCGGACATCGCCCGCGATCCACAGCTGCCGCGCGGGGTCTTCGCGCAGGAGGCCGGCCTCGACTCCGCGATCGCGCTACCGGTCGGCGTCGGGGGGAAGACACTCGCGGTGCTCGAGTTCTTCGCATCGGGCCACGCCGATCCCGATCCGGACCAGATGGCCGTGCTCCAGTACGTGGCGATGGCGCTCGCGCGCGTACTGGACTTCCTGCGCGCGGAGGGCGAGCTCCGCCTGCTCGGTTCCGCCGTGGCCAACGTGCGCGATGCCATCGTCATCACGACGGCCGGCGAGCCCGATCGCCCGCCGACGATCCGCTACGCGAACGAGGCCTTCTCCCGCATGACCGGGTACGCCGAGGCCGAGGTCCTGGGGCGGGGATTCGACCTGCTCACGGGCCCGAAGACGGATCCCGGGTCGCTGCACGCCCTCTATGGGAGGCTGGCCAGCGGGGAGGCCGCCACGACCGAGCTCGTGGCCTACCACCGCGACGGATCCGACTTCCTGCTCGAGTGGAGCGCCTCGCCGATCCGCGAGGCCGATGGGAGCACGCCCTACTTCGTGTCGATCCAGCGCGACATCACGGGGGAGCGCATCGTCGAGCAGGCGCTGCGGCGCGCCGACCACGATCCGCTCACCGGACTGGCGACGCGCGACGTCCTCGTGGAGCGGCTGCGTAGGGCCATCGAGCGGGCGGAGGACCGGCCCGACCGGCGCTACGCGCTGCTGTTCGTGGATCTGGACGGGTTCAAGGCCGTCAACGACGAGCAGGGGCACGTGTTCGGGGACCGGGTCCTCGAGTCGATCGCGCACCGTGTCCAGCAGACCGTGCGCCCCGGCGACACGGTGGCGCGCTTCGGGGGCGACGAGTTCGTGGTGCTGCTCGACCACGTATCGGAGATCTCGGACGTGGTCATCGTAACGCGGCGGATCCAGGAGTCGGTGGGCGCGCCCCTCGCGATCCGCGGACGGGCCGTGGACATCGAGGCGAGCGTCGGGGTGGCGTTGAGTGATTCGGGATACCGGGATCCCGAGCACGTGATCCGGGAGGCGGATGCCGCCATGTACGCGGCCAAGCGGAAGGGGAGGGGCCGCGCGGAGTTCGCGGATCCCGACATCTATCGGGAGGTCCTGTTCGCCCTCGACCTGCGCCACGACCTGTGGCGCTCCCTCGAGCGGGATGAGCTTCGCCTGCACTATCAGCCACTGATGGACCTCGACACCAACCGGATCATGGGGTTCGAGGCGCTCGTCCGCTGGCAGCACCCGGAGCGCGGGCTCCTCGCTCCGAGCCACTTCATTCCGCTCGCGGAGGAGACCGGGTTCATCGTGCCGATGGGAAGGTGGATCCTCCGGGAGGCCTGCAGGGTCGCGGAGACGTGGCCGGACATCGGAGCGGCGCCTCCGCCGGCGCTGAGCGTGAACCTCTCCGTGTCCGAGCTCACCAGCTCCGGCCTCGTGGAGGCCGTGCGTGAGACGTTGGAGGAGACCGGGCTCGACGGCCGCCGCCTACTCGTCGAGCTCACCGAGACCGTCTTCTCGGACGCACACGTCCCGCTTCGCGAGCGCCTCGACGAGCTGCGCGATCTGGGGATCCAGATCTGCATCGACGACTTCGGGACCGGATACTCGTCGCTCGGCCGTCTGCACCGATTCCCGGTGGACAAGCTGAAGATCGATCAGACCTTCGTGCGCCACCTCGGGGAGGCGCCGGGCAACGCGGAGATCATCCGCACCATCCTGGCCCTGGCCGGCAACCTCGGGCTCGACGTGGTCGCAGAGGGGGTCGAGACCGGCCACCAGCTCGAGCACCTGAAGGGGATGGCGTGCCGGTACGGGCAGGGGTTCCTCTTCGCGCGACCCATGCCCCCGGAGCGGGTGGAGATGGCGCTGTCGCATGGTGGGAACGGCGCGAACGGCCGCTCCCCGATCCACCTGCCCTGAGGGCCGTCAACCCACCGCGACGCTACGCTCGTCTCGCGTCGTCCGGGCGCCGCGGAGCCAGAGCGTGAAACAGGAGCCCTCGCCCGGGGTGCTGCGGACGGTGATCTCGCCGGCCATCAGCTTGGCGAGCCGGCGGCTGATGGCCAGGCCGAGCCCGGCGCCGCCGTGTTCGCGGGTGAAGCCCTGGTCTCCCTGGACGAAGGGCTCGAACAGGTGCTCCATCTGCTCCGGAGGGATGCCCACCCCCGTGTCCTCGACGTCGATGCGCAGCCAATCCGTATCCTCCGAGACATCTCCCTCGGGGCCCCTCGGGGCCCGCGAGCAACACACCCGGATCGAGCCGCCGGCAGGCGTGAACTTCACGGCGTTGGAGAGGAGGTTGAGCAGAATCTGTTGGACGCGCTGCTGATCACCGCGGAAGGTCACGTTCTCGGGACATGCGCGCTCCATCGTCTGACCCTTACGTGCAGCCTCCGGCTCGAGCGTCGCGAAGCCCGTCGCGATCACCTCCTCGGCCGAGCCCTCCCCGACGTCGACCTCCAGGCGCCCCGACTCGATGCGCGAGAAGTCCAGCACGTCGTTGACCAGCGTCATGAGCAGCCGACTGGAGCGCGAGATCCGCTCCAGGTAGTCGCGCTGCCGGTCGGTCGGCGCGTCCGGGATCCCCAGCGTGAGCAGCTCGGTGTAGCCGATGACCGCGTTGATCGGCGTGCGGATCTCGTGACTCATCGTAGCGAGGAACTCCGACTTCGTCCGGTTCGCCGCCTGGGCCTCCTCGCGGGCGTGCTCTGCGAGGACGGTCGCCTGCTCCATGCTGTCGGCGAGGGCGCGCGCCTCCTCCAGCCGGCGGCGGAGCGCTTCCTCGGATCGCTCCACCTGCGCGGCCATCGCGTTGAAGGCGGACGCCAGGGCGGCGAGCTCGTCCTCACCCCTGTCCTCGGGAACGCGCCGGCCGTATTCGCCGCCGGCCAGGGCGTTGGCGGCCTCCGCCAGCTCTCCGATCGGGCGCGTGAGGCGGCGGCTGAGCTTCCAGGACACGAAGAGCACGACGAGCACGAGGAGCAGGCCGACGCCGACCACGCGGCCCAGGTAGAGGCGGGGGCGCGCGAGCACCAGGTCCATCGGCATCTCGACCAGGACCACCCACGGCGTACCCGGTAGGTTGGCGACCGCGCCCAGGACCTCCGCCCCGCCCGCGGCGGAGAACGTGAAAGGATCGAGGTCCTCGAGATCGGCCGGGGGTGGTGGGATGGGCTTTCCGCCGAGGTCCACGAAGGTGCCGCCCGGCTGGCCCAGCCCGATGCTCACGCCGCTACCGATCAGCAGCTCGAGCTGGTCCTTGGTGCTGGTGCTGCCGACGCGCCGCCGCTGCGCGATCCACCCGACCAGGCGATCGGCGGAGTCCCGCACGGGTGTCGTGTTCCAGTAGAGGACCGCGTCTCCCACCTTCCGGAAGGGGGAGTACGCGGGGACCGTGTCCAGCTGGGCCTCGTG
>Ga0315556_1000686_pt1 | contig 21052 bp, 20 predicted proteins | sample SalMarSW160310MG_FD_202112 | JGI IMG/M metagenome (GOLD analysis project Ga0315556, IMG submission 202112) | Salt marsh sediment microbial communities from the Plum Island Ecosystem LTER, Massachusetts, United States - Salt Marsh Sediment SW1603-10 ...
ACGGACAGCGCTCGTTGCGACCGACTTTGGTCTTCGCCTCCTTGGCTTGCGCGACCGTCTTCGCTGCGAACTCGACTCGCCGTTCGCGGGCTTCGAGTTCAACCTCCCATGCGCGGAGGTGGGTGTTACACGCACTGAGCCGTGCTTCGACAGCCGCCGCGTTTTCCTCCCGGCGGGCGACCTGCTCCTGACGTCTGGCCAGCTCCTCCTCGGCCTGCTCGGAGAACACCGGTAGGTGATCGCCGGACTGATCGCCGAACACGGAGACGAGTTCCCGGTCAATCAGCGTCACGATGGCACGACCCATCGAGACCCCGGTCGACTCGCAATACCGTCTCCACGTGGACCACTTGGACACCGTCACCGGCACGCGCACCATCCGGTACGTCTCGTCCTGCCCAAGACCGGCCAACAGCTTGCGGTCGAGCCTCGCCAGAGCGCCACGATCGAGATCCATTACCGCCTCACCTGTCTACATGTAGACACCCAGCAACTTGTTGCACGTGCGTGTGTGGTTGGAGGGGGTGCGGCGCGATGCGCGTCGGTCGTCCGGTGCGACTGCGGCCAGCGTGACTCGCGGTATCGACATGTCGGTGGCAGTTCGTTCGGGCAGTCGCTCCGATCTCCGGTCGGCTTGGCGTGTCCGGTATTCGGTGTAGTCGTTGTCGTGGTCATGGCGCCTCCTCCTTCGGGACCGTGACGCTCTGCGTCGAGTTCAATGACACCGAGCGACAATCCAGCGGTCGTTGACCCGGCGCCTACCGCCGCATGACGTCGGTATCGCTCGTCCCTTGCCGCAAGGAGACGCCCTGACCCTGTCACCAGAGTGTCAGAAACCCTGTCAGCGCGATTCGGCGGTCGCTCTGCCGATCGTCCGGGCGAGTCGGGATCCAGCGCCCTGACCAGGGAGAACAGGGTGGATGGCATTCGGATGACAGGGTGCCATCGCATGCTCGTCGGTAGCCGAAACCGGCCAGTCACCCCATCGAGCGGATTCAGCGCATGGCCCACATCGAGAAACGGCCCGATCGCCGCAAACCGTGGAGGGTCCGCTACCGCGACCCGACCGGTCGGGAACGGTCGCGGAGCTTCGCCCGCAAGGTCGACGCCGACCGGTTCATGGCCACCGTCCAAGCGGACCTCATCCGTGGCGACTGGACCGACCCGCGCCTGTCGCAGATCACCGTCGACGAGTGGGCCGAGCGGTGGCTGCGGATGAAGGCACATCTCAAGCCGAAGACGCTCGCCGGCTACCGGTCGAACCTCCACGCCCACGTTCTGCCCGCCTTCGGCCGCTACCAGCTGCGCCACGTCGACCGTATGGCCGTCGAGGAATGGGTTGCGGACCTCCAGGCATCGGGACTCGGGCCCTCCGGGATCCGTCAGGCTCGCCAGGTGCTCAACAGCATGCTGACCCTCGCCGTGGACGCCGGCTACCTCCCCTCCAATCCCGTCGAACCAGTGCGCACCCCTCGCCAGCCCGAGCCGCAGATGCTGTTCCTCGATGCCGAACAGGTGGAACGGCTCGCCAACACGATCCAGGAACCGTACGGCACCCTCGTCTACCTGCTCGCCTACGGAGGACTGCGCTGGGGGGAAGCCGCCGCTCTCAGAAGGGGCCGCTGCGATCTTCGACGGTCTCAGATCGAGATCCGCGAAGCGGTGTCCGAGGCCGGCGGCCAGCTCCACTACGGTCCCACCAAGAACCACCGCAGCCGCATCGTCGGGATCCCAGGGTTCCTCCGCAACCTCCTCGCCGAACACCTCTCTCTGCATGTCCACGATCGTCCCGAGGCGCTCGTCTTCACCTCACCCCTGGGCGCACCGCTGCGCAACAGCAACTTCCGACGCCAGGTCTGGTACTCGGCAGTCGAGCGAGCCGGTCTACCGCAGGGCCTCCGGGTTCACGATCTGCGCCACACCTGCGCAAGCCTGCTCATCGGCGCTGGCGCCAACCCCAAGGCCGTCCAGGTCCACCTCGGTCACTCGTCCATCTCGGTGACCATGGACCGTTACACCCACCTCTTCCCCTCCGACGTCGAGGCACTCATCGGAAGACTGGAGGACATACGGGCTGGGAGTCTCGCGGCCCAGCCGCGGCCCAGAAACCGATCACAGGGAATCGAACTAGGCGGAAGATGACCGAAACCCCCGCAATCGCAGGGGTTTCGCGTAGCACGCCCGGAGGGACTCGAACCCCCAACCTTCTGATCCGTAGTCAGACGCTCTGTCCAAATTGAGCTACGGGCGCAGGGACCGCGAGTATCGCACGTGCCCGGAATCAACGCCAGCCACCACCGGGCGATTCCGAACACCTAGGGTGATCACATGGCACGGCTCATCGACTGCTCACACACAATCGAGAACGGAATGATCACCTACCCGGGACTACCCGGACCCCGCATCGGAACGCACCTCAGCCGGGCCGATTCGATGGTGGCCAACACCGGAACCTACCTCGACACGCCTTTCCACCGCTTCGAAGACGGGTACGACCTCGCCGACCTTGACCTCTCCCGTGTTGCCGATCTTCCCGGGTGTGTCCGCTCGGATCAACAAACCATCCCTCCCAACCTCATGGCCGGCATCAACCTCGAAGGCATGGCCGTGCTCTTCTGCACCGGCTGGGACCGGCACTGGGGCACCGGCCACTACGGCGACGCATCTCACCCATTCCTCGCTGAAGAAGCCGTCGACATACTCAGCGACGCCGGTGTTGCGCTCGTGGGGATCGACTCGGTCAACATCGACGACACCCGTACCGGAGATCGACCCGTCCACACGGCTCTGCTCTCGGCAGGCATCCCGATCGTCGAGCACCTGACGGGCCTCGAGTCTCTCGTCGGCGCCAAGTTCCGGTTCTTCGCCGTGCCGCCAAAGGTACGCGAGTTCGGGACGTTCCCCGTCAGGGCCTTCGCAATCGTCGAGTACGTTGGTGAGAACGGCCCCCCTACCCCAGCGGCTTCGCCGCTGCGGTACTTTCCCCCCAACGCTCGGCCCTGCGGCCTCGCTGGGGGGGACCAATGAGAACGCCACCTTCGCGGCACCCCCAGGAGGAGGAAACGAAGGCGAGCAGAGCGAGCCCCTAGCCCATCCTGGGACCGTCCTGGGAGAACGCGGCGTCAATCGGGTGGCTGTTCGTCATGTTTGCACTACGCGAGTAGTGTAAAACTCCATCCTGACTGGTAGCGGGCCTTGATCATCCGATGGATTCACATTGTGGCTGGAACCGCCTGGCTTGGCGCGGTGGTTGCCGTCGTGTTCGTTCTCGTTCCGTCGCTGCACAGACTCGAGGAGCCGGAACAGGCAAGGTTCGCGAGGATCGTCTTCCCGAGGGTATTCCGTCTCGCATCGGTTCTTTCGATCACGGCGATCACCGCGGGGGTCTTGCTGTACTTCAGCAAGGTGGGCTGGCGTCTCGATCTGGCCCCGCTCGTGTCCACCCGGTGGGGATGGTCGATCCTCGTGGGGGCAGTGCTGGGTCTGGCCCTGACGGCGTTTCACTTCTTCGCCGAGCACCGCCTCCTACCGATCGTCAGAGGATCAGACGACATCGATGCGGCAACACTCCGACTGCTCCGCGTCGCCCCGCGCGTCGGCCTCGGGATCCTCGTGACTGTCGTAATCCTGATGTCCTACGCCGCCCACGGTGGCTAGGAACCCCCTCCGCACAGCGTCACGGGAACGTGAGGGACGACGGCTGGGTACGCTACCCAAATGACCAGCACCGATCCCTTCGAAGCCGCACGCTCCTGGATCGCAGGCGACCCTGACCCCTCCACACGAGCCGAGCTTCACACAGTCATCGACAGCGGTGATCTCGACGACCTCGCTGATCGGATGAACGGCACCCTCGAATTCGGCACCGCCGGACTCAGAGGCATCGTCGGCGCGGGGTCCAACCGGATGAATCGGGCGGTCATCATCCGCGCCACTCGGGGCGTCGCGGATCAACTTCTCGCCACGGGCCCCGGCCTGGTCGTCGTTGGCCGCGATGCCAGGCTCTCCAGCCCGCAGTTCCTCCAAGACACCGTGGCCGTGCTGGCCGCCGCCGGGCTCCCCGTCCGCTACTTCATGGAGCCTGTCGCAACGCCAGTTGTCGCATACGCTGCACGCGTGCTCGGTGCTCGGTCCGGGATCATCATCACGGCCAGCCACAACCCTGCCGACTACAACGGCTACAAGGTCTACGCCCCGAACGCGGTACAGATCGTTCCTCCGATCGACAGTGAGATCGCTGCCGCCATCGATGCGGTCGGTCCGGCAAACGACGTGCCCATGCGCGACGATCCGTTCCACGCGGACGGGGTCGAACCGGTGCCTCCATCGGTCCTCGACGGCTACCTCGCCGACCTCGAAGCTGCCCGTGCCGGAGGCAGCGCCGATCCCGACCTGACAATCGTCTACACGCCCATGCACGGCGTCGGTTGGCGGTACTTCACAGAGGCAATGAGCCGGGCGGGCTACCGGAACGTGCTCCCGGTGCCCGAGCAAGTGGAACCCGACGGGCACTTCCCGACCACCCACTTCCCGAACCCTGAGGAGCCCGGCGCACTGGACCTCGCGATCGGCCTCGCCGAGCGGAGCGGCGCCGACATCATCCTCTCCAACGACCCTGACGCCGACCGGCTCGCCGTCGCGCTCCCATCCGAGACCGGCTGGGAAAAGCTCACCGGCAATCAGATCGGGTGCCTTCTCGCCGACTACGTCCTGGAGCGTTGGTCGTCACCGGATCGTCCAATGGTGCTCGAAAGCATCGTGTCCTCGCCGATGCTCGAGTCCATCGCGAAAGCGTATGGCGCCCACTTCGACCAGACACTCACCGGTTTCAAGTGGATCTGGAATGCTGCGCTCGACCTCGAAGAGGCTGGAGTCGGGACGTACGCGTTCGGCTACGAGGAGGCTCTCGGTTACTCGGTGGGCAGGGCCGTCCGAGACAAGGACGGGATCAGTGCGGCCGTGGTGTTCGCCGACCTTGCCTCTGCGTGCGCAGCGAAGGGACGCACGGTGCTCGACAGGCTCGAGGACCTCTACCGACGGCACGGGCTGTGGGTAAGCACCCAGAAGAGCGTCGTCCGTCCTGGTTCAGAGGGCCTCGAGGAGATCGCTGCCGCCATGAAGCAGCTCGAAGTGTCCACACCAGATACTCTCGGGGGCCTCACAGTGACTGGTGTTGTCGACTACCGGACTGGGGCAGAAATGCGACCTCGCTGGCTCGCAGCCACTCCCCTCGTCGCGCTCGACCTCGAAGGTCGGGCCAGAGTGCTGATCCGTCCTAGTGGAACCGAACCCAAGCTGAAGATCTACGTGGACCTGCGCGCCGAGGCTGGGGATCTCGCGGTCGTGGAACGCTCTACCGTCGAACTCGCAGATCGGATCGCCGAGGAGGCGGCGGCATTCGTCGGCCTCTAGTTGAAACGGATCCGGTTTGCCCACCGGACACCAGCCACACTGCGGAACGCGGTCAGGTCGCGCGCTGGAGGCCTGCTGCCGGTAGCTGGAGACAGCGCCAGGCGAAGCCCGGCGTTAGCATCGTTTGCCAATGGTCCGGCTCCGTCTCCTCTCCTGGCTGTGGGACTACCTGGTGGCAGTCGGACTGCTCCTAGTCGTGTTCATCTTCATCGGCGTGCCCACGCTTCTTGGATGGTTCAGCCTCGATGGCATCTGGGGAAGCCTCGTCCTTTCCGACATCGCGATCACCCTGCTCACCGTCATTCCGTTCCTCGTCTACTTGGCTGCAACGGAAGCCGGTGCCAGTCATGCCACCTGGGGCAAACGGCGCACAAGGATAGGTGTGTTCAACCTGCAGGAGGGCCCTCCACAGATAGTCGCTGTCTGGATCCGGAACATCGTCAAGCTCCTACCGTGGCAGTTCGCACACATGGGAGTCGAGGCCCTCATCCGCAACGGGCACTCCACCGCCGGGATCGTGTTCTACGTCACGTCACTCGTGCTGCTCGCCGCCGTGGCCGGGCCGCCTCTGTTCAATCGACGGGGAGTACACGAAGTGATCGCCGGCACGGTGGTCCAACGAACGGATGCGGCCACCTAGTCGTGGCGGAGAGGGAGGGATTTGAACCCTCGAGGGAGCTTGAACCCCCTACTCGCTTAGCAGGCGAGCGCCTTCGACCGCTCGGCCACCTCTCCTCCACCGCCTCGGCGGCTCGCACAAGTTACCGGCTCGTCGGTCGGAGCACCAAACGTCTAGTCCTTCACCATCACGAAGCACGCAGATCCCTGGTCGATAGGGCCGAACGTCTCAATCCGCCATTGATCCCCGAAGAGCGCCGTCTCCTCTCCTGGCTCTATCGGCGGAGCACCCCAGCGCGAAGGGCCCTGGAAGCTGAATCGCGGAAGGTCACTCATCCGCGCGTGGAAGCACCACATGACGAATACCGATCCCGGCCGCGCCAGCCGGGTGATCGCCGACGCCGCCGTCGGGCGCTGGTCGGGCGGGAAATCGTCGACAGTACCTCCGTCGAAGAGCAAATCGAACGGGCCAGGAATTGCTTCGTTCGGAAGCTGCAGAAGGTCGGCAATCACAAAACGCGGCGGACGCGCCGAGTCGGCGGCTACCTCGCGAGCACGCCCGATGGCTACTTCGGAGAAGTCGACTCCCACGACGTCGAAACCCTGCTCCGCGAGATACAGCGAATCCACTCCCGTGCCGCACCCCACATCGATCGCCCGGCCAGGATGGAGTTGCTCAACCGTGATCCTCCCCGCTTCGCACAACTCAACCAGCGCAGGCCGGGGACCTGACTCCCACGGCGCGCCACGCCGGTACATCCAGTCGTATGGCCACGATCCGAGACGGGCGAAGAGGTTCAGCAGACTCCGAGACACCCGAGCATCATGCCATGGCACATGTCGATATGGATGGTCTGAGTGGACGAAGGGCTAGACACACGTTTAGTATCCTGAACGTGAGTTCAGCTCCTCGCGATGACCGGACGGCGAAGGCACGGATCCGCGATGCCGCGATCAGTTGTGTCGCCAAGCACGGGATCGCCGGCACAACCGTACGCAAGATCGCGTCGGTCGCCGACGTCTCCCCCGGTCTCGTCATCCACCACTTCGGTTCGATGGAAGGGCTCAGAGCCGCCTGTGACGACCACGTCGCCTCGGTGATCCGGGAAGGCAAGCTCTCCTTTGCCGATGAGGGGCTCAGCTTCGACCCACTCGCCGCCCTTCGCAACGCGGACTCGGGAACCCTCGCCGGGTACCTCGCCGCAGTACTCACGGAGGACTCGCCGGCCGTATCAAGACTGGTCGACGACCTCGTGACCGATGCCGAGGGATACATGCGGCGATATGAAGACGCAGGGTGGGTGAAGCCATCAGCCGCACCGAGAGCGCGCGCTGCCATTCTGTTGATCTGGAATCTCGGGGCGCTCGTGCTCCACCGACACATGCAGCGATTGGTGGGTGTCGACGTGACCGACCCGGAGCATGGCAGTGATCCAGCGACGATCACGACCTACTGGGCGCCCGCCTTCGAGGTCCTCGGAGGGATCTTCACCGACGAATTCGCACAAGAGATGCAGACCATGATCGGGGGCCTCGCGCAACAGCCCGGCCCGGAACCACAGGAGGGGTCATGACCGACCAGATCGCCATCCACACCGATGGCCTCACCAAGCACTATGGCGACCTGCACGCCCTGGTCGACCTCGACCTCGACGTGTTCGCCGGTGAGGTGTTCGGCTATCTCGGACCGAATGGCGCCGGCAAGACAACCACTATCCGGCTACTCATGGACGAGATACGGCCTACCGCCGGTTCGGCTTCGATCCTCGGACTGGATGCCCGTCGGGGTTCCGTCGAGCTCAGGGATCACATCGGCTACGTGCCCGGCGACCTGGCAATGTACCCGAACCTCACGGGACGCGACACGCTCACCTACTTCGCCAACCTGCGAGGAGGCGTCGATTGGTCCAACGTCGACGAACTGGCGGAGCGTCTGGATGCCGATCTCACGAAGAAGGTCGGCGACCTGTCGTCCGGCAACCGGCAGAAGGTCGGTGTCATCCAGGCGTTCATGAATCGCCCAACGATCCTGATCATGGACGAACCCTCCTCGGGCCTCGACCCCCTCATTCAGCGTGAGTTCCAGCAGATGATGCGCGAGGTCGCGGCAAACGGGGGCACCGTCTTTCTGTCGAGCCACACACTGTCCGAAGTGCAACGGGTCGCCGACCGGGTCGGCATCATTCGCCACGGCCGACTGATCGCCCTCGAATCTGTCGCCACGCTGCGCGCCAAAGGTCTCCGCAGGGTCGAGTTGGAGTTCGCAGAACCCGCCGCCGCCGCGGAGTTCGAGACCATCCCCGGCGTGCGTGACCTGGTCGTCCGGAACCACCACGTTGCAATGTCCTACGAAGGCTCCATGGGCACACTGCTCGCCGCCGCGACTCGTCATCACGCGCTGGTGGACATCGCGACGCAGGAAGCGGACCTCGAAGAGATCTTCCTCACCTACTACCACGACGAGGAGCCGGTCTGATGCTCGCCAACGTCTTCACCAAGACGATCCGCGACCGGTGGATCGGTATGTTCATCGGTGCGATCACACTCGGCCTCCTGCTTCTCATGGGTATGGCCGCCTACAGGTCCATCGACCTGAGCATCTACGACTCGATGCCGGTCGGGTTCAGGAACCTTTTCGCGATCCCGAAGGGTGCGAGCATCGGTGCCCTCGCCTACGGGGCCATCTACACCTCATACGGAGCCCTCACGCTGGCAGCGCTGGCGATTCCGATGGGTACCGGCGTGATCGCCGGGGAAGAACGCGACGGGACGATCGGGCTACTGCTCGGGAACCCTCTCAGCCGGGTCAGCGTCATTCGACAGAAGGCGGCGGCACTCGTCGTGGTTGCCGCGTTCGGTGGCGTTGTCCTCTGGCTGGCGGGCATCCTCTCACCTGTGATCCTCGGTGTGACCGTGACCGGTGTCACGCTCGTAGCCCTGACGTTCGCCATGTCCATCAACGCCCTCTTCTACGGGTTCCTCGCCATGGCGATCTCTACGTGGACGGGCAAGCGAGGGCTCGGAGCCGGAGTCTCGGCCGGCGTCTTGATCGTGTCGTTCTTCGCAGCCGGCCTGTTTCCCATCATTCCCGGATGGGAGAACGTCGCCAAGGCGTTCCCCTGGTACTACTACGCAGCCAACAAACCGCAGACCAACGGCATCAACTGGTGGCACATGTTGGTGCTACTCGCGGGAATCGTCCTGTTCGTCGCCATGGCGCTGATCGGGGTGGCCCGGCGGGATCTCCGTTCCCAGAACGTCGGTGTCACGATCATGGACCGTCTGAGAGCCAACCCGAGAACCGCGAAGATCGTCGAGCGCCTCGTGGGAGCGGCCCAGGTCTCGACGGTGTGGATGAAGACCGTGTCGGAGCACCAGGCCCTGCTGATCGTGACGGCGTACGTGATGCTCATCATGAGTCTCGCTATCGGGCCCCTGTACAACGTGATCACGGGGCCGATCAAAGAGTTCGGTGCGAGTCTCCCACCGACACTCATGGCCCTGTTTGGTGGAGGGAACCTGAGCACCGCCGAGGGGTTCTACCAGATCGAGATCTTCGGGATGATGGCCCCGGCAGCCATCATGGCCGCCACGATCGCTATCGGTGCCCGCGCACTCGCCGGTGAGGAGCAGAATCGGACGATGGGCCTGCTGCTCTCGAACCCCGTGTCTCGGAGTTCGGTCGTGATGCAGAAAGCCGTCGCGATGGCCGTTGAGGGTATCGCCGTCGGGGCTTCGATCTTCGTAGGTGTCTGGCTCGGATCCGTCATCGGCCGACTCGGGATGAGCGCAGGGAACATCGCAGCCACCTCCCTCCTTGCGACCCTGATCGGTCTCGCCGTCGGGGCTCTGGCCCTTGCGCTGAGTGCGGCGACCGGCCGGGTGCGGACAGCTGTGTACGGGGCGATCGGCGTCGCGCTGATCTCCCACGTGCTCAACGCGTTCCTTCCTCTCAACGCGTCGACAGAGGGTCTCACCAAGTGGACACCGTTCGGGTACTACCTGAACAGCGACCCCCTCGTCAACGGGATGGACTGGTGGCACGGGCTCGTGTTACTCATCTTGACGATCGTGTTCGTCGGGTTGGCGGTCGTCTGGTTCCAGCGGAGGGATCTCCGACAGAGGGGATGACAGTCAACAGCTAACAGCTCCCGCGGGCACTCGTTGCCGGCCCCCAGCGCGCGGGTGATGGCTCACCTTGAGCTGTACCCTGAACCTTGGCGATGCCCCCCCAACACGAAGGGAAGCCACCATGCTGCTGGATATCGGTGAGAAGGTCCACGTGATCGAGCGGCGGCTGTTCGACTCCGATTTGCGCCGTCATTTCTTTGGAGTGGTCGAGCGGGTTGACATGTCCGCCATTCGGATCACCGGCTATGTCTTTGTGTACAACTCCAGTTCGTCGACGTATGCGCGTGGCTCTCAGCCACGCACCCGAGTAATACCTCTGGCGGCGAGTGGCTTCGTCATCAATGTCGCCCCCGGTGATACCAACGTCGAGGAAGTGCAATACGTTGAACGGAAGGGACGGCTCACGGTAACCGACGGTGGAAGTTTCGAACTTGACGTCAACGAATTCGGGGGCTCCCGTTAGGTCTAGCTGCGCGACAGGGCTCCCAGAATCCCACTACCGACCGACGCCGAAGCCCGTGGGGTCTCTTATGATCTTGGTTGGCTCAGCCCGCCACCTTCGGCCGCTCGGTCATCCCTCCGAGAGCGCCAGGCTACGCCCGGCGCAGTCATCAGTCATCAGTCATCGCCCTCGTTTCCTCCCCCAGGAGAGCGAAGCCCGACGTTGGTGGACTCGACCAAGGGTCGAGGACGGAGGGGGCGGTTCCCGTTTCCTCCCCTCGCGAGGCCGAAGGCCGAGTGTTGGGGGAGGTGGACTCGGCTGAAAGCCGAGGACGGAGGGGGCCGTTCTCACCAACAGAGCCCCCGCACCACCCCCCTACCCCAGCGGCTTTGCCGCTTCGGTACCTTCCCCTCAACGCGTCGACAGAGGGTCTCACCAAGTGGACACTGTTCGGGTACTACCTGAACAGCGACCCCCTCGTCAACGGGATGGACTGGTGGCACGGGTTGGTGCTGCTGGTCCTGACGATCGTGTTCGTCGGCCTGGCGGCCGTTCTGTTCCAGAGGAGGGATCTCCGACAGAGGGGCTGATACGCGACCCGGACGCGCTCCCGCTCGGGATCGCGATCAAATGGGGGCGAACCCCAGGCATTCAGGCCCCGGCAGGCACCAGTCCCCCAAGGTCTCACTGCCCAATGGTGCGAGCACCGGTATCTCGGCCCGTTCCATGATGACGAGTTGGATTGAGCCTCCTGGGTTGGATGGGCAGACCGTGTGGACAAGAACTGGATCATTCATGGCGAGACCGATCTCGGCAGGAACATCCCAAACCGCGGTCTCAGATAGACCACACGCGCGGGTGAACGACTCGTCAAGTCTGCTGATCCGGATCCTCTGTCCTGTTTCGAGGGTGAACTCGACGAACTCGTCGGCCACTTCGATCGACGCGATGGGGTTCTCTCCAAGTTCCGGGTTGTTGACGTTTTCGTAGCTGCCGACGGGATCAACGCCCGATGACAGCAACAGGCAGTCCTCATCGGCACGACACGAAACGACAGGGCCCCGCTCCTCGCTATCCCACGGCTTGATTGTGATGACCGGGTCCTCGTCGAAACTTCCCGGCCAGATCACCGGCTCATCGATTTGGAGCCCACCGAGAGCCAAAACTTCGTCGCCGAGCACCAGAACTTCCCTTTTCGCCTTGAATGGCCCCGACCCCTCGCTGTCGGTCAGTTCTAACCGATCCACAACCTGTCGTGTCACCGTGTCGGTTCTGTCGAGACCAAACGTCACCACGTCACCCTCGATACGCACCTCGATCTGATCAATGCCGGCGTCACGCAGCTTCACGAAGCCGCCAGGGATGTCTCGAGCGCCATCAAACGCAAACTGCTCGGTAGAAGGCACCAGCGCCTTGTAGGCTCGGTCGTCGACCACGCCAATGGCCGTCGAGCACCCGCCGGCTACGAGACTCACCAGCACCACCGCTGCACCTATCCATGCCCCCAAAACAAACCTCCCGCTCCGCCATCCCATTCTCCGGCGGAGGGAGTGGGATTCGAACCCACGGAACCCCGATTGGGGTTCAACAGTTTTCAAGACTGTCACCTTCGGCCGCTCGGTCATCCCTCCAAGTGCGCCGGCCTCGCCGGCGCTGTACCTCGTACCTCGTACTCGTACAGCCGCCCCGCGGTCTGAGGACGCATGTGGCCGCGTACCAGGTACCCGGGCGCGAAGCGCCCGGAGGTACAGAGGCCCGCCATCGGCAGGCCCTGGCGGAGGGAGCGGGATTTGAACCCGCGAGGGAGCGTGAACCCCCTACACGCTTTCCAGGCGTGCGCACTAGGCCAGACTATGCGATCCCTCCTGAGGGCTCATAGTGTAGGAGCGATGGAGTACGCCGAGGCCATGCTGCTAGCCCTCTCGGAAGCCGTGCAGGCTCCCGAACACGGTGACGTGCCGATCGGCGCGGTGATCATCGGTCCCGACGGGACGGTCGTCTCGTCAGACCACAACCGCACCGTGGAACGGTCCGACCCGACCGCGCATGCCGAGCTCCTCGCCATTCGATTGGCTGCGGAAGCTATCGGCGACTGGCGCTTGAATGGCCACACCCTCGTCGTCACCCTCGAACCGTGTCCCATGTGCGCCGGTGCTGCCGTCTGGGCGCGCCTCGACCGCATCGTCTATGGCGCTGCTGACCCGAAGGCCGGCGCCGCGTGGAGTCTCTACAACATCCCGCAGGATGCTCGTCTCAATCACCGGTGCGAACTCGAAGCCGGTGTCATGGCGGACGAAAGCGCCCGACTTCTGAACGACTTCTTCTCGTCTCGGCGCTGATTCACGGAGCCGGGGTCAGCCACACTCGGTACTCGCGGACGTTGATCTGCGACCCGTCCTTGGCAGAATCCTCCCACACGATCAGAGACCCCCACTGCGGCTGGCCCACGTCGTAGTCGATCGTCTCATCGAACGTGCCCCACCCCTGGCCCTCACTCGTCATCAGATACGGGGGTTGCGCGATGATCACACCGTCTGCATCGGTCACCACTGCCTGGAATGTCGCCTCGAACACGGCTGCCACACCGGTCAGATGGGCAGGGTTGCCAAGCACTCCACCGTACGCCGGATCGTCGACGAAGATCATCGGCAGGAAATCCAGGTAGCCGTCCCTCGTCTGCGGGCCGTTCAACACGATCCCCTCGCCGGAGAACGTCGTGACGGGTGCGCCGTCGAGTTCGAACAGGACCGAGTCGACTCCATCGAACCGAGTCGCCGTGTACACGACCTGGGCGAGCCTGGCCATCATCGAGAACGAGCCGCCACCCGACGCGAAGTCCTCCGACACGTCGACCGTCGCGACCCCGCCGGCGACGTCGGTACCGAGAAGCTGGGTGCCTTCGGGGATGGCGCTGCTCATTGCCGGAACCATCTGGGTCTCGTCGGCCGTCGGCCCCGCGAATAGCGCAGCCAGTGTCGACTCGAGATCGTCACGTACCGCCTCCCTCACGACAGGAATGAGGAACGGTCCGGGCCGGTTGACGGTGCCTGTCGTGTCCATCATGAGATACACGACGACCTGCGCTGCGGGCACCGCCGTGGTCGAGGTTGTCGCAGGCTCTGTCGTTGGGGGTGGCTGTGTCGTTGTCGTCGCGACAGTCGATGAGCACCCGGTCAGTGCGAAAGCAAGCACCATGACGAGGCCTCGATTGAACACACTCATGAGGTCACCTCTCTATGCACAGGGCATGTCATGCACCTCGGGCCGCCCCTCCCCCGAGGCAACTCGTACGACGGAATCGTGTGCACCGTCACCCCCGCTTCTTCGAGGATGCGGTTGGTGACCACGTTCCGTTCGTAGGCAATCACCTCCCTGGGAGCGAGTGCGAAGGTGTTGTTGGCGTCGTTCCACTGCTCGCGATCGGCCTCCGCCTCCCGCAGTGACGGCTCTATCACTTCGAGCTCGCCGACTCGGCGAGCCCAGGCGAGGCCCTCCACGAGGTCGCTGGTCTCTTCGATGATCAGATCCCCCTTGCTGCCGGGCGTCACCCGAAAGCTGCGGACCGCCACACGAGCGCGCGGGTACAACACGATGCTATCTCGGTCTACGAAGGTGACCACGGTGTCGAGGTGCATCGTTGCCCGGCCTTTCGGCAGCTCTACGGCGAGGGCCCTATCGATGACCGACTGCTCGAATAGACGCGAGATCATCGCCGAAGCCCCAGCCGGTGTGGTTCGCTCGGAGATCCCGACGGCGATGCTCCGGTCCGACACCACGAGTACGTCACCGCCCTCCACCGACACCGGAAAACGCTCCGACGGCGAGTCGCCGAACCAGATGGGGGTGCCCTGGAATCTCGGATGATGGTGATACACCAGCCGGAGCAGGTCGGTCTCTCGCCTCCGCACCAGCCTGTTCATCGGACTCAGCATGACCCCGTCGTCCACCCAGATCGATGAGTCGCGCATGAACACGGCGTTCGGCAGCGGAGGGAGAATGAAGTCATCGGGACCGTGGAGCGCAGCGACAAGACCCCGGTTCGTTCCCACGTCACCGAACGTCACTCCGCCGATCAGATGCTCGACCAAGCGGGCTGTCGGAAGTTCGGACAGGTAGGCACGAACTGTCTGTGCGAGCCGCCTGCCACACAGCTCGTCGGGGATCTGCTCCTCGATCGTCGCTCCGGCCAGCTCCCCTTCGGCGAGGGCCTCCTCGAGCAACGACTCGACATATAGCACTTCGACGTCACGGCTCCGTAGAACGTCGCAAAGCGCGTCGTGCTCCTCGCCCGCCTTCTCCACCCATACCAACTCGTCGAACAGCAACTCGTCCTTGTTGGCCGGTGTGAGCCGGTCGAGCTCCAATCCCGGACGGTGGACGATTACGGCACGGAGAGGTGCAGTTTCTGATCGAATCATGCGATTCATTCTCCCAGAACCGGTGAGTACACTGCCCGTCTGCCGGAGGGATCGCATAGTCTGGCCTAGTGCGCGGCACTCGAAATGCCGTAGGGTGTTACCACGCCCTCGAGGGTTCGAATCCCTCTCCCTCCGCGAAAAGGGCCCATCAGCGATGGGCCTTTCGTACCTCCGGGCGCTTCGCGCCCCAGTACCTGGTACCTGGTACGCGAGCACCGGCGTCACCCGGCGGCGGACTGTACTCGGTACGAACTACGGCAGGCGCAGCCTGCCTCTTCAGGTACTATTCCGGGCGATCGTGCTAGGCGGGACGCTAGGGGTGTCCTGCACCCGAAACCCTCTACACGCGGGGCCGAACTCCCTGCCTGAGGGTGTCAGCCATTCGGAGAGCACCGAGCACGTGGCGTTGATGGTTGGGTCCTGCGCGGCGGGGCACCGTGAACCGGGTCAGGTCCGGAAGGAAGCAGCCCTAAGCGGGACGCTCCGGGTGCCGCAGGGCTGCCTGGCCGGAGCCGGCGACTCGGAACGCACCGGGGGACAGACATTCGAAGGCAGGGGCACGATCACCCTCCTGCAAAGCAGGAGCGTGTCTTCAGTCCTCAGAGTCGCCGTCTTGCTGCCGGCAGTTGGCCGCAGCTCCGTCTCACCGTCCCAATCCCAGAGGCCTGCCTACTCTCACCCCATGGAACTCGATGCCGGCTCGTGCACCCTGCGAACCTGGACATGCGACGACGTCGGACCCCTCGCTTCAGTCGCCAACGACCACCGCATCTCACTGAACATGACCGACACGTTCCCACACCCCTACCTACTCGAGGACGCAGAGAGGTGGATAGACAACTGCCTCGAACAGGGTGAACCACCACTCCACCTGGCGATCGTCGTGGACCGCGAACTCGTCGGTGGGATCGGCGGCCATCCTGGACCAGCCGAACAGCACGCCAGTATCAACATCGGGTACTGGCTGACTCCTGACATGTGGGGAAGGGGCATCGCCACCTCCGCACTTCAGCGCTACGTTCGGTACCTATTCGACACCTTCGATCCGCACCGCCTGTACGCGACTGTGTTCGGGTGGAACCCGGCATCGGCTCGCGTTCTCGAGAAGTGCGGCTTCCGCCTCGAAGGCCGTCTGAGAGAGGCAATCCAGAAAGAGGGCCGTTTCACGGATCTGTTGATGTACGGGTTGCTGAGAAGCGACACAGTCGGTTGAGTGCCAGGTCCCCGACGCTCAACTCGCCCCGTGACTCGGTCGCACCTGAGGCCGCGTTCTTGCCGAGGACTGAAGACTGAGAACTGAAGACCGGCGGGCTAGACCCGCCGCAGCACCGCTCCGTACACGAATCCAAGCAGACCCATCCGCCACACCTTCTCGAGCTGAAGCGTCCTCCCGGCAAACAGCTGCTCGGGGGGAGGCAACTTGTCGAGGGAGCGGTGGAGATACGAGTACTCGCCCCGTGACCCGGCCAGAGCTCCGATCAACGGCAACACAGCGGCCGTGCCTGCACGGTGTACAGCCGTCGACAATCGACCCCGCGGCCGTCCGAGGCCAACCACCACGAGCTTCCCGCCCGGCCTCAACACCCTCTCGATCTCCGACAGCGTCTCGTCGACAGACCGGAGATTCCGAAACACATATGCGGAGAACACCCCGTCGAAACTTGCATCTCTGAACGGAAGCGCTTCCCCGACGGCGACGGCCTTCATGGCAGCGTTGAGGGCGAGCATCTCCGGGACCGGATCTATCGCGACGACCTCTCGTTCGCCCAACACGGGCATCGCTGCACCCGTGCCGGCACCGAGATCGAGGACCCTGCCATGCGGCAGGTACCGAATACCGGAACGACGCCAGGCCTGTTCACGGCCCAGCGACATGACCGTGTTGAGGAGGTCGTATCGCTTCGCGATCCCCGAGAAGACGTCCCCCTGGCCGTTCACGGCCCGATCACGTCGAAGCCCACGTACGGGCGGATGGCTTCGGGAATCACGACCGATCCGTCCTCTCGCTGGTGGTTCTCCAAGATCGCGAGGATTGTCCGACCGACGGCCACAGCGGTGCCGTTGAGCGTGTGGACCAGCTCGTTGCCCGACTCGCTCTTGAAACGAACGGCCAGCCTGCGTGCCTGGAAATCCGTCGTGTTCGAACAGGACGTCACCTCCCGGTAGCGCCCAAGGGAGGGGAACCATGCCTCGATGTCGTACTTCTTCGAGGCGGACGCCCCCAGGTCACCCGCCGGGATGTTCACCACGTGGTAGGGCAGTTCGAGCCCTTGCACGATCCGCTTCTCGACACCGAGAAGCCGCTCGTGCTCGGTCCACGACTCATCAGGGTGACAGAATGTGAACATCTCCACCTTGTCGAACTGGTGGACTCGGAAGATGCCCCTCGTGTCCTTCCCGTAGGTACCTGCCTCCCTGCGGAAACACGTCGAGAACCCTGCGTACCTGATCGGAAGATCCTCGATATTCAGGATTTCGTCGGCGTGAAAGGCCGCAAGTGGCACCTCGGATGTCCCGACCAGGTACAGGTCGTCCTTCTCGACCGCATACACCTGCTCGGAGTCATCCGGGAAGAACCCGGTGCCAAACAGGGCGTGCTCTCGCACCAGGACCGGAGGCAACATAGGTGTGAACCCCTCACCGTCGAGGACGTCCATCACCCACCGCACGAGGCCCATTTCGAGCAATACGGCCTTGCCTTTCAGGTACCCGAAACGGGAACCAGATGTCCGGACCCCCCGCTCGACGTCGATGAGATCCAGTGACTCTCCAAGCTCTTGATGGTCCTTCGCGTCGAACGCGAACGCCGTCGGCTCACCCCACCGCTCGATCTCGACGGCATCTTCGTCGGTCATCCCCTCAGGCACCGACTCGTGCACCAGGTTGGGGACCCTGATCCACAACTCCTGAAACCCGGCGTCGGCCTCGTCCGCAAGCTCGCTCTGTCTCTGGTACTCGTCGGCCAGGTCTTTCGCCCGAGCGATGGCTTCCTGCTTATCGGACCCCTCGAGTTGGGCAATCTCCCGGCCTGCTTCCTTCTGCGTCGCCCTGAGCTGCTCCGCCTCGGTGCGGAGCGATCGACGAGACCGGTCAAGCTCCTCGAGCCGGGAGACGTCGATGTCGCTACCTCGAAGGGCAAGCGAGCGCCTCAGTCGGTCCGGATCTTCACGAAGAACTGCCACATCGATCATGGGCCAGATGCTACAGGGAGGCGGCAGGGTGCCCGCCGGCAACTACGAAGGCTCGTTGATCCTGATCGAGATCTGCTTGACGTTGTTCTCGACATCCAATTCCTCCGGCACCACGGCCACCGACACCGTCATCGTGTAGGTACTGCCGGGCGACACCGTCAGAGGGTTGAAGTCGACCGTCGTGGATGCTCTCGGGTCGAGTGTGCCCACCCGATCCGTGAACTGGCCGGCCACGGTACCGACACTGTCCCGGAGCGTGACGGACACGACCAGGTCCGATTCCGGCTGGTTGCCGGAGTTCCGAACGCTCGCTTCGACGACAATCGAGTCCGTTGCAGGCAGAATGAGGTCCCCGTTGTCGACCTTCACCTCTTTCGGATCCAGCTTGACCGCCGACACCTCGAGATCTCTCCGGAGGTCGAGCCCCGTGGCTCCTTCAATCGCGTTCCTGATGCCGTAGAGGTAGCCGAGGGGACCAGATGGGAGGAAGGCAACCTCCGGGAAATCCACCGGCAGGTCGGTAGCCGATCGCAGCTCGTCGACGGCGTCCATGAACGCCTTGTAGGCGGTGTCGCCGGTTCGCAACTGGGCGAGTGACGCGGCCAGAGCCTCCACGGTCGCGTCGCTCGCCGAGTGATCGACGACGCCGAGCAGCCCCGGAGCAAACGACTCCAATCCATCATTCCACGATGAGAGGGCGAGGATGAGTGCGGCTGCGGCCGGCGCCACCGAGGACGGAACGGTCATCTCGGCGAGCGTGGTCGTCTTCTGCCGGGCGTCGGTGACGTACTGGGACATGAGAGCCTCGACATCCTCCCTCTGCGCCGTTCGGAGATCACCGAGGATCTGCGCCTGGAACTCGCGGGCGAGATCCTGATAGGTGTTCACCGTCGAGTCGGCTTCGACCAGATAAGCGATCGAATCACGAGTGTCGTTCCGCTGCCGACTCACAGCAAGCATGAGAAGCGAGACGACCGTGATGATGGACAGCACGATGTAGATGCGGCGGCGACCACGCCGCCGAGGAGTGTCAGTGGGGAACACGGCGTGGGCGAGGGGGGACTTGAACCCCCACGAGCGTAAGCCCACAGGCACCTGAAGCCTGCGCGTCTGCCAATTCCGCCACTCGCCCGGGCACGGCATCGTAGCACGGTGCCATTCGTGAAAACCCTGGGTGGCGGCGATCCCTGAGGCCGATTCAACCGCCCGATCGACGACACCGAACCGTCCCCAATGACCTCGTTCCAGGGCGCGTCGCCTCGCAATCGACCCCATCCAATACACTGGTCGCGTGAGTACGGCACGCAAGCTGGAGCGTCGAATCGAGCGCATGGTCGACGGTCTCGCCGGACTGATGTTCGGTGGGGAGCTCCACGCCTCGGAGTTCGGAATCCACGTCCTCCGTGAGGCGGACCTCGCTGTCGAGGAGGGCCCCACAGGACCCGTCATCCCGAACGTGTACCGGCTCACCGTTCACACCGGTCAGGATGTGCCTGGCCCACTGAGTCGAAGCCTCGAAGCGCTGATAGAGGAGACAGCCGCCGAACGAGGGTGGCGTCTCGACGGGCCGGCCACGGTGACGATCGACCGTTCGAATCGTGTACCCAAGACCGACATCGCGTGCACGACAGAGGCCATTCCGGGTCCACGAGCGCCGTGGGCACAGCTCGTACCGACTCAGGGGCCGCCGGTCCCGATCACCCACAACAGAGCCCGTGTCGGACGATCCTCGGAATGTGATGTCGTCATTGAGCACAAAGAGATAAGCCGGGTCCACGCCCTGATATGGCGAGAAGGGGGACGCGCGTGGATCCAGGACGCCGGCTCAGCAAACGGAACGCTCGTGGACGGAACGCCGGTCACCAAACCGACGGAGATCGACACCGGGGCCGTCGTGTCCTTCGGACCGGTCACGTTCGATTTCCAGATCTAGCCCCTGGGCCTGAACTGCCCCACGGCCCGATCGACGGTCTCCAGTCCGCGATCGAGCTTCCGAGCGGGTGTCGTGTCCTGAGATCGGCCGGAGCGTGTTGCCCCACCCGAATCGCAGTACGAGACACACGGTACGAGGTACGGACTCCCGAAGGGAGACCTCTCCCTGTATCGTTCAGGAAACAGCCGGGGAGGCCCCCGTGCCCACAATCAGGTAATGCAGTATGCCGGCACTCCTACTCCAGCTACTCAAACTCATCTATATCGCGTTCGTGTACCTGTTCGTATGGCAGGTGGCACGTGCGATCGCGTCCCATGTCGGCGGTAGGGAGGGTTGGCGATCCAAGTCGCGTGCGGGCAACGAAGTGGTGATCGTCAAGTCCAAGACCCAGGCGGGCAAGCACATCGACGTGCAGGGACCCGTCGTGCTCGGCAGGAGCCCGCAGGCCGACATCGTGCTCGATGACCCCTACGCGTCCGAGTTTCATCTTCGCCTCATACGACGACCCGAAGGTATCGTCGTGCATGATCTCGAGAGTACGAACGGAACCTACGTGAACGGACGCAGAGTCGGTACACCCCTGACGCTCACCCGCGGTGACGCGATTCAGATCGGAAACACTGTCCTGGAGGTCAGATGAGGATCACCTGGGCAAGCGGCACCCACATGGGTCGGGTTCGAACGAACAACGAAGACGCGCTCTATCCGCAAGCGAGCGGGAGTTCTCGCGAGACCGCCCTCTTCGCCGTCGCCGACGGCATGGGTGGCCATGTCGCCGGCGAGGTCGCTTCCTCGAAGGCGATCGAAGTCGCCACATCATCGAAGGGGACACTCACCGAACGAATCTATGCCGCCAACCACGCAATCATCGAAGCGGCGAGAGAAGACCGCTCACTGTTCGGCATGG
>Ga0315556_1000691_pt1 | contig 20982 bp, 19 predicted proteins | sample SalMarSW160310MG_FD_202112 | JGI IMG/M metagenome (GOLD analysis project Ga0315556, IMG submission 202112) | Salt marsh sediment microbial communities from the Plum Island Ecosystem LTER, Massachusetts, United States - Salt Marsh Sediment SW1603-10 ...
ATTGGTTTCTTGCAAAACAAACCGGATGCTTTGCAACCGGATGCAAGTTCAACGTCGAAAGCACTGATGTGTTTTTGCCTTTTTGGCCTATGTCTGAAAATTCAAGCCACCCGCTTCGCGGGCAGTGGTTGACTCCATCCACAAATAGTCTTTATTTCAAGGGAGTATTAAAAAAAAAGCCTGGGCCGTATCAGTGGGAGGCTACGTTTTCTCGCACAAATCATCGGTTTACGACCCAGGCAAAGAGAAGGAGTTAGCAGTATATCGGGTATTGCAGTCTCTGCTAACAGAATTAAAAACACGAATCAAGTTTTTTTTCATGCAGTATAATTTTTTTTTATTAAATGCAACGATCGCTGGTTTTTAATGTTTTCTTATAAAGGTAATTTTCAATGCATCAGATTTGGAAGATAAGTGACTATTCCCGGCAAAGCCATTAACACAATCACGCAAATAATATATGCCGGCAAGAAAAACGTTACCCCTTTAAACACTTCTTCCAATTTAACATCTTTGGCCATACCGGCGACCACGTAGGTCGTAGCGCCAACAGGAGGGGTAACGGCGCCTAGTGTTGTAATCACGGTAATTGTTACGCCAAACCAGATCGGATCGTATCCAAGCTGTTTTGCTACCGGGAAAAATATGGGAATGGTGATCAAGAGCAACGCCAAAGCATCCATGACAGCCCCACCAACAATATAAATAGCAAATATTATTAACATAATTGTGGTATTGGAAACAGGCAGTCCCACCACCCAAGAAGCAATATCGAAAGGTATTCTTGTTACAGCCAGAAAACGACCGAATATAACAGCACCCGCTATGATCATGATAACCATGCAGGATATTCGAAGCGTATCGATTATCGAGGCCACGAATCCTTTCCAGGTCAGCCGGCCTTGAACAAAACAGAGAATCACTGCAAAAAAAGAGCCTGCGGCACCGGCCTCCGTAGGCGTAAAAAATCCAAAATAAAGACCGAGCATCACCAGCAAAAACAAGGTGGTTATTTCAAATATACCAGACAGCGCCTTGATCTTTTTTTTGAAATCGGTCTTTGGCCCCACCGGTCCCCATTCAGGATAAAGTCGGCATAAAATGTAAACCGTTAACATCAAGAGAAAGGCCAATACGATACCTGCCCCTATTCCTCCATAAAAAAGTTTTGCAATAGACTGCTCGGTAGAAAGGCCAATCACGATCAGGACAACGCTCGGCGGAATAACAACACCTAGTGTAGATCCGCAGGCAACGACACTTGTACTGAGAATGGGTTTATACTTGTATTTGTTCATCTGAGGAAGAGCGACAGTGGTCATCGTAGCTGCCGTCGCTGCATTGGAGCCACAGATAGCAGCGAATGCGGAACAAGCGATGACAGTTGCCATGGCAATCCCTCCCCGAATCTGTCCCACCCAATTGTAGGCGGCATTGTATAATTTTTCGTTTATTCCGGAGTAGAATGCAATCTGCCCCATAAAAATAAAAAGGGGAATAACCGTAAGACCATATTTTGAAAATGTTTCCCACAAAACAGAGCCAATCATATTAAGCCCGGCTTTTAAGGAAATCACGTAACAAAATCCGCAGAATCCAACAATACCCATTGCAAATCCAACAGGCGTACCCAAAAAGAATAAAATTAGAAGGAGGATAATAATTCCTGTAATTCCAATGGCTGCCAGATTCAATCGGTGTCCTCCTTTTCCGCGGAAAAAAGCCCGACAAGTTCAGTAAACAGGACCAATGAAAGAACGGCACAGCCAAAAGCAACGCCATAGGTAAAAGGATAATAGATGATTCTAAGTGTCTCCGTAATTTCTCCTGTATTCATTAGCGTTGTTGCTTTCACGGCAATTTGCCAGGCTGCCACACTAAAAAAAAGAAAGCAAACCGTATAATTAATCGCATTAATAATTTTTCTTACTTTATCAGAAAAACGATTAACCAAAACATCCACTGCAATATGGCCGCGTTTAATTTGGGTATGTCCAAGAGCAAAGGCGGTTACAATGGCGCCGCAATATCCCATCAACTCAAACGTGCCCTTGACCGGCACCCAGGTAAGACGAAATATTATATTTGAGCAGGTCAGAATAATCATTCCAACCAAAAAAATGCCTCCGATCCATAAAAGCAAACGATTTAAAAACGTACTTATTCTGTCCAGAATTTCCATAACAACCTCTTTCTAAATTCAGAGGTTGAGGAAGTTGGTATATCTGAAAACTTTGGCTTCCTCAAAGTATTTGATTACTCAGAATATTTCTTCGTCAGCGTATAAATATCCTTCACGATAGCCTCAGCAGGAAGACCTTTTTCTTTAGCATTCTTAACCCAATTGTCGGTTATGAATTGCAATTTTTTGTTCCACTTGACCTTTTCCATCTTATTAAGATGAATAAATTCAACATGGTAATTCTTTTTAGACCATTCTATCGATTCTTTCACATGGTTATCCATATAGCTTCCGGTCCATTCAGCCTGTTCCGTGCCAAGATCATCAAAAATCTTTTGAACATCGGCCGGCAGCGCCTTCCATGAGTCCATATTCATCACGACCGCAAATGGATAAATCACCGTATCTGTCATGGTTACGTATCGGCATAGTTCTGCAAACTTAAAATCTTTCAGGGTTTCAAGAGAAGAGAACAGACCTTTAACGACGCCTTTTTGCAATGCTTCGACCGTTGCCGGCATCGGCATACCCACCGGATTGGCTCCCCATGCGCTCAGTATTTGAGCCGCTCCACCCGATGCTCTGAGGTCCAAGCCTTTTAAATCAGATAAGCTTCTAATGGGCACCTTTGACATGATGTTTGTAGGCGCCGTTGTAAACATGGTAAGGACTTTCACCTTTGCAAAGGCCTCGGGTTTGTATTTGTTATAAAGACCCCATAGAACGAGACTGCCCACTTTAGCGCTTGGCAGATCCACCGGGAGGCTAGTTGCATTGGTCAAGATGAATCGTCCAGGCTGATATGCCATGCACAAACATCCTATATCCGCCTGCCCGGCGATGACCCCGTCTATCATGTTTTTTGCCCCGAGCAGGGTCCCGCCGGGATATGTGTTGACGGCAACCTTTCCCTGGGTCCGTTTTTCTACCTCTTTTTTCCACCTTTCCATTTGAACACAAGGGAAAGTGGGGGCCGGTGGAAAATTTGCATAGCTTAATTTGATTGTCCCCGCCGTTGTCGTTTTAGGCATCACCATGAAACCCAAAAACACGGCTACAAAAATTCCCTTCCAGACATGTGCTAATTGTTGTCTCATTTTCGCCTCCTTTTAATGTGAATGATAGTGATTATCGCTATTTTTTAACAGGCTCCGCGTATAAATTCGTCCTCAAGCGTAGTGGTCAATTCTGACAAAAGCAGGCGTCTATTCCTAAATTGGAAGATTATTATTCCTATGGTCAAAAACCCGTCTGCTTTTTCTTTCGGTGCGCGGCAGGGATCCGTAATCCACAATTTCCACCTGGCACCTCACCAGTATTTTATGTCGAATCTCCGCTATCACCTGTTCGGCCAGATGCACATCATTTGACTGGCTTTCACCCGCCTCCCGTTCCACCTTGATGACCATCATGTCGCGGCCGCTTTCACGCTGCTTGAGATGAATCTGGAATTCACTGCCGATGCCGTTGACTCGGCTCAACACATGATCGATCTGGCTCGGGTAGATGTTGACCGCCCGGTAGATAAACATATCGTCCGTGCGGCCGAGAATCCGGTCATGGAGGGGAAACGGCGCGCCGCAGGAACATGCTTGATCAATAATCCGGGTCACATCATGGGTTCGATAACGGACAAGGGGGCTGCCCTCCTTGCACAAGGTCGTCACCACGAGTTCGCCCGACTCACCCTGAGGAACCGGTGTTAACGAAATTGGATCGAGGATTTCAAAAATAAAATGATCGGCCCAATAATGGATGCCGTTATGCAGGATGCAATCCAGACCGGTTCCCGGGCCATAAAGTTCGGTCAGCCCGTAAATATCAAAAATATGCTCAACGCCCATCAGTTCTTTTATTCGATCTCTCATGGCATCGCTGTGGCGTTCCGCACCCAGGATGATCTTTTTAACCTTTATCTTGGGCAAAAGATTTCGCTTATGAATTTCTTCGGCCATGAGAAGGGCCATGGAGGCCGTGGAACAAAAAACAGTGGTTTCCATGTCCACCAGCATTTCACAATGCATCTCGGCATTGGCCGGGCCAAGGGGAATTGCCATGGCGCCGAATCGTTCACAACCGGACTGAAATCCGACGCCTGCCGTCCATAGTCCGTATCCGACGGCGATCTGTACGCGATCATGGCGCGTCAGGCCGGCCATTTGATAGCATCGGGCAAAAAGGTTTGCCCAAACATCGATATCTTTTTGTGTGTAGCAAAGCACCTTGCGCTTTCCCGTCGTGCCCGAGGACGCGTGGATCCGAACGATATCCTTGTAAGCCACAGACCGCAAAGGAAACGGATACTCCAGCAGCAGATCATCTTTATCGACGAGCGGGAGATGCTGCATATCGTCCAAAGATCGAACATCTTCAGGCCGGATGCCGGCTTCATCGAATTTATTTCGATAAAATAACGAATGCTCATAAACATGGCGGACCGTCCACTGAAGGCCCTTGAGTTGAATCTCTTTCAACTGTTCCTCATCCAGATCATAAGGAATAAACGGCATAACAAACTCCTAACTCGAATAAACCAAAATAAGTGAACACAGTTTTATTAAATTATTTGAAACTCTTAAACCCGGCTTCAAGGGCTTTTGCGGCATCATCCAGCATGGTTTTATTTTTTGCCATCCGGAGTTCCAAAACCGTTTCGACATCTTCCATCTGACAAAAAAGATTGTTCTCCGTCTTAGCTGATGCGGCTGCAAGGGCAAAACCGAGAAGAATCAGGTTGACCGATTTGGGGTTTTGGATCTGCTTCGCCAGTCTCTCGGCATCGACGATATATGCCGAAACATCGGCGTCTGTCGTTACACCTTGGCTGCTGTTCACCACAGCCCATGTGCCCGGTTTCAAATAATACCCATGCTGGGCCATACTGTTTGCTTTTAATGCCAGTAGTCCATCGGCATTTCCGGCCCGTATCAGCGGACTCGAAAAAGCGCCTGCTTTAAGGTGCGACAAAACCGTTCCTCCCCGCTGGGCCATGCCGTGGGTTTCCGAAGTAAAGACGCGAAGCCCTTTCAAAATTGCCGCTTCCGCCAAAAGGCGCGTAACAAAAAGAACGCCCTGGCCCCCCACGCCGCTGATGACAATCTGCTGACTAATGGAACTTTTATCCGGCATCTTTGACTTCCTTTATCGATTTTTTGGGACAGACACTGATACATACCCCGCATCCACTGCACAGGACGCTATCGATACCGACCTGTTTTTCATTTTGGTTCAAACTCAGGGCCGGGCACTCGAAATGGTCGATGCAATATCCGCAGCCGTCGCAGGTATCGGCGACTTCGACTTTCATGGGTTCCCATCCCGGTTTTACTTCTTTCAGCCGGTCGATGAGGCAGGGACGCCGGGATATCACCACCGCCGGTCCGTTTTCCCGGCTGTATTGGATGGCGTCCTTCAACAATGCAATAAATTCATTTAAATAATAGGGATCTCCAACACGACAAAATCGAACCCCGCATCCTTTAACCAGCCCTTCGATATCCACGGGATTCAGTATTTCTCCGCATGCGCCCATTCCCATGGCCGGTGTGGGTTGATTCCCGGTCATGGCGGTGGTGTGGTTATCCAGAATCACAAGGACAAACCCCACGTTTTGAACCACCGCATCGATGAGTGCGGGAACACCGGCATGAAAAAACGTCGAGTCTCCGATGGTTGCGACAATATCCGGCCGTTTTGTTTCATGTTTATAGGCATGATAAAATCCCGCTGCCTGGCTGACGGCGGCTCCCATGCAGAGCACCGTATCCACCGCACCCAGATTTAAGCCAAGGGTATAGCATCCGATATCGCTGGGATATATCCCCTTAGGCGCCGCCTTTTTAATGGCAAAGAAAGCGGCCCGATGGGGACAGCCCGCGCAAAGGGTCGGCCGAACACCGGGTTCTGCCGGCACATCGATGGGTTGCGTGTCGATTCCCGCAAATTCGCTGATGATTTTTTGGATGGATTCCGGCAGAAGTTCTCCCACGCCAGGCACCGAACCGGTGAGCTTTCCCTTGACGCGATGCCGATCTGCAAGCTGCATCTCGATGATGCCGGTGGTTTCTTCGATGACCAGAATATCCGAATAGGTGTCTATCATATGAACAATAAAATCCTGGTGTAGCGGGAACGGCTGGAGCACCTGGTACATGGGAAGGATATCCCACAAGTTCAAATCCTTCAGAATTTCTTTGGCATGAGACGCTGCCACGCCGGATACGACCAAGGCTTTTGAAGTCTTAGCCGCATCATTTAGTCGGACCGGCGCTGTCTTTTGATGCCTTGAAACAGCATCGAGTTTTTTCTCCAGGGCCCGGTGCAATTGAAAGCGGAACTTGGGCGTTGCGGCCCATCGCTCCGGATCCTTCTGAAAGCCGGCGTCCCACTTGCCCGGCAAAACATCTCCCGGTTCGATATCCTGCCTGGCATGACACACCCGGGTCGTAGGACGGAGCATCACGGGAATCTCAAAGGCCTCGGAAAGCTCGAATGCCGTTTTTACCATGTCTTTGGCCTGCCGGGGAGAATCCGGATCCAGAACCGGAACCTTTGCCATCATGGCCATGAGCCGGCTGTCCTGCTCGGTCTGTGATGAATGGGGACCGGGGTCATCGGCGCTAATCACGACAAACCCGCCTTTCACCCCCAGATACGCGGCGCTCATCAGCGGGTCGGATGCCACATTCAATCCCACCTGTTTCATGCTCACGGCCGCGCGAAGTCCGGCTATGCTTGCCGTATAAGCGATTTCAAATGCAATCTTCTCGTTCACCGCCCACTGGATATGTCTTTGACCGGGTCCTTTTTTATCGAGAGCGGCAAATGCCCCGAGAATTTCCGACGCCGGCGTTCCCGGGTAAGATGTCGCCACGGTGCATCCGTTTTCCATCAGCCCGTTGGCGATGGCCTCATTTCCCAGCATTAACTTTCGTTTGTTCAATGACTTTCTCCGTCATGAAAATGCGTTAAATCATATCCTTGGAAGCAAAAAAAGCCAGTGCCTTTGAAGAAGCGCCGGCTTATATTAAAAGAGCCATGAGCCTCTCCAACACTAACTGCCGAAGCTTCTCACGGCCCTGAAGTCAATACATTCCCTATCTCAAAGATGGTGAGCAAGCTTCACGATTTTTGCCACCACCAGCACCAAAGCTTTATTTCCATGATTGTTTCTATCTCAAAAAATTTTATGTTAATGCCAACAATAAAGATATTTCCAATTATCCAAGGAATTTCAATTTGTCAAGCGCTTTCGCGATCTACCTTCTTCAATCCGATTTGTATATCCGCGTTTCGCATGTTAAAATAAAATCCGAATTCTAAATGACAAAAATGATCGAAGCCAACACTTTGAAAAGGAGATGTTTTTGTCATTTGATCATTTATAGTTTTTGTTATGGTTTCGTATGTTGTCTTTTGAATTTTTGATTCAAAATCAAGTTTTCTAATAAAGCACTAATTAGCTAAAAAGATTGACAATTAGGCAGCGATATGAAAATCGTTCCCTATCGCTCTTTATCGATCAACATCGAAGAGACACCAAGGACACCTGTACCAACGCATGAATGGCGAATAATGAAACTCCCCGAGGACAACCAGACCTATCCATTCGCAGCTTACTCGGTTAAAGGAAACGAGATGCGTATCCGACTGCTGAGCAAGGACGTTGTCAATAAAGACACCGGGGCATCGGAAGAACGGGTCAACGCCATTGCGGATAACAAAACCGATTCGAATCTCTTTCGCGATGAGATGCGGTTCAAGAAAGTGAAAAATTTGAACTCCCGAACAGAAAAATCACTGATTGATGCGATTCCAAAGGGAAAAACCCTTTCCCGTGACTTCTATAGTAGAAATACGGAAACGGTGGCCCTGGAGCTGCTCGGGAAACATCTGGCACACCGGTCTGCAAATCGTGTGCGGATCGGCCGGATTGTCGAGGTAGAGGCGTATCTTGGCCCCCATGACCCGGCCTCCCATTCCGCCCGGGGAATGACTCCGCGGACGCGTGTGATGTTCGGACCGCCCGGCTACGCCTATGTATATCTGGTCTACGGCATCCACCATTGCATGAATGTGGTGACTGAACCAAAAGGGCATGGCGCCGCGGTACTGATTAGGGCGCTTGAGCCGGTCTATGACATAAACAGCCGTACCAGCGGGCCGGGGCTTCTCTGCCGCGCCATGGGAATCGACCGCCGGCTAAACGGCTACGACCTCTGTGGCGAAGCGCTTTTCATCACAGAAGCGAACAGAGAACCGTTTGCCGTCACGCGGCGTCCCAGGATCGGAGTTGATTACGCAGGAGAATGGGCAAAGAAGCCGCTTCGCTTTTACATCCGTGGCAATCCGAATGTTTCCCATCCCTAAGTCCTGCCGCCGACTGCTACCGCTATGTAAATGTTTTTTGAAAATGATTGCATGGACCAAATAAACACGAACGTGAACTTAATCATTTATTTCTTCAGGGAAAAAGGATAAAGGCGAATCAATGACCGACATCAAACATATAAGAAAATGCGCTCAACCCTTGGAACCTGATTCCACTCAGCGGGAATATCTGCTAAGGCAAGTCATCGATTATGCAAACAGCTACCTGGATAAGATATCCGAAGCGCCCGCTTATATTCCGCGGACAGACGGCGGGCGGGAACTTTGGGATTTTCCCATTACCGAAGAAGGCATTGATATCGGGCAAGCGCTCGCTTTGCTGCGACGGAACATGGATACCACGGGAATCAATCCAACTTCCGGACGATTTTTAGGATATATCCCGGGCGGCGGGCTTTATCATGCGGCATTGGGGGACTACCTGGCAGCCGTTACAAACCGATTTGCCGGCCTGTATTTTGCCAGCCCCGGTGCGGTTCGGATTGAGAATATTGTGATCCGTTGGTTGGCCGATGCTGTCGGTTATCCGGACAAAGCCGCAGGAAACCTGACATCGGGCGGCAGTTTGGCAAACCTGAGCGCCATTGTAACCGCCCGCGATGCTTTCGGTGTTAAAGGCCGAAAAATAGACCAGTCGGTTGTGTATGTCACGGAACATGCCCATCACTGTATCGACAAGGCGTTTCATATCAGCGGCTTGAATACTTGCATCAAACGAAACGTTCGCGTGGATGCCAATTACCGGATGGATCCAAAGGCGTTGGACCAAGCCATTGTCGCCGACAAAACATCAGGATTGTATCCATGGCTCATTGTGGCCGCCGCCGGTACGACGAATACCGGGGCCGTGGATCCGCTCGGGGACATCCGCGAAATTGCATCCGCGCATCAGCTCTGGTTCCATGTGGACGGGGCCTATGGCGGACTATTTGCGCTGTGCCCTGAAGGAAGAAATGTTCTGCAAGGGATTCATATGTCGGATTCCATCGTCCTCGATCCGCACAAAGCCCTGTTTTTACCCTATGGCACCGGCGCGGTTCTCGTCAAAGAACGGCAGAACCTGTATGCCGCATTCAACGCGCAAGCCGATTATATTCAAAATATTATCGATGATGTCGATGAGCTTTCCCCTGCCGATCTATCACCGGAGTTGACCAAACACTTTCGGGGATTGCGCTTGTGGCTGGCATTGAAATTGATTGGCGTTGCACCGTTTCGGGCCGCCTTATCGGAAAAAATCCATCTCGCACGCTATTTTTATGAGAAAATAAAGGAAATTGACGGATTTGAGCCCGGTCCCTACCCAGACTTGTCCGTGGTGACCTATCGTTATCTTCCAAAACAAGGAGATGCCGATGCGTTTAATCGGAAATTGGTGGAAGCCATCCAGCAAGATGGACGCATTTTCATCAGTTCCACGCGCATAGACGGCAAACTGGTGCTTCGGACTGCCGTCCTGTGCTTTCGTACCCATTTAGATGACGTGAATGAAGCGTTGGATGTTTTAAAACATTACGCCGTAAAGCTGGAAGAGAGTTGATCATAGACTTTCCTTGAACGAATCGGAAGCCATTTCGTAATTGCTCCAGTGTATGGTAGCTCATGACTGAAATGCCCTCTAAAGCACAGGTCGTCATTATCGGCGCCGGCATTATCGGCGCTGCATGCGCCTATTATCTGACCCGTAAAGGAATCCGTAACGTTCTTGTTCTGGAACAGGGAGAAATCGGCGTCCAAGGCGCCACTTCCGCCTGCCTGGGTGGCCTGAGAACACAATTTTCCACCCGGGTCAACATCCGCTTTTCTTTGATTTCCAGGGAAGTTTACAGACGATTTAAAGATGAATTCGGCATTGATCCGGGATTCGACCCTTCGGGGTATTTGTTTCTGGCAACCACTGCCGAACAGTGGAAAGCTTTTGAACATACAAAGCGGTTGATGGAAAAACTAACGCTTCCAGTTGAATTGCTCGAACCCCGTGAGACGGCGCTTCGCTGGCCTTTTATACGGGTAGATGATCTTATCGGGGGATCCTATACCGAAAACGACGGATTCTACAACCCCATGGAAATCCTCGGGGCTTTTGTCAAAAAAGCCCGTCAGGGCGGCGCTGTTTTCATGGAAAAGGTTCGTGTCTCCGGCATCTTGACTTCAAAGCAACAGATCGTCGGCATCCTAACCGAAACCGGAAAATCCATTCAACCCGACATAGTGGTCAACGCCGCCGGTCCCTGGGCCGGTCAGGTTGCGGCCATGGCCGGGCTCGAACTTCCCGTCACACCACTGAAGCGCCATCTGTTTTTTACGGCTGCTTTCGATGAAATTCCAGATGCCCTTCCCATGATCATCGACGTTGATTCCGGATGGTACCTGAAGCGTGAAGGCCGGGGCCTGATTCTGGGAGGACCCACCGGAGAAAAATCCTTCAGCCGTCACGTGGATTTTGATGCCGGGGAATGGACGGCCAAACAATCCGTTAACCGGGTGCCGGCGCTGGAACATGCACGGATGATTAGGGGATGGGCGGGCCACTATGAAATGACCCCGGACCACCACGCCGTCATCGGCGCATTTCCGGAACTTCGAAATTTTATCTGCGTTGCCGGTTTTTCCGGCCATGGGTTCCAGCACGCGCCGGCCGCCGGTATGGCCGTTGCCGAGCTTATTTCAGATGGCAAGGTTCAAATAGAAGATATTGGCCCTTTAAGGCCGACCCGTTTCAGGGAGAACGACCTGATCCATGAACCCATTACGGCGTTTCGGAAATAGCCCGAATATTTCCTGAAATATTGAAGATAAAGGTATCGTCATGACGGATATATCGATTATCGACATCCAAAAAACTGAAAAACGATTGAAAGACCATGTTGGGACCCTGACCCAAACCATTGGCGAGCGGAGTGTTTTTCAACCCCATAACCTGGAAAAGACAAGAGCTTACATCGAAAATTTTTACCGGCATATCGAACTTCCGGTGCGATGTGACTCTTATTCGTACGGAAATCTTACGGTTTCGAATATCGTGGCGCAAATCGCGTTTTGCGACCGGCCGGAAAAACACTATATCGTGGGCGCCCACTATGACTCGGTCGCCGGAACCGTGGGCGCCGACGACAATGCCAGCGCCGTGGCTGTCCAGCTCGAGACCGCACGCCTTCTCACGATGCTGAAGGATCGCCATAAACTGGATCTTGCCGTGAAATTTGTCTCCTTTCCCCTTGAAGAGCCTCCCACTTTCGGCACCCGCTACATGGGCAGCAGCGTTTATGCTTACAATGCCTGGAAATCAAAGGAGCAGATCGACGGCATGATCTGCCTGGAGATGGTCGGTTATACCTGCCATGACCCGGGATGTCAAAATTATCCGTTTCCGCTGATGTTTTTAGATTACCCCAAACAGGGGGATTTTATCGGCATTGTGGGCAACTTTAAATCCAGTGGATTTACAAGGGCTCTATCCAAAGCGTTTTCTAAAAACCCGGATCTTCCGGTGGTTAAACTGACGGTGCCTGCGGGAGGGTATCTGCTGCCTTCCATTGGACTCAGCGACCATTCGTCATTCTGGCACAGAGGATACAAAGCGGTCATGATCACCGACACGGCCTTTTACCGAAACCCCCATTATCACCGGGCTTCGGATACCATGGAAAAGCTGGACTATGGATTTATGGCCCAACTGGTAAAAAGTCTGCTGTTTTTCTTCCTCTCTCACCATTCGTAAAGCATACAACTCCCGCAACATCGACAGGTATCATGGGCATGCCACGCGGTTGCTTTTTCCCGTCGGCTTTGACGATGCAACTTCCAGGGGAAAACCTCTGTTCTTTCAATCCGCAAATATGGAGATTCGAAATCAAAATAATTTTATGCTTTAAAAACCTTCCCTTAAAAAATAATATTCTGTGATTTATTTTAAAATCAAATAAGTTCAGGTTATGTTTTGCATTTTTTTTTACGACTATTGGACCGGATTTGACTGCAATATTTACAAATGCGTTTTTGGGAGGGAGGAGATTTAAGGATTCTTGGTGCAGGATATCCACCATTTGGTTTATCTAAAACCCTTTGACCTCGCTTAATAGCTAACGGGATGTTGCAATAGGTATCATCGAAATCATGATTGTCATCGGAAGGCTTTACATAATGATACACATCACTGTTAAAAAAAAACGCATATAACATATTAACAAGCTTTCAGATTATTACAAAACAGCGAGTATTGTTCATGTCTTTTGCAGAAATGTTTTACAACATCATCAATGACGTTAATAATTTTGTTATGGATAATATCGACCCCATCAACACCATCTATCCCTTCAAAAGCCACCAGAAGCCCTTTTTTAAGAATCATAACAAACCTTCATTTTAGATGCTATAAGACAAGATCTTAAGCAAAGTCAAGAAGCAAATTGTGTTCTTATTATATAATCAGACAATTACAAGAGAATTTTGTTGACAAGTTTGTTGACAAATTGTTCATAACTTCATTATCATTTTGAAAATAATATTATAATTTTTAACAAGGATTTGTTTAAAACCTATCATGAATTTTTTTTCATTGTCAATTAGCCAAATATTTTTTTCTGACATGACGGTACCAATTAGAATCAATTTTCAAAAGGAAGTTGTGTTCACCGCAAAATGCTTTTGATATTTTTTGTAATTTCCGATACCGCATTTTCCCTGGATAAGGAAAAATATCATCGAGTTTATATTCCGAAAATTTGAGGTTTGCTATTTTTTTATTCCTTTTTTTGAATTTATAAAACTATACTTTCATTCTGTAAACCGTAATCGGTTCACTGACGCCCTTGACGGTCACCGGCGGCAGGATTTCGGCGTCTATCCTGCCCGATAGCCGTTGAAAGGTCCTGCCGCTGATGATAATTTCACCGCCCTTTGCCATTCCCTGAAGCCGCGCGGCAATGTTGACCGGCATGCCTACCGAAGTAAACGATTTAATTCTCCGTGAGCCTAAAATGCCTGAAAACACTTTACCCGTCGATATGCCGATGCCGATGTTCAGCCGCAATCCATTTTTTTCGGATAGGCTTTGATCGATTTGTTTTGCCTTTTCCTGCATGCGCACGGCAGCTGTGACGGCACGGATCGCATGGTCGTCATCCTCGACCGGTGATCCGAAAACCACCATGATACTGTCTCCGATATGCTTGTCCACGACGCCGTTGTGTTCATAGGCAATTTCACCCAGCGGCGTGAAATAATCATTGTTTAAAAAAGATGCGATTCTGTCGGGCGGGACATGCTGGGACATGTGCGTAAAACCGCGGATATCGGAAAAAAGAACCGATACCTCATGGAAAGAGGGCTTCAGAATCCCTTGGGATTTTTCAATTTTATTGTAAACCTGTTCCGACACAAATTGTTTTAAGCGTTTTCGTACATTGATGCTGCGAATCTTGGCCCTGAGTTCCACATTGTCAAAGGGTTTGGTCAAAAAACCATCAATGCCTTCGTTTGTCGCCTGAATCGCAGCTTCCATGGTCGCATATCCGGTGAGGATAATGCGGGTGATTTCCGGGTTGAGGACGCCGATCTCCAACAGCGTTTCAAGGCCGTCCAATCCCGGCATTTTATAGTCTGAAATCACCGTTGAAATATCTGAAATATGCTCTTTGACAAAACCGATACCGATTTCACCATTCTCTGCGGTGAAGATTTCATAGGGCTCGTGCTTTAAGGCGCGTACTACGGAGCGTCGAATACCCTCTTCATCGTCAATAAAAAGCAGTTTGTCCATGGGCAGGCTCTTATAACAATTAAGCGTTTCATAATTCTATAATAATCTTCCGATCTTCCATTATTCCCGCCGGTGCGTAGGTTCAACGTGCCGGAGGCCAATTGCGAGTGAAGCGAACTGTGTTCGGTTTCGTTTTTGTATTTTTCCAATCAAATTTCGTGCCAAAAGCGAACTTGTTTTAAACCGTCAGGATCTGGCAGGGGAAAATTGAATCCAATATACTCAAAATCTTCTGTTCAATGATACTTACGACGGCGATCGGAAAATATTTCCTTAACTGTTATTCGGAAATCCAATCAAATGGAATGAGGGGCTGAGAAGGGAAGATGCACAGAGAACAGGGCATGCGTGCACATATATCTGTGCACCTTAATCAGAAAATTTTGTATGTTGCCCATGAAAGAATGTTGAGGTTTTTAATTCTTTATGGTATTTTTATTTATCAGTAATGAAGGCATCCATAAATGGTTATGACCAAGTTCCGATCTTTCACCGGGAATTTATTGACCATATCATGCACGAACCCATATCCGATCCAGTCATCCAGCATCATTCTTTTTCAGCTCAAGGAAATAAAAATGCCCGGCCATATCTTGAGATCCATCGACCGATTGGCATGCATTGCCGATAATGTGTATCTGAAAAAATCCTGTTTAATCCGTTAACGATTTAAACACTTGAAACTTTCAGATACCGAAAGGAGAAATGTCATGGTGCCACAGATTTCCTTTACCAAGTATGAAAATGAAGTTCTTCCCGACTTTAGAAAAAAAATCAACCTCGCTGAATCCACTGAAGATGTCATCAATTGTTTTGTTCAAACCATTACGGAATTATGTAATACTGTTTTTGATAAAAAAATCGATTTTGATTTTGAGGATGTCACCCTGATCCTGGACCGCGAGCCCCATTTCAAAATGAGCCAGCGCTTTTTCGGATCGGATGAGTTCGCAACCGTTTGGAATGATTCTGATCTTTCAAGGGTTATCGGCCGCTTTGCAAAATCCGCAATGAATCGCTACAAGCGTCTTGAAAAATATTCGGAAAAAACCGACAAAAAAATGAGAAAATAAGTTTTGCTACCCTATCTTTCCTTCCGGAAATGGTAGATTTAGGTTCAGACCAAGGCCGCAGCGATGTTGCAACCGCAGTCATAGCAGCGCTACGTCGAGGATTGCAAAAGAGAGACCTTTGAAAAATGCTGATTTTTGTTCAAGTTCAAGGAAGGCGAAAATTTTTACCGCAGGAATACATTGAGTATTTTGAGGATTAAAATTTGAGACTGACGCAGAAATTGGGCAAAAAGCGGCGTTTTGCAAAGGTCTCAAAGAGCGAGAACGCCAGCCCGGCCCTAAAGATGCCATTTCTGTGTGCATGCCATCAGGGCCCCGGCAGCTCCACCGCATACGTGTCAAGCTGCGGAACTTTCTTGATCAAACCCTGCTTTTTCAAAAATTCGGCAAAACGCTGGTACCGGTGGCGATCCAGGGCGCCCGGCCGAAGGGCAAAGCGGGAAAGCGTATCCCGCCATGCCAGACGGTTCAGCCGGTTATTCAGATCTTTCCTTCCCCGAATAAAAAGTTCCCAACTGCGCTTGGGGTGGTTGACCAGATATTGAACGCCGTCTTCCAGCGCATCAACGAACTTTCTGAGTTTTACATTGTGAATGGCATCGCGATGGGCAACCAGTATGAGTTCATCATAGGAAGGGATGCCGTATTCTTCCACGAAAAAGGCACGTCCCGGTCGTTTGTCAATGTCCATTTGATTCAATTCAAAATTTCGAAAGGCGCCGATAACCGCGTCTGTATTCCCGGAATAAAGAGACGGCAGCAGTGAAAAATTGACATTGACCAGCTTCACGTCATCCAGAGAAAGGCCCTGGCGTTCAAGCATGACCTTGAGAATCACCGTCTCAAATCCGCCGATTGAATACCCGATGGTTTTTCCCTTGAGTTGAGAAAGATTGTCGATGCCGCTGTCTGCCAGCACGACCAGTGTATTCAAGGGCGTTGCGATAAGTGTCGCAATTCGAACCAATGGCAATCCTTGATCCACATGAAGATAATGCTGGGGTTGATAGGAAACCGCAATATCAGCCTTTTTCGCGGCAACGAGTTTCGGGGGATCGTTCGGGTTCGAAGGAACCTGGAAGCTAACATCCAGCCCGCGTTGTTTGAAAAACCCTTTCTCGGAGGCGATAATGAGGGGCGCATGGTCCGGGTTGATGAACCAGTCGAGTACCACCGTTATTTTTTCTGATGCAACCGCGGTATTTGAAACGCCGGCCAAGAGGGCCGCCGCGATGAAAAGAACCATAAGAAGTTTCAGTTTCATCGGTTGTTTTTCTCCTTTATATTTTCTTCTTTTTGCCAAAAAACAAGTTTGGTCATCATCCTGTCCACTATAAAATAAAGTGTCAGGGCAACGATACACAAAACCGCAAGGGCCGCAAACATGACATCGATCTGCATGCGGGCATTGGTATAAAGCATATAAAACCCAAGACCTTTGCTCGACCCCACCCATTCTCCCACAACAGCGCCGATGGGAGCTACGGCAGTTGCGACGCGAAGCCCTGAGGCAAAGGCCGGAAGGGCCGCAGGGATCCGGATATGCCGAATGACCGCTATCGGCCTGGCATTCATCACCTGTGCAAGTTCCAGCCACTCTGGTTCGGTACTGCGAAGCCCATCGTAAAACGCCGCCGTCACCGGAAAAAAGATAATCAAAACCGCCATGGCAATCTTCGAACTCATGCCGTATCCGAGCCAAAGAACGAGAAGGGGGGCCAATGCAAATACCGGAATCGCCTGACTGATGACGAGAACCGGCAACAGCCATCGTTTTAAAGCGCGAAACTCAATCATGAAAAGCGCGTTCAAAGCGCCCCAGATTGTTCCGATGAGCAATCCGGCAATAATCTCCAACACTGTCGTCACGGCATTGTCGAATAAAAGACCTGCATGGGACACAGCAGCTTCGACGACTTTTACGGGACCGGGCAGTATGTAAGGCGGTACGCCGGATACCATAACAATGGTTTGCCACACAGCAATCAATCCGAACAAAATGACCATTGGACGGATAAACTTCATGGTGTCTCCCGGCGCTCCAGTCGTTCGATCAATTCCGCCTGCATGGAAATAACGGCGGGGTCCCCGGGGTTACGCGGCGGAATGCCGGGCGGAATCAAAGGATCGCTTAGCCTTGCAGGTCTGCCGGTCATCACATATACGCTGTGTCCGAGACGAAGCGCTTCCAGCGGATCATGGGTCACCATCAATACGGTTGCCCCCCCGACCAGCTTCGCGGCCAAATCCTGAAGTTTGAGTCTCGTGAGCGCATCAAGTGCCGAAAACGGTTCATCCATAAGAATGATTGAACGCTCTTCCATGAGCGTTCGCAACAGTGCCACACGCTGGCGCATCCCGCCGGACAAAGCCGAAGGAAGCGCATGGATATAATCGCCCAAACCCGCATCTTCAAGCAGCGAAATTGCTCTTTTTTGTTTTTGATCGGACATTTCATGCCGCAACCGCGCGCCGAGACAGACATTATCCACAACATTCAACCAGGGCAGCAGCAGATCTTTCTGCGCCATCCAGGCTGTCCGTCCCTGACGGTCGTAGCCGTCGTCAAAACGAATTACACCTGAAAGCCCTTCATGAAGGGTTCCTGAAATCAGTCTGAGCAATGTCGACTTTCCGCAACCGCTGGGACCGATGAGACACGTCCACTGGCCGCCGGCTATGGTAAAATTCAATGAATGAAAAATCTGTGCGCCGGGATAGGTAAAGGAAACCTGTTCCAACGAAATGCTTGGCGCAGCTGAACGTAAGCCGCGCGGGTTGTCGGTGTTGAAGTTGTAGTGCATTGAATACCGTTAAAATTTGCGAGTACGTGAAACTTTATTAGGATCAAACCGAAATGCCGGATAACAGGGAGGAAAATCGACCATAAAATAATGTCAGCTTCCCTACGCCGGCATGATCCGGATCAGGTTCCAGGGGTCGAAGCTTCAAGCCTCCTCTCAGCCGATTTGCGTCGAAACCTTTGAAAAATCTCATTTTTGCCTGCCCTGTTAAATCTGCTTTGTTATTTAACCGGGGTTCAAGTTCAAGGAAGCCGAAAATTTTAACCACAGGAATGCATAGAGTATTTTGAGGATTAAAATTTGAACTTGACCCCAGAGAAATAGGCTTCGCATTTCACGGGGCAGGCGCAGAAACTTGTCCGCCTCACCGCAAGCGGCATCTTCGACCGGCGGATTGGGCAAAAAGTGGGGTTTTGCAAAGGTCTCGAACCGGCTCCCCCAGTGACAAATGATTTGCTTGCTATCACGAGCGGCCGTATTTGTCAAACAAGCACTCAACTTTTAACTTGGAACCTTACGGCCATGGGACACGGATGGACACGCACGAATATTTACTTGCATTTTTTTGCCCCCGCTGATAAATAAATCACATAAATCCGGATAGGGGTGTTCTGATTTTATTGCAGAACTGAGAGCAGACCCTTTGAACCTGATACAGTTAGCACTGTCGTAGGAAAATCGGAAAACCATGCATGACGTTTTGACGCCGCCATTCTTTTCAGCGTTTTTCATCCCCCCTATCGATCTCGTGCTCTCAGGTTAGATTCTAAATCAAAACTTTTGTTCAGGAGGTTTTTCATGCGAGTCGCCCTTACGATTGCAGGCTCGGATTCGTCGGGCGGTGCGGGCATTCAAGCAGATCTGAAAACGTTTCAGGCCCTTGGCGTTTTCGGCATGAGTGCCGTTACCGCGGTAACCGTCCAAAATACTCAAAAAGTGTACGATATCCAGGAGATCCATCCCAAAATCGTTCACGACCAGATCACGTGTCTTTTTGAAGATGTTGACATTCATGCCGTAAAAATCGGCATGGTCTCCAGTATCGAACTGATTCAAGCCATTGCAAAAGCCCTGGGGTCCGTGAACCCGCCGGCGATTGTTCTCGATCCTGTAATGATCTCCAAAAGCGGATACCACCTGTTGAAACAGGACGCCAAGGATGCTCTGGTCCGTTATCTTTTCCCATTGGCCGAAGTCGTAACGCCCAACATTTATGAAGCGCAGGCGATCACCGGCTATAAAATTCATACTATCAACGACATGAAAACCGCGGCTATCGACATTTTGAAACTTGGCGCAAAAAAAGTGGTTGTCAAGGGAGGACATCTTGGAAATGGCCAAGCCACAGACATACTCTATGACGGCCGGGAGTTTAACAAGCTTCAAAGTCGCCGGGTGGACACAAACAACACCCATGGTACCGGCTGTACGTTTTCTTCGGCCATTGCAGCCAATATCGCCATAGGCAAACCTTTTTTTGAAGCGGTCACCCTTGCCAAAGCATACATCACCGGTGCCATCGAACATGCCCTATCCATCGGAAAAGGCCACGGCCCGACTCACCATTTTTTCGATGTATACGCAAAGGCAGGGCTCATCTGAATCTTTCCTAACTCTTTGGCTTTGTGAAACATGACCGCTTCAGAAATGATTAAATTTCTGGCTGAAAGAACTCATTAATCAGTGCTCGTGGAAAGGATGTTATATGCCGCCCGATTACAGGAAAAATCATCTTAAACGATCCGGCTTTCTCCGATTGATCCGCGGAATGGGTCCGGCCTGGATTATCAGCGCGGTTGCCTGCGGCCCCGCCACCATGGCCAGTGTATCCATTGCCGGCGCAGCTTACGGATATCAATTGTTATGGGTGGTGGTATTGAGCGCCCTTTTGGCCTTTGTGGTTCAATTCATGGCCGCTAAAGCAGGAATAATCGGCGGAAAAGGGATTATCGCTCTGGTGGAAGAAAGCTGGGGCAATGCTTGGGGCTGGGTCTTAATGATCGATGCCCTCCTGGCCACCTGGCTGGCTGCCGCGGTTCTGATGAAAGCCCTGGTCAGCACCACCGGTCTTGTCACGGGCGTGTTCACCCCCTGGTGGTCCCTGGGTTATGTGGTTCTGATCTTCTTGCTGGTCGGCATAGGGGGATACCGCTGGGTGGAGAGGGTTTGCAAAACCCTGGTGGCTGTTGTGGTGGCCTGCTTTATGGTGACGGTGGTTGCCGTAAAACCGGACCTTAGTGAAATGATTAAAGGGTTAATTCCGACGTTTATCGGGGGCGCCAAGGGGGCGCTGATGATGGCCGGAATCATGGGCGGTGCCGTTCACATCACCATCATCTCCATGCATACCTATAATGTAAATGCCCGCGACTGGGAACCGGACGACATGGGACTGGCCTGGATGGACACGTTTTTGTCGATGTTCGTTGCCTTCGGAATTTACAGTGTGGCCATTTTTCTTGCTGCCGCCACGGCACTGCACCCCAAGGGCATCGAGATCAGAACGGCCTTTGATCTGGCTCGCCCCCTCAAACCGGTGTTGGGCGTCTATGCCCACGGTATTTTTCTCGCCGGGTTCTGGGCCGCGGTATTCTCGACGATCACGCCGACCTATCTGGCCGCCGGTTATTTTATCGCGGACAAAATGAAATGGGCCGTCAGCGTCCGAGATCCCCGGTTCAAGGCTGTGGTCCTTTTGGGATGCCTGATCAGCCTCATCGGCCCTCTGGTAAAGGGAAGTTTTCTGATCTTGCTGGTGGTCATGCTGGCCCT
>Ga0315556_1000692_pt1 | contig 20977 bp, 22 predicted proteins | sample SalMarSW160310MG_FD_202112 | JGI IMG/M metagenome (GOLD analysis project Ga0315556, IMG submission 202112) | Salt marsh sediment microbial communities from the Plum Island Ecosystem LTER, Massachusetts, United States - Salt Marsh Sediment SW1603-10 ...
ATGTGCAGGTTGTTGTTGAGGTACATGAGCCCGACCACCGGGTTGGTTTCGACGATGATGGTGCGGCATCCAACGCTCTCGTGCGCCCGGTGCTCGGCAAACGAGCGCATCATGGTCAGGGCATCGCCCCAGTAGGCGATGCCGAGCGCGTATTGCCAGAAAGGCATGCCGCAGATGCGACTGACCCACAACCACACCACAGCGATGCCGATCGCATGCAGCGCCCAGCCCTCGATTACCGCGCGGTCGCCCTTGAGTGCCAGGCGCGCCTCGTCGCGGACCAGGATGACGCTCGCCAGCGCCGGCCCGAGGACGAAGCGCCCGAGCATGGTGTTGTTGGCAACGAACAGCGGTTTGAGCCAGCGCGGCGTCTTCGCCCAGCCTTGCGGGTCGAAATAGCGGCTTTCGGGATCGCGCGCCGGATCCGTCAGGTCGTCATCGCGGTGATGGGTGAGATGCAATGTCCGGTAGCGGCGATAAGGGAACCACAACGAGATGGGCGGCCCCACCAGCGCCTCGTTGAGGAGCGCCGAACGGGTCGGATGGCCATGCACCGCCTCATGCTGCAGCGAGCCGTGCAAGGCCACCAGATAGGCGCCGATGGGGGTGAGCAGCCACCAGCCAATTGATTGCCAATACCAGGTGAGAAGGCCGAACGTCAGCCACAAGCCCGCCACCAGGCCGGCCGTGCGCCATTCTATCCCCGATCGCTGTCCTGCCGGGGCAAGACTGATATCGACCACCTGTTCGCTCCTGTCGCCACTTGCACAAAAAACCTCAACGAACAGTCCGCCCACGGCGTGCGGCGAACAATTGCATTTATGCGCATAATGCGTTTATCGTAGTCTGCAAACGAGCCATTTGTTGATAATTGTAAACAGGGCTGAAGATGACCATACCCCCTCCAGCGGCTCCTCCCGCGCCGGGCCGCATGGCCGCCGACAAGCGCTCCACGGTTGTGCGGTTCCGCGATCGCCTGAACCAACTGATCGCCCGCACCGGCATGTCGCGGGCCCGCTTTGCCGCCGAGGCCGGGCTCGACCGCTCGACCCTCACCCAGTTGCTCGCCGCCGAAGCCGTGCGCCTGCCGCGGGCTGAAACCATCGCCCGCATCGCCGCCCGCCATGGCGTTTCGGCCGACTGGCTCCTGGGTCTTTCGGAAAGAGACCAGGTGGCGGTCGACATTGTCGCCCAGCCGGTCATCGAGCCCGATGCCGGCTCCCCGGCCGATGAGCGTCTGGCACGCTGGCATACCGAGGCGCGGGGCCTGAAGGTGCGCTATGTGCCGGCGACCTTGCCCGACCAGGTCAAGACCGAAGCGGTCATCGCCTGGGAGACCGGCAAGCTGGCCGCCCCCGCCGCGCGGGCCTGGTCCGATGTGGCGCGCGCCCGCATCGCCCATGCCAGCCGCGCCGACAGCGAGATCGAGGTGTGCTCGTCACGCCAGGCGCTGGAGCAGTTCGCTCGCGGCGGCGGCATCTGGCACGGCCTCGATGCCGCCGTCCGCCACGACCAGTTGCGCCGCATCGCCCGGCTGGCGAATGACCTCTATCCGGCCTATCGCTGGTTCCTGTTCGACGGGCGCGAGCGCTTTTCGGTGCCCTACACCGTGTTCGGGCGCCAGCGCGCCGCCATCTATCTGGGTGACATGTATTTCGTCTTCACCTCCACCGAGCATATTCGCGAACTCACCAGCCATTTCGACAACCTCATCCGTGCCGCCCGCGTCCAGCCCCCCGACGTCGCTGCCCTGGCGCGCCGCCTGGCCGGCGAATGCACATGATCGCTTCGCTTCCCATGTACGACTGGCCCGAGGTGCGCCCGGCAACCGACGCGCTGTGGCAGGTGATCGCCCGCCATCTCGCCGCCAACGGTTTTCGCGGCGTGCCGGAAAGCCTCGACCGCAGCGGCGATCCGCATGCCCAATGGCGCTCGGCCGAGTTGTTGCTGTCGCAGACCTGCGGCTATCCGCTCACCCATGGGTTGGCCGGCGCGGTCGATCTGGTGGCCACCCCCTGCTACCGGGTGCGCGGCGCTGAAGGGAGCGATTATTGCAGCCTCATCGTCATCGCGGCGACCTCGGGGCGTACCGGGCTTGCCGACCTGCGCGGATCGATCGCCGCCTTCAATACCGAGGATTCCATGTCGGGCATGCTCGCCCTGAAGGCCGTCGTGGCGCCGTTGGCGCGGCAAGGACGTTTCTTTTCGAGGGTGATCCGCTCCGGCGCCCACCTGGCATCCATGCAGGCGGTGGCCGATGGCCGGGCCGATGTGGCAGCGATCGATTGCGTGAGCCATGCGCTCGCCGAACGCCATCTCCCCGGCCTCGCAAAGAAGCTCAAGGTCATCGCCGAAACGCCCAAGGTGCCCGGCCTGCCGCTGATCACCGCGCGCGGCCGGTCGGGCCCGGAGCGCACCCGTCTTGCCCGGGCGCTGGCCGAGGCATTTGTCGATCCGGGGCTTGCCGCAGTGCGGGACGCATTGTTCATTGCCGGGCTTGAGTTCCGCCCCCTCGCGGCTTACCAACGCATCCCGGACCTTGAAGCGGCCGCCGACGCCGCGGGTTATACCAGCCTCGCTTGAGTGGTGCGTCGTCACCCCCGACCGCAGAGTTCAACCGATGATTGATCTCTATACCTGGAGCACGCCGAACGGACGCAAGGTCTCCATTGCGCTTGAGGAAATGGGTGTGGACTACGAGACCCATGCCATCAATATCGGCAAGAGCGAACAGTTTGCCCCGGACTTCCTCAAGATATCTCCCAACAACCGCATCCCCGCAATCGTCGACCGCTCCGACGGCTTGACGCTGTTCGAATCCGGTGCCATCCTGCTCTATCTCGCCCACAAGAGCGGAAAATTCCACCCGCGCACCGGTGAGGCCCACTGGCGGGTGATCGAGTGGCTGATGTGGCAGATGGGTGGCATCGGCCCGATGCTCGGCCAGGCCCATCACTTCCTCAAGTTCAACCCCGGCAAGGCGCCTTATGCCGAGGAGCGCTACGGCAAGGAGGCCCAGCGCCTGTACGGCGTGCTCGACCGCCAGCTTGCCGACCATCGCTTCATGGCGGGGGCGTATTCCATCGCCGACATGGCCACCTGGCCGTGGATCGCCCGCTTCGAGTGGCAGGACATCGACATGCACAAATTTCCCAACGTGAAGCGCTGGTATCAGGAAATCGCCGCCCGCCGGGCAGTGCGCCGGGGCTACAAGGTTCCCGACGCCAGCGCCGAAATTCCCATGCCGTAGGGGTGCTCAGCCGTCTGGTGAGGTTGAACCGAATTTTGCCCAGGCCGTCGACAAATACCCCTCGGCCGCCCGGCCGAAACTGCCGCATCTGGCGATTTCCAGAACGGTTCTTGCCCTGTCGACATCCATCGGGTGTTCCTTTTGAATGCAAAAATCTTGCTGATAACGAGCAATATAACTTATTGGCTGTCACCTAAACGGAACGCCTATGGTGCTGCGACAGGCACCAGTTGCGGGCATTGGACCTCGACAGGTCATGAAGTCTTTCGATGAGGACGCCATCAGGCTCAAGCGCATCTATCGTCGCCCGCGCCGCAGCGACGGTGTGCGGATTCTGGTCGACCGGTTGTGGCCGCGCGGGCTCAGCAAGGAGGCGGCCCATATCGATCACTGGATGAAGGACGTCGCACCCAGCGATGACTTGCGCAAATGGTTCGCCCATGACGTGACGCGCTGGGAGGCGTTCCGCGACAGCTACCGCAAGGAACTGGATGCGAATGAAACCGAGGTGCCAGAACTGCAGAGGCTTTGCCGTGAGGGCACCATAACATTGCTGTTCGCCGCCAGGGACGAGACGCACAACCAGGCCGTTGTGATCCGCCAATGGCTGATCGAACATGAAACCGATGGGAAGACCTGAATGTCGCCGCCGCCAAAATCCCTCAGGACAGACCTGTGCCGAGTGCTGGGTTGCGACTATCCGATCCTGCAGGCGGGCATGGGCGGGGTCGCGCGCTCCGAACTGGTGGCAGCGGTAGCTGAAGCGGGTGGCTACGGGTTTCTTGGCATGGTGCGCGAGAGCCCGGAGCTGATCCGCCGCGAAATCCACGCCGCGCGCGGCGCGACCGATCGCCCCTTCGGCGTCAATCTCATCCCTGCCGGGACTGCGGCCGACCTCTTTGAAGAGGAATTGTCGGTCTGTCTGGAAGAGGGCGTTCACTCGCTCTGTTTCTTCTGGGATGTGGATGCAGCAGCGGTCGGGCGTGTCAAGAACGCCGGTAAGCTGGTCTTCTACCAGGTTGGCTCGGTTGCCGATGCTGTTGCGGCCGAACGGGCCGGCGCCGATGCCGTCATCGCACAAGGCCTAGAGGCGGGCGGTCATGTGAGAGGCACGATTTCCTCACTGGTCCTCATCCCGCAGGTTGTCGGCGCCCTATCCATCCCCGTCATTGCCTCGGGCGGCTTTGCCTCAGGTGAGGGGCTCGTTGCAGCGCTGGCCATGGGGTGTCAGGCGATCCATTGCGGCACTGCATTCCTGGCAACGCAGGAATCCTTTGCCCACGACTACCACAAGCAGCGTGTCGTCGAGGCGTCTTCCCGAGATACCGTGTATACCGATGCCTTCGCCATCAACTGGCCTCGGCAATCGCCGGTCCGCGTCATCGCCAACAGCGCCGTGGATGACCTGGACGGACGCCTGCTCGGATATGGCCCCGAAGACTTCGCGCGCACGCCCATTGCGTCCGAGGAAGGGCGGCCAATTTATCTCTACAGCACCGATTCACCGTTGCGCTCGACAACCGGCGAACTGGAACGCATGGCGCTGTTTGCCGGTCAGGTCTGCGGCGCCATCGAGGATGTTCCCACTGCAAGCGAGCGGATTGCGCGGATCGTGAATGGCGCCGTTGCCGCGCTGGCGCGGCTCAATCCCAATGTTGGCGAGGAACACCGAACATGAACTGGGAAGAGGTTCGTAGTTGGCGCAAGGCCAAGCGCAAGGAACTGCTCGATCAACGCCTCGCCATGCCCGCTTCGGCAAGGGCCGAAATTGCCAGCCAGGTCACCAGCCACATCCGGCAAGGCGGGCTCCTGTCACAAGCACGCAACGTCGGGATCTATTGGCCGTTCAAGGGTGAGCTCGATTTGCGCACCCTGATGCTTGACCTCGTTCGCCAAGGCATCGATGTCGCATTGCCGGTGGTGACCGAGAAGAACCAGCCGGTTGAGTTTTGGGCCTGGCGCCCTGGCACGAAGATGGGCCGTGGTATCTGGAACATTCCCGTTCCGGCCCAGCGGGAGCCGGTGTTGCCGGACGCACTCATCGTTCCGCTGGTGGGCTTCGATGAAGCCGGATATCGGCTCGGCTATGGCGGCGGCTATTATGACCGGACCCTGGCGGCAGCGCGGCCGAGGCCGCTGACCATCGGGGTGGGGCTCGACGCTTCATTGCTCGATACCATCCATCCCCAGCCCCACGACATCCCCATGGACATCATCGTCACGCAAAGCCGGCGCGGCGCAGCGATCGCCGGATCGGCGACCCACATCGGCGATGACGAAGAGCGCACCAGCTACGCGGCGGCGCCATGCTGCATGCGTCAATCCGAAAACGAATGATGCAACACTGGCGTTTGCGGTAATGGACAGCCAGACAAGCGACCTCAAGGATCTCGTCTACACAGCAATGGTCCGAACACAGTGACAAAGCTGACAAAGGCGGCAATCCATAGCGCACCGGCCAAATCAAGCAGAACCAGTGTCGTCATGCCGGTCCCGGCAACAATGCGGACTACCGCTGACGCCAGGGCGAATACGTAGATCGCCGTCACGCCTGGCGTCGCCTGCAATGGGTAACCAGTATGGCCGAGACTCGCACGCGTCATGACTGCCAGTGTCATGACGCCGACAGCCCCTGCAGTCCAGGCATGCAATGCGGCGCTCGGCACGATGACGTCTGCCGACAATGTGGAAACCCCTAAGAGAATGAAGCCCGCCGGCACGAAGGCATAACCGGCATGCAGAATCCAGACGAGGGGTTCGGCGAGAGTTCGCTCCGGCGCCCAGCGGACCGGACGCCAAATATGCAGAGCGCCAGCGAGAAGGCAAAACAGAGCGGTCGTGCCACCTTCCGGGGAGACAACCCATGCCGCAAGCGCCAAACCGCCAACCCCAAGTGCGAAGATATCATAGCGATTGAACGGGACCGGCAATCTGCCCGCTTCACGCCGGGCCAGCCAGTTGCGGGTGAAGCTGGGAATAATGCGCCCGCCTATCAGCATGATGAGAATCACCGCGCTGGCGATGCCCAAACGCGTGCCGTTGCCAGTGTATGCGTGTCCGTTTGTAGCTTCGACATGGAAGAGGGCGTTTCCGCAAAGTAGCAAGCTTACCGGAATCAGTACCTTCAGGTTCCGCCAGTTCCGCCCGGTAACGAGCTCGCGAGCGACCAGGAACCCAAGTGTTGCCAGGAACGCAAGGTCGACGGTTGCCGCAATTGTTGGCCCAAGCCGCGCGGAAAAAAGGACAGCGAACCGCCCGGCCCACCAGATCAGGGCCAAAAGCAATAGCGGCCGACCTGTCATGGGCAACCGCCCGGTCCAGTTTGGAACCGCCGTCAGCAAAAACCCTGCAACAACTGCCGGCAGATAGCCGAACAACAACTCATGCACATGCCAGTCGATCGGCCCAAGACTGGTCGGCAGCGCGATCGAGCCTGACAGCAAGGCGAGCCACAGCGCCATGACAATTGCAGCCCAGATGCCTGCAGACAGAAACAGCGGTCGAAAGCCATAGCTCAAGATCGCGGGGCCGGAATAGCTGCGTATCTGTTCCGCCGATGTATTCAACGTGACACCCTCTCATCACCAGCTTGTGTATTCGATGTCGCGTTCTTCATGCAGCGCTCGGGGCGGGCGCGTGGTCTGGCATGGCGGGATAAGCGCATTCGGCCAGCGTCGTCGCATCGAGTTCCCTCAGGAAGGCTTCGCGTGCCGATGCGAGACGCGATTTCAGGCGGCACTGCGGGGTCAACGTGCAGGTCCCGCCGTCGCTGCGAAAGCACTCGACAAGGGCATGGCGGCCTTCCAGCAGGCGCACGACGTCGCCGAGGGTGATGGATGCGGGCTCCGTTGCCAGCCGGAAGCCGCCACCGATACCGCGCTGGGTGGTTATGTATCCGGCCCGCGCAAGGTCCTGCACGACCTTGGCCAGATGATTGCGCGATATCTCGAACTCGCTTGCCATCTCGTCGGTGGTGAACAGCCGGTCGGGCGCACCGGCAAGGCGCATCAGGGCGCGCAAGCCGTAATCGGTGAATGCGGTCAGACGCATTGTCGCTCCCTCAAAAAAGGTATTTACAATGCTTCTTATATCGTCATAAATACGAATTGAAAATACTCTTTTTCAGTGGAGTAAACTGAATGCTCGAAACAGCAGCCGAGCGGCGCGCGCGGATCACCGCAGAAATCGTTGCGCAGACCGGCATCGACGAGGCAATGATCGAGCGCCTGGTGCGGTGCTTTTATATGAAAGTGCGCGACGACGCGCTGTTGGGACCGGTATTCGAGGCGCGGATTCTGGATTGGGAGTTGCACCTGCAACGCATGTGTGCGTTCTGGTCTTCGGTTGCGTTGATGTCGGGACGCTACCACGGCAGTCCCATGGCCAAGCATCTGCCGCTTCCCATTGACTCCGTCCATTTCGATCGCTGGCTCGATCTGTTCGCCCAGACCACCCGCGCGGTCTGTCCACCCGCTGCGGCTGCGCATTTCCTCCAATGCGCCCGGCGCATCGCCGAAAGCCTCGAACTTGGTATCGCCGGCCGCCACGGCGTCCTGCTTGGCGCCGGCGAGAGGTTCAGAATCGAAAGCTTGCATCAAGGCGATACGGGAGAACCGAGTTGAATGCGCAACCCCGGCCCATGTCGCTGCCGGTCAAACCATCGCCGCAAGTTGTGGGTGCTGATCGAGTTGGCCCGAAAGGTCGAAGCGATTCATATCGATCATCGACGCACCATGCGGACTCGCCGACCCGATGAAGCACGGCTTCGAAGGCGGCCGCCATGCAAGCAGAGTACTGCTCAAAGAGGGTTTGGCACGGCCGCTGCCGAATTCGCAGGTTGTATGCAGTGGGGGCCAAGTCTGCGCCGACGATCGCTTTTCAATACAAAGGTTATGACAACAAGTGGCGGGAATTTTATGCTCACAAACAGAAAACTACCGAGACTAGCTGGGCCGCTGCTGGCGGCGTTCAGCGAAAGCGTTGCTGAAGCTTGCATGACTACGGGCCACGACACGGACTCGGCCGCTATTCACTGAGAGGATCTGGTCGGCGGTGTGTCAGGTATCGCGTGGCACCTAGGTAAAGGCGAACGATTATATCAATAATAGTAAAATATAGCTTGAATATATTTCAGTACTTTTTTGGGGAAGCATGCCTCATTACGAAGTTGTAATCGGGCAGCAATCTTGCGGATAGAACTGCCTCACTATTGTGGCCCATCGCCGTAGCTGCGCGAGGGTCACTACCAATGCACGAGCAAGGAAATGGTTTATGTGAAAACCCGTCCCCTGTTTCCCCCCTTTCAGAAACACCGCCCCCAACGGGCTTGACGTCACCTCCTGAAGACCGCCCGAAAACCCCGACCAAGCGCCACCGGGCGATATTCCTTTCCGACATGCATCTTGGCGCGCGCATGTGCCGACCCGCCGAAATTCTCAAATTCCTCGATCGCAACGAGGCCGACATGATTTATCTGGTCGGCGACATCGTCGACAATTGGGATCCGTTATCCTCAAGCTGGACGGCTGATCACCTCCGTGTTTTGCAGCGACTGCTTGGGTTCCCCGAAACCGGCACCCGCGTGGTCTACATACCCGGCAACCACGATGTCTTCTTTCGCCAGCTGGTCGGCACGGAATTCGGCGGCATCGTCATACGGCAGGAAATCATCCACCAGGCGGCAGACGGCCGCCGCTATGTTGTCGTCCATGGCGACAGTTGCGACATCTTCGCGCGCAAGGCGCCGTATCTCAGCCGCCTGGGAAGTATTCTCGAAGGCCTCGCGCGAGGCATCGATACCTTTCAGCGCTATCTGACGCATCTGGCCTGCCGCAAGGAATGGTCGGGCATTGAAGATGCGATCCTGTGGACGAACGAAATCATGCGCAAGTGCGACCGCTTTGAAGAACGGCTATCGGCGCTGGCCGTTGCCGCCGGCACCGACGGGGTGATCTGTGGGCATTTCCACCAACCGGCCCTGCACAGCGATTTTGGCCCGATCTACGCCAATTGCGGTGACTGGTCATCAAACTGTTCAGCAATTGTGGAAGATCAGAATGGAGCGCTCCACTTGCTGACGGCGCGTGAATCGCTCGCGACCTGCCAGTTTGGCAGCAATGCATCGGCCGAAGCCGAACGCGCACTTGGATTGTGACATGAACACGGCAATATTCATCGGCCTTGTGGCCCTCATAGGCATCGGGTTCTTCGCCCACGTCGTCAGCTGCGCGGCGGTAATCTGGAGATTTCGTCGAGCCGGTCGAAACCGGCCGCCGGCGAGCAATCCCCCACTCACCGTCGTGCGGCCGGTCTGCGGACTGGATCCCGGGCAGGAGGAGGCCTTGGCCTCCTCGTTTCTGGTGCGCGATGGCGCCTATGAGGTGCTGTTCTGTGTCGCCGATGCCGATGATCCGGCGATACCCCTGATCCGTAAGCTCATTGCGGCGCATCCCCAAACACACGCCCGGCTGTTGATCGGCAACGACCGCATCAGTTCCAATCCCAAGCTCAACAATGTGCTGAAGGGCTGGAACGCGGCGAGCCATGACTGGATCGCCATGATCGACAGCAATGTGCTGCTGCCGGAAAACTATGTCGATGAGCTGTTTGCGACCTGGCAGGCAGACACCGGTCTTGTCACCTCGCCGCCTGCGGGCATTCGACCCGAGTGCCTGTGGGCCAGGGTGGAGTGTGCCTTGCTGAATGGCTACCAGGCACGCTGGCAATTGACGGGCGATGAGCTTTCCAACGGCTTTGCGCAGGGCAAGGTGCTGTTCTGGCGCCGCGACATTCTCGATGCGGCGGGAGGCCCATGCGCCCTGGGCCGTGATCTGGCCGAAGACGTCGCCGCAACCAAGATTGTTCGCCACGCAGGCTACAAGGTCAATCTGGTCAGGTCGCCGTTTCCGCAACCGCTTTATCGACGCACCTTTCATGAAGTGTGGTCGCGGCATGTCCGCTGGGCGCGGGTCAGGCGAGCGGGATTTCCTTTGCTCTTCGCGCTCGAGATTTTGACCGGCGGCCTTCTGCCTCTGCTGGCCACGGTTGCACTTGTTGCGCTCTACCAGGCCCCGACAGCAGCCATCCCGGCCATGGTGGCGATCTGGTACGGGCTGGAATGGGCCGTTGCGGCCAGCGCCGGCTGGTCACGTTCCGCCGCGGAGGTTGCTGTCTGGATGTTGCGTGATACCTTGATCCCCGCGGTCTGGTTGGCGGCCTACGCCTCGCGCGGTTTTGTCTGGCGCAGCACGCGCGTGGAACCGAACAGCACACCAGTTACGGCGCCAGAGTAAGTACCGAGTATGCATTTTCCGGCTCACGCCATTGTGGAACTGATCCGCAACTACGGATTGCTGCTCTTGTTGCCGCTCGCCATTCTCGAGGGACCGATCGTGTCGGTCATCGCGGGCTGGCTCATCAAGCTCGGCTATTTGCAGTTCGGACCGGTCTATGGCATTTGCATGGCGGCCGACCTGATCGGCGATGGCCTTCTGTATTGCATCGGCCGGTTCAGCAGCGGAAAGTTGCCCCGGCACTGGTTCCCGCGCATCTTCCCGTCCGCCGACAGGCTCGCCGTGATGCTGGAGGTGTTCCATACCCAGGGCGGGCGTATTCTTGTCGTGGCCAAGCTCACTCACTCCCTGGGGTTCGCCGCGCTGTTGGCGGCGGGTGCAGCACGCATGTCGATACCGGCCTTCTTCTGGTACAATCTGCTCGCCACTATACCAAAGTCCTTGTTCTTCATTCTGATCGGCTATGGTCTCGGACAGGCCTACGATACGATTGATCACTGGATATGGCGCGGTTCGGTGGTGGTGTTTGTCATCGCATGCGCGGCCGCCTTCTTGTGGCTACGCAAGTCAAAGGCCAGACGGGCATGAAACACGACGTCCGATCCGATCGCGAGCAACCCCGTATCTCGTGCATAATTCCGGCCTACAACGAGCAGGCGCGGATCGGCGCCGTCATCTCCATCGTGGCAGCTCACCCCCTGATCGATGAGGTCATCGTGGTCGATGACGGATCGACCGATGCAACAGCGCGCGTCGCCGGGGACCGTGAGGGCATCGTGTTGCTCCAACTGGCCCGCAACGGCGGCAAGACCAATGCCGTGCGGGTGGGGCTGGAGCAGGCAACAGGCGACTACATCTTGTTCGTTGACGCCGATCTCGTGGGTCTAGATGGCGCCGACCTGACGGCGCTTGTCGCGCCGGTGCTGAGAGGCGATGCCGATATGAGCATGAGCCTGCGCCGCAATGCCCCGTGGCTGTGGCACCGCATCGGTATCGACTACATATCCGGTGAACGGGTCATTCCCGCCGCGCTGGTCATCGAGCGGATGGCTGAGTTGAGGGCATTGCCGCGGTTTGGATTCGAGACCTGGCTCAACGGCATTTGTGTCGCTGCGAACAGCCGGATTGCGGTCGTGCCCTGGGAGGGTGTCGATAGCCCGGCAAAGGTCAGGAAACGTGGCTTTCCGCGCGGCATTGTGGCCGACATCGCGATGCTGCTCGACCTCTTCCGCAGTGCGTCTGCGCTGCAGTTGCTGCACCACATCATATCGATGCGCCGCCAGCGGATATGAAGTTGGCCCCTCGGCGCCAATCCTCCACAGCCGGTGCAGAGCCCGGCTTCAATGTGCGCCGGGTGCGTCCAGATGAACGCGAATTAACTATACGGACATGGCGAGTTCATCTTCGGACTCATACGATCCACACCGGTTTCGAAGTTGTTCGCAGGTCGTTGTCAAGGAATATCGTCAGATAGCAAAAGCTTTGGCGGCGTTCTCACCTTTTGAACACCAGCCTTCGCCAAGTCCCTGACGGCCTCCGTCCCCACAGGCCCGCACCAGCAATGCGGCCCTGTCGGAACATGAACAACGCTGCCCAATTCCGGGCCGTCCACCTCGTATCGGGCCGCGTCTGCCCCCCGGGCAGAGCCGCGGGGGCCGCGACACCGATTGTCTGACTTCGATCACGTTCCATGATCAAACCAATCAAAAGGGAGACTTCATTATGCGAGATCAAATCTTTGATCTGAAAGTGGGCCGTCGTACCCTGCTCAAGGCCGGTATGGTCCTCGGCGCAGCTCAAGTCGCGAGCCCATTCGTCATCACAGCGCGCGCCGCTGAGACGGTCAAGTTCGGCCTCGACGATCCCTTCACGGGTACCTATGCAGAGCTCGGCAAGCACGAGCAAATCGGGGCCCAGTACGCCATCGACGAGATCAACGCCAAGGGTGGCATTCTCGGCCGCAAAGCGGAGTTGCTGGCGGAGGACTCGACCAGCACCGACACCGGAACCGCGGTGCAGAAGGCGCACAAGCTGATCGAACGCGACAAGGTCGACTTCATTCTCGGCAATGTCAATTCCGCCATGGCGCTGGCCATTGGCGAAGTCTCCAATCAGGCCGGTGTCCTGCACATCGTCACCGGCGGCCACACCGATGCGGTGACCGGTGCTGACTGCCACTGGAACGTATTCCGCACATGCAACACGACCCGCATGGAAACCAACTCGGTCTCCAAGCTGCTTTTCGACAAGTTCGGCAAAAAATGGTACTTCATCACACCGGACTATGCCTTCGGGCACACCTTGCAAAAGGGATTCGAGGCGAGCCTCAAGAAGTTCGGCGGCACCGAGGTCGGAGCCTCGCTGACACCGCTCGGCGCGACGGACTTTTCATCCTACCTGATCAAGGCCGAGGCGGCCAAACCCGATGTCATCATCTTCCTCACCGCCGGCCAGGACGCGGTCAACTCGCTCAAGCAGGCGGTGCAGTTCGGCCTTGATAAGAAGTTCCACATCGCCGGCGCCCAGCAGGAACTGGAGGTGCTCGAGGGCCTGCCGGCCAACGCTCGTATCGGCACCTGGGTGTTCGAGTGGTACTGGAACCAGCCCAACGTACCGCATGTGAAGGAATTCGTCGCCGGGATCAGGAAGGTCAACGACGGCAAGGTGCCCACCGCGCGCCACTGGTTCGGCTATGCATCGGTATGGACCTGCGCGCTGGCAGCCAACCAGGACAAGACGCTCAAGGCCGAAAAGCTCGCCAAGACGCTGGCGAACAATTTTGTCCTTCCGCCGGAAGTGGCTCTGATGCCCGACAAGGTGTTCTATCGCAAGGGCAACAACCAGCTCATGCCCGACCTTTATGTGGGACACGCGGTGGCCAAGGGACCGGTGCCGGAAGACCTGTTCCACGTCGATTCCATCGTCAAGGGCATCGACGCGGCACTTCCGGTCTCCGAGACCGGCTGCCATCTCTCATGGCCAGCATGACATAACACTCGAGCCGGGCACCCCGCTCGGGCGGGATGCTCGGCAACCCGACCCTACTGACGGTTTCTCTCAGTGATCACCTGCCGCCCGCATCGACAATTGGTCCGCCAGGCGCCAAGACAGCAAGTCGTGCTTCAATGACCCAGCTCATCCTCTACAATGTGTTCAATGGCCTCATCATCGGCGCCTTCTATGCGCTGATGGCCTTGGGACTGTCGCTCATCCTCAACCTGTCGGACGTTATCAACTTCGCCCACGGCGGTTTTCTGGCGGTGGGTGCTTATCTCGCCTATGCACTCATTCCCTTCATCGGTTTCTGGGGCGCATTGGTGGTGGCGCCGATCTTGACGGCGGTGCTCGGTCTCCTCGTCGAGCGCGTGCTCATTCGCCCGCTCTACGGGCGCGACGTGCTCTACAGCCTGCTTTTGACCTTCGGTCTGGCCTACATGTTGCAAGACGGCACGCGCTTCATCTGGGGTCCGCAGACACTGCCGTTTTCGGTTCCCGATTGGTTGTCGACGCCTCTGAGCTCGCAGTTTTTCTTCCTGACCGGCTACCGCCTGTTCATGGTGCTGCTGGTCAGCGCCGCGGTGATCGCCTTGTTCCTCATCCTGCGCTTTTCGCGCCTTGGCATTCGCATCCGCGCCGGAACCCGAGACCTCGAGACGGTCTCGGCACTGGGCGTAAACGTACGCATGCTGCGCAGTCTCAATTTCGGCGTCGGCATATACCTCGCCGGCCTCGCCGGGGTACTGGCGGCCGGCATGCTCGGCCTCCAGCCGACCATGGGCGACAGCCTGATCATGCCGAGCTTCGTTGCGATCATCATCGGCGGTCTGGGGAGCCTGCCGGGAACCCTGGTTGGCGGTCTTCTCATTGGGGTGGCCTCGGGCGTGACCAGCGTCTTCTTTCCCTCCGCCAGCGATGCGGTGATCTACATCATGATGGGCATCGTGCTTCTTATCCGGCCGCGCGGCCTGTTTGGCGAGGAGGGCCGCTTTTGATGCCAAAACTCACGGCCAAGCTGGCTTTCGACATAGTAGTCTGGGCGCTGCTCGCGACGATGCCTTACTGGCTCGACCAGCTCGGCGGCTATACCCAGCTTGGCAGCCAGATCCTGGTCATGGCGCTGGCCGCAACGGCGCTCAACTTCCTGCTCGGGTATACCGGCATGCTGTCCTTCGGTCACGCCGCCTATTTTGGGCTCGGCGCATACGGCCTCGGCATGACAATCAAGTATCTCGCCGGCGGCACGCTCTCCGGCATGCTTGTCGGCGTGGTGGTCGGAACGCTTGCCGCGGCCTTGATCGGGATGCTGATCGTGCATCTAAGGGGCATTTATTTTGCCATGGTGACCATCGCCTTCGGACAGGTGTTCTATTTTATCGCCTTCCGCTGGGACAACGTCACCGGCGGAGACAACGGACTAGCAGGCTTTCACCGGTTGCCTGTCAGTCTCGGCTTTGCCACCCTCGACATCGTCAAGAACCAGATAACATTCTATTATTTCGTCCTCGCCTTCTTTGCCATATCCGTGGCGGTCATGGCTTGGCTGCTCAGATCGCCGTTCGGGCGCACGCTGCTTGCCATTCGCGAGAACGAGCGCCGGGCACGTTTTCTAGGCATTCCGGTCGACCGCCACATCTGGCTGTCATGGCTGATCTCATGTTTCTTCGTGAGCCTCGCTGGCGCCCTCTATGGCCTGCTCAACAATTTCGCCGATCCTCACGCCCTGCGCTGGGACCAGTCAGGCGTCTTCATCATCATGGCGGTGCTTGGCGGCATGCGCTCGTTCTGGGGACCGCTGGTGGGCGCGGCCATCTATGTGGTTCTGCAGGACTATCTGTCATCACTGACGCAGAACTGGATGTCCTTCATCGGCCTGTTCTTCATCCTCATCGTGCTGTTCTTCCCGCGCGGCATGCTCGGGATCATCCGAAGGAGGGTCGCCTCATGAGCCTGTTGCGCATCGACAGCGTGTGCAAGAGTTTCGGCAGCCTGAAGGCGGTCAACAATGTGTCGATGACCGTGGAGCCGGGCGAGTTGCGCGCCGTTATCGGTCCCAATGGCGCCGGCAAGACCACCTTCTTCAATCTTATCAGCGGCTTCCTCACGCCGACGTCCGGCCGTATCGAGTTCGACGGTGCCGACATCACCGCGCTGCTGCCGTCGCATCGGGTGTGGCGCGGCATCGCCCGCACGTTCCAGATCACCGAGGTGTTTCCCGAGCTTTCGGTGCGCGAAAATCTGCAAATCCCGGTGGAGGGCGCCTTCGGCCATCGGCTGCGGCCGTGGCTGTCGCGCGACGACGACCGCAAGGTCCGCGCCCGCGTCGGCGAACTGCTGGAGATGTCCGGCCTCACCGCAAGGGACGATCGGCTGGTCGGCGAGCTTGCGCACGGCGAGCAGCGCACCGTCGAGATTATGATGGCTATTGCGCTCAATCCGCGCCTCCTTCTGCTGGATGAACCAACCGCCGGCATGGGCGATCAGGAGACCTACGACATCACCCGGCTCATTCGCATGCTGCATCGCGAGCAAAAGCTCGCCATCGTCCTCATCGAACACGACATGCGCGTCGTGTTCCATCTCGCCGACCGCATCATGGTCATGGCTCAGGGCACGATGCTGGCCGAGGGCACGCCGCGCGAGATCGCCGCCAACGAGGAAGTACAGGCGGCCTATCTGGGCAAGGAGGCAGCATGAGCATCACAGCCCTCAAGGTCGAAGGCCTGCATACCTTCTACGGCAAGAGCCATATCCTGCATGAGGTCGGGCTGGAGGTGCACGAAGGCGAGATCGTGACCCTCCTAGGCCGCAACGGCGCCGGCAAGACCACGACCTTGCGCAGCATCATGGGTCTAACGCCCCCGCGCCGGGGCACGGTGAAGATCTTCGACCACGTCACAACCGACTGGCCCCCTTACCGGGTGGCGGTGGCCGGTGTTGGCTACGTACCGGAGGGGCGGCACGTGTTTGCCGATCTCAGCATCGAAGAAAACCTCAAGGTGCCGATGGAACGGTCCGGCGCGTGGACAATCGCGCGCATCTACGAACTCTTTCCGCGCCTGGCCGAGCGCAGGACCAACCGTGGCCGGCAGCTTTCGGGCGGCGAGCAGGAAATGCTGGCGATCGCTCGCGCTCTTTTGCTGAACCCCAAGCTGCTCCTGCTCGATGAACCCTCGCAAGGGCTCGCCCCGCTCATCGTTCAGGATGTCTTCAAGGTGGTGAAGGCGGCGCGCGATCTGGGCATTTCCGTGCTGCTGGTGGAACAGAACGTCAGGGCCGCGGTGGACATTGCCGACCGCGCCTACGTGCTCGATGACGGGCGCATCGTCTATGAGGGTTCCGCAAGCGAATTCGCGGCCGACGAAAAGCGGGTGCGCGAACTCGCCGGTGCTGGCACTGAGGAATGGAGTCTGGCGCCGTGACCATATTCATTTGAAGTGCCCAACGATGGGTCGCGCGTCAGCATCGTCGAAACCGTCCCTTTGCGATCTTGTATGGCGCCATAAGCAGAGAATAAAATGTCATTTCAATGGCTTGAGTTTGCAAGGCGCCAACGCCCGGCGACTGCGCAGGTGCCTCGGAACTGCCGCTTCCACAAACAGTCGGCCACCTTCAATGACATTGAAATTCAGCCTTCTTCAAACTACTTGATGATCGCCAGGTTTGCCGACGGCAAGCCGGGTGGCGAGTAATGCAGGATTTCCGCAATGTAGCGCGGCCAGTTCGATGTCCAGGCCTACGACCAGAACGATCAGGCGCTACTGGCGACCGGCAAGCTCGAACTCATCGACAACATCATCGACCAGGCCACCGCCACCATCAGAGTGAAGGCGATGTGCGAAAATAGCGACGATGCCCTGTAGCCGGGACAGTTTGTTAATGTTCGGCTGCTGCTGGAAACCCGTAAGAACACCCTGACGATCCCCACCGCAGCCGTGCAGCGTGGCCCGCAAGGGCTCTATGCGTGGGTGCTGGAAGGCAATGACCACGTGGCCATGCGGCCGCTCAAGACAAGCCCGGTCGACAGTAACACGACGATCGTCACCGCCGGCCTCGGCGAGGGGGATCGGGTGGTTGTCAACGGCCAGTCGAAGCTGCAACCCGGCACAGCGGTTACCTTCACCGCGCCGCCGCCGGCCAACGTCAAATCGACCGAGGCGGGAAAGCCCTCGTGAACGTTTCCGAACCGTTCATTCGCCGCCCCGTGGCGACGACGCTGCTGATGGCGGCAGTGGCCTTCATCGGCATGGTCGCCTTTCCGCTGCTGCCGTTGCGCCCTTGCCGCAGGTTCATGGGCGCCGTCGCTCGGTGCATGCAGGCGCACCGGTTGGGCACCATCAATCTCCACCAGGCAGCCCTGGCAAACGCCCATGTCGCAATGAAACCCGCGCTGGACGCCTGATGCGATTATGACCCGCGAACCGATTGATCACTGGCCCTCATCCGCATAATGGAAAGATGACGGCCGGGCCGTTCATGGCGATTGAGGCAGGGCGGCATGTGGTCTATGGTATACCAGATACAAGCGCGGGACCATCGCCTCTGCGTATCTGAAACCCTTAAGTTGCCGGCCATGTCACGCACCCTCATTCTTAAGCCCGTGAACTCCAATTTCAGCCTCAAGGAGCACATCTATTCGGTGCTGCGCGATGGCATCACCGGCATGAACATTTATGACCCGGATGCCGATTTGCGGCTCGACGAGCGGCGCATGTCGGAACAACTCGGCATTTCCCGCACCCCCATCCGCGAGGCCTTGGCACGCCTCGAACAGGAAGGGCTGGTGGAGATCGTGCCGCGGCGTGGCGTGTTCATCCGCCGCAAGTCGCTCGATCAGGTGCTGGAGATGATCGTCGCCTGGGCGGCGCTCGAGGGCATGGCGGCACGCCTGGCGTCGGGCCGCGTCACCACCAAGGACGTGGCCGGCCTCAGGAAGCTCGGCGGCAGTTTCGGCAGCGAGGAAGCCGCGGCCCATCTCGATGAATATTCCGATGCCAATATCCGCTTCCACCAGAAGATCCTCGAACTGTCGGGCTGCGGGATCCTGAAGGAGATGGCCGACGGCCTGTTCCTGCACATGCGCGCCATCCGCTCGCGCGCCATGGCCGAGGGCGATCGGGTACGCCGCTCGGTCGCCGACCACCAGCACATCATCGCCGCGCTCGAAATGCACGATCCCGAACTCGCCGAACGCCTGGTGCGCGAGCACACCATGAACCTGCACGCCCATATCCGCAGAACCTGGCTGACGCTGGCCAGCGCGGCCCGAACCAAGACCAGTTGAATTCCCATAGGAGGCCTTACCCCCATGTCGTCCTCGACAGCTCACGACACGCTCGCCAAGAAGAGCACCGACACCGGCGTCATTTCCGGCGGCCATCTGGTCGCCAAGGCGCTGAAGAACGAAGGCGTCGATACCGTCTTCACCCTGTGCGGCGGTCATATCATCGACATCTACGACGGCTGCATCGACGAGGGCATCCGCATCGTCGACGTGCGCCATGAGCAGATCGCCGCCCACGCGGCCGACGGCTATGCACGCCAGACCGGCAAGCTCGGCTGCGTAGTGACGACGGCCGGCCCCGGCTGCACTAACGCCGCCACCGGCGTTGCCACCGCCTTCCGCTCCGAAAGCCCCATCATCCACATCGGCGGCCAGTCCTCGCTCACCCAGCACAAGATGGGCTCGCTCCAGGACCTGCCGCACGTGGAGATGATGAAGCCGATCACCAAGTTTGCCTCCGGCGTGTTCTCCACTGCCCGCGTCGCCGACATGGTGGCCATGGCGGCGCGCGAATGCTTCGCCGGTGCTTACGGGCCGTCCTATCTGGAAATTCCGCGCGACATCCTCGATGCCGAAATCCCCATCGACAAGGCGGTGATCCCCGCGCCCGGCCATTACCGCGCCTCGACCAAATCCATCGGCGATCCCGCCGACATCGAAAAGCTCGCCGACATCCTGGTGAACGCCGAACGCCCCGCCATCCTGTTCGGCCAGCAGGTCTATGCGGCGCGCGGCCATGAAGAGGCCATCGCCCTGCTGCGCGGCCTAGATATTCCCGGCTATATGAACGGCGCCAGCCGCGGCATGCTGCCGCCCGGCGACCCACACCACTTCGACCGCACCCGTTCACTCGCCTTCGGCAAGGCCGACGTGGTGGTGATCGTCGGCACGCCCTTCGATTTCCGCATGGGCTACGGCAAGCGCATAAACGTGCCGACGCTGGTACAGATCGACATGGACTACCGCACCGTCGGCAAGAACCGCGACATTTCGCTGGGCCTCGTCGGCGATCCGGGGGCTATCCTCCGAGCGGTGCTACAGGCCGCGTCCGGGCGCCTCAAGAACGACAAGCGCCAGGCCCGCCAGCAGTGGATGAAGCAACTGCACGAAGCCGAAGCCGTCGCCCTGGAAAAGCTGATGCCGATGTTCAAGTCGGCCTCCACCCCGATCCATCCCTATCGCCTTGCCTGGGAAATCAACGAGTTCCTGGGTGACGACACCATCTATATCGGCGACGGCGGCGACATCGTCACTATTTCGGCCCAGGCGGTCAGGCCGCGCGGACCGGGCCAGTGGATGGACCCCGGCGCACTCGGCTCGCTCGGAGTCGGCACCGGCTTTGCCATGGCCGCCAAGCTCGCCCACCCGGAAAAGGAGGTGATGTGCCTCTACGGTGATGGTGCCTTCGGCATGACCGCCTTCGACATGGAGACCTCGCAGCGCTTCGGCGCGCCGTACCTGGCGGTGGTCGGCAACAACTCGCACATGAACCAGATCCGCTACGGCCAGATCGTCAAGTACGGCACCCAGCGCGGCAACATCGGCAACAAGTTGGGCGATGTGGAATTTTCCAAGTTCGGCCAGATGATCGGCGGCTATGGCGAGGAGGTGCGCGATCCCGACCAGATCCAGCCGGCCTTGCGCCGCGCCCGCGAAGCCATCGCCAAGACGGGAAAATGCGCCGTGGTCAATGTCTGGGTCGACCCGGACGAGTACGCCCCGGGCACCAAGAACCAGACCATGTACAAGTAATCAAAAAGAAAAAGGAGACAGGGACGATGCAGGCACTCCACGGCGTCAAGATCCTCGATTTTACCCACGTGCAGTCCGGCCCCACCTGCACCCAGCTTCTGGCCTGGCTGGGCGCCGACGTGATCAAGGTCGAACGCCCCGGGGTCGGCGATGCCACGCGCGGCCAGTTGCGCGACAAGCCGGGGGTCGATTCGCTCTATTTCACCATGCTCAACCACAACAAGCGCTCGATCACCCTCGACACCAAGAACGAAGGCGGCAAGAAGGTGCTGGAGCAGCTGGTGAAGACATGCGACGTGCTGGTGGAGAATTTCGCCCCCGGCGCGCTCGACCGCATGGGTCTCACCTGGGAGCGTATCCAGGAACTCAACCCGCGCATGATTTACGCCTCGGTGAAGGGCT
>Ga0315556_1000693_pt1 | contig 20976 bp, 18 predicted proteins | sample SalMarSW160310MG_FD_202112 | JGI IMG/M metagenome (GOLD analysis project Ga0315556, IMG submission 202112) | Salt marsh sediment microbial communities from the Plum Island Ecosystem LTER, Massachusetts, United States - Salt Marsh Sediment SW1603-10 ...
CGGGCTGTGGCCGTTTGACGGTAGCTGCCGGATACGACAGCAAATAACGCAAAGAACGCGGAGGCGCAAAGAACGCAAAGAACTTCTTGATGGAATGTCGGTTCACCGGTATCTCGCGCGTTCCATTCCAGAATACCTTTGCGGCTTTGCGTCTATGACCGGACGTTTGAAGGAAAGTCATGGGTAAAGTAACAGGCTTCAAAGAATTTCCGCGCGAGACCGAGCCGTACCGCGATCCGATCGAGCGCCTGGGCGACTTCGACGAATTGTCGGTGGAGCACAACTGGGATCACCTGCGTACCCAGGGTGCGCGCTGCATGGACTGCGGCGTGCCGTTCTGTCAGTCCGAAAACGGCTGCCCCATCGACAACCTGATTCCGGAGTGGAACGATCTGGTCTACAACGGCCGCTGGCGCGAAGCGCTGGACCGGCTGCACAAGACCAACAATTTCCCCGAATTCACCGGCCGCGTCTGCCCGGCGCCGTGCGAGGGCGCCTGCGTCCTGGGCATCGCCGATCCGGCGGTGACCATCAAGGATATCGAGCACGCCGTCATCGATCATGGCTTCGAACAGGACTGGGTCCGTGCCGAGCCGCCCGCGGCGCGTACCGGCAAGAAGGTTGCCGTGATTGGCTCCGGCCCCGCCGGCCTGGCCGCTGCCGCGCAGCTCAACAAGGCCGGCCACAGCGTCACCGTCTACGAGCGCGAGGACCGCATCGGCGGTCTGCTCATGTACGGCATTCCCAACATGAAGCTGGACAAGGGCATCGTGGACCGCCGTGTGCAGCTGCTGCGCGACGAAGGCGTCGAGTTCGTCACCAACGCGGACGTGGGCAAGAACGTCGACTTCAAGCAGCTGGAGAATGACAACGACGCGGTGCTGTTGGCCACCGGTGCCACCACGCCCCGTGACCTGCCTGCGGACGGACGTCAGCTCAAGGGCGTGCACTTCGCCATGGACTTCCTCACGGCCAATACCCGCAGCCTGCTGGACTCCAATCTGGCCGACGGCAACTACATCTCGGCCAAGGACAAGCACGTTATCGTTATCGGCGGCGGCGATACGGGCACCGACTGCATCGGCACCTCCCTGCGCCACGGCTGCGCCTCGGTGGTGAACTTCGAGCTGCTGCCCAAGCCGCCGGCCGAGCGGGCCCCGGACAATCCCTGGCCCACCTGGCCGCGCATCTTCCGCGTCGACTACGGTCATGCCGAGGCCGAGGCCAAGTTCGGAGAGGATCCGCGTGGCTACCAGCTGCTGACCAAGGGCTTCGTCGACGACGGCAACGGCAGCGTGGCGGGTGTGCGCTCGGTGAACGTCGAATGGACTCGTGACGAGGAGACCGGCCAGTGGAAAATGAATGAAGTCGCCGACTCCGAAAAGGTCTGGCCGGCCGATCTGGTGTTGCTGGCCATGGGCTTCCTCGGCCCCGAGCACTACCTCAGCGAGGCCGCCGGCATCGAGCTGGACGAGCGCAGCAACTACCGGGCCGAATACGACCGCTACGCGACCAGCATGGACAAGATCTTCACCGCCGGCGACTGCCGCCGGGGCCAGTCCCTGGTGGTGTGGGCCATCAACGAAGGCCGCGGCGCGGCGCGCGAAATCGACCGATTCCTGATGGGGTCCACCGACCTGGCATAGCTACGTCTGGCCGCGGCCGGGAACGCAAAGGACGCAAAGGGAAATGATCGTTCTAGCGGCGCGGCAGTAATTCAGCGTTGCCCCCCTGCCGAACACCGCGTACCGAGGGCTGACGGCGAAGAAAAGATCCTGGACGCCAGGCTGGGGCCGCATCCGACCGCTCACTCGCGGCCTAGAATTGGGCGCTCAATTCCTAGCAATATTCCTTCTTCGCGTCCTTTGCGCCTTTGCGACCTTTGCGTTATCAGCGCCCGTTGGCAGAATCCACCCCCCACCCCTGGCAATGCTGTACCACCAGGTCGGCGAGGAAGTCGATGTGTTCGGCTGAATCGTTCAGCGCCGGGATGTAGTGGTACTCCTTGCCGCCGGCCTCCAGGAAGAACTCCCGGTTCTGTTCGGCAATCTCCTCCAGGGTCTCCAGGCAGTCGGCGGAGAAGCCCGGGGCGATGACGTCCACCCGTTTCATGCCGTCGTGGCCCCATTGCTTCAGGGTCTCGTCCGTATACGGCTTGAGCCATTCCTCCGGCCCGAAGCGCGACTGGAAGGCCACGAACCAGTCCTTCTCCTCTAGCCCCAGTACGGCTGCCGTCTGATGCGCGGTGCACAGGCATTGTTCGCGGTAGGGGTCGCCGGCCTCCACGTAGCTCTTAGGCAGGCCGTGGAAGGAGAACAGCAGGCGATCGGGTTGGCCGTGGGCATCCCAGTGGCGGCGGATGCTGGTGGCCAGGGCGCCGGCGTAGCCCGGTTCCTGGTAGTAGCTGTCGACCATGCGCAGGCCGGGCACGACGCGCCATGTCTTGAGTTCCTGGGCGACGGCATCGAAGGTGGACCCGGTGGTGCTGGCGGAGTACTGGGGGTAGAGCGGCAGCACCAGGATGCGTTGCGCGTTGGCGCGCCGCAGGGCTTCCAGCGCTGTGGGGATGGATGGATTGCCGTAGCGCATGCCCAGGGCCACGGTCACCGGCCCCTTGAACCGGCTTGGCAGCGCCGCCGCCAAGGCCTGCTCCTGCCGCCGTGAGATGGCCAGCAGCGGGGAACCGTCCGCGGTCCAGACGGTCTTGTATGCGCGTGCCGCCTTGCGCGGCCGCAACTGCAGAATGACGCCGTGCAGGATCGGCCACCAAAGCCAGCGCGGCCGTTCCACCACTCGCGGATCCCACAGGAATTCGGCCAGATAGCGTTTCAGTGCAGCTGGCGTCGGTGCGTCCGGGGTGCCCAGATTGGTGAGCAGCACACCCGTACAGGGCGGTTGCTCGTTTGCTAGACTGGATTCGCTCGCGTATTGCATCGCCTGCTCCTTCGTCCGAACGGCCAGTATAGCCGTGCCCGGCATGGGGGTCAGTCCCGTGAAGTTCAATTTCGCCAATGGGTAAGGTTATGAAAGGTGTTGTGCTGGATCTGGGTTCGCTGGACAACGGGGATATCGATTTCTCGCGCCTGGAGCGCATTCTCCCGCAGTGGACCTTCCATGCCGAGACGGCGCCCGGGCAGGTGGCCGAGCGCATCGCCGGTTGTGCCGTGGTGGTGAGCAACAAGGTGATGCTGGATGCCGCCAGTCTGGCGCACGCTCCGGACCTGAAGCTGATTTGCGTCGCCGCCACCGGCACCAACAACGTGGACCTGGACGCGGCGCGGGCGCAAGGAATCACTGTCAGCAACGTGCGCGGCTACGCTACACCGTCGGTGGTGGAGCATGTCTTCGGCCTCATCCTGACGCTGGCCCGGCGCCTCGATGCCTATCGCGCTGCCGCGACCGACGGGCGTTGGGCGGCCAGCCCCCACTTCTGCCTGCTGGATTTTCCCATGCTTGAATTGCACGGCAAGGTGCTGGGCGTGGTCGGCTACGGCGAACTGGGCCGCGGCGTGGCCGAACTGGGGCGGGCCCTGGGCATGCAGGTGCGCATCGCCGAGCGCCGCGGCGTGGCGAAAGCGCGCGAGGGTCGGGCACCGTTCGACCAGGTGCTGGCGGCCGCCGACGTGCTCACCCTGCACTGTCCCCTCAGTGACGAGACCCGCAACCTGATTGGTGCCGCGGAACTGGCCCGCATGAAGCCGGGTGCGCTGCTCATCAACGCCGCCCGTGGCGGCGTGGTGGACGAGGCCGCGCTGGTAGAGGCCCTGCGCTCCGGCCAACTGGGCGGCGCCGGCATCGACGTGCTGACTGACGAGCCACCTCGTGACGGCAACCCCCTGCTGGCGCCTGACATTCCCAACCTCATCGTCACCCCGCACATCGCCTGGGCCTCGCGCGAGTCCCGCCAACGCCTGGTGAACCAGGTGGCGGAGAACATCAGCTCCTTCCTGGGTGGCACGCCACGCAACGTGGTGGGGTAAGGAAAAGCTTTAGCCACGGGGGACACGGGGAACACCGGGAAGGCACAATCAATATGAATTCAACCACGGCGGACACGGACGACACGGAGGAAATGACTTTGTGTTTCTTGGCGCCCTCCGTGTCCGCCGTGGTCAATAGTTTTTGACTTGAGTTTCCCCGTGCCCCCCGTGGTTTCCGCTCTTCACAACCGCCGCAACGTTTCCAGCGGTGGCTGGTTCAGCACGGCGCGGGTGCCGATGAGGCCGGCCAGGCCCACGCCGAGACCGCCGCCGAGCATGCCCGCCAGCCACCAGATGGGGCGGATCTGCAGGTCGAGGTCCAATAGCTGGTGGGCGATGAACCAGGCGACCGCCGTGGCGCCGATGGCGCCGAGCAGTCCGGCGAGAAGCCCCAGGCTGACGAATTCCGCCGCCAGGCCCAGGCGCAGTTGGCCGCGGCGCGCGCCCAGGGTGCGCAGGATGGCGCTTTCGAGACGGCGTTCGTCGTGGGTGGCCTGGATGGCGGCGGCCAGTACCACGGCGCCGGCCAGCAGGGTGAAGACGAACACGAACTCCACCGCCCGTGCCACCCGGTCCATGATGCCGCGCACCTCGTTCATGAGCGCCGCCACGTCGATGACGGTCACGTTGGGGAAGGCGCGCACCAGGTCGCTCAGCAAGCGGTCGTTGCCCGGTGGCAGATAGAAGCTGCAGATCCAGCTGGCCGGGTATCCATCCAGCAGGCCGGGCGGGGCGACGACGAAGAAGTTGGGATGAAAGCTGTCCCAATTGACCTGACGCAGGCTGGTGACCGTGCCTTCCACGCGCTGGCCCGCGACCTGGTAAGTGAGCTGGTCGCCGAGGTGAATGCCCAGGGTCTCGGCAATGCCGGATTCCACGGACAACTGATGCTTGTCCGATTCCTGCGCGCCCCACCAGTGCCCGGCGACGACGCGGTTGTCGGCTTGGAGATGGGCGGCCCAGGACAGGTTGAACTCCCGTGCCGCGAGCCGCTGTGCCCTCGGATTGGCGTAGCTCTCGGGGGCGACTTGCCTCCCATCGATGGCCACCAGCCGTCCGCGCACCATGGGATAGAAGGCGGGCACCGGTTGTCCGTGGGTGCCGAAGAAGCTGCGCAATGCTGCCCGCTGGTCGGCCTGAATGTTGATGGCGAACTGATTGGGCGCCTTGGGCGGCAGACTGCGCTGCCAGTCACCAAGCAGGTCGTTGCGGATCAGGGTGAGCAGCAATACCGCCATGATGCCGAGGCCCAGACCCAGTACCTGGGCGGTGCTGGTGCCAGGTCGGCGGGCGACGTTGGCCAGACCGAAGCGCCAGCCGGCGCCGACTCCGCGCCGCAGTCCGCCGAGACTGCGCACCAACAGCCAGGCGCACACGCCCAACACCAACAACGTTGCGATACTGCCGGCCAGGAAGAACGCCGCGAGGCGTGGCTCGCCGGCCTGCCACACGGCCAGGGCCGCGGCGGCGGCCAGGGCGCTGCCGTAGACGGCGCCGATGCCGGGAGGCAACGGCCCCAGGTCCCGTCGCAGCACCCGCAGTGGTGGTACGGTGCGCAGGCGCAACAGCGGTGGCAGGGCAAAGGCGTACAGGGCGAGCAGTCCGGCCGCCACGGCGGCGATGGCGGGCAGCACGCCGGGGCTTGGCAAGGGTGCGGCGACCACGCCCGCCAGCAGCCGTGCCAACAAAAACTGGGCCAGATACCCCAGCGCGGCACCGATTGCGCCGGCGGCCAAACCCATCCAGGTCATCTGCAGCACGAACAGCCGCCCGATCCAACCCTGGCCCGCACCCAGGCAACGCAGGATGGCGCTGGCGTCGGTGTGACGGGCCGCATAGCGGCGTGCGGCGATGGCGATGGCCACGCCCGCCAGCAGCACGCTGACCAGGGCGGCCAAGCCCAGGAAGCGGCGGCCGCGGTCCAGGGCCGTGCGCAGTTGGGGCCGTGCTTCGCCCAGATCCTGGAGTTTCTGGGCGGATGTGAGTTGTGGTTTGAGCCAGGCGCGGTAGGCACGCACTCCCGCCGGCAGGCCGGCCACCAGCACGCGGTAGCGGACCCGGCTGCCGGGTTGGATCAGTCGGGTGCGGGGCAGGTCCGATAACGCCATCATCAGACGCGGGGCGATGCTGAACAGGTCGCCGCCCCGGTCCGGTTCGTAGGTGAGGATCGCGCTGACCGTCAGCGTGGCGGCGCCCACCTGCAGCGCCGACCCCGACTTCAGGTGCAACTCGGCCGCCAGGCGCGAATCCACCCAGGCAGTGCCCGCGGCCGGGATGTTCGACGTCACTTGGCCCGCGCCATAGGGTTGCTGGCTGATGCGCAGCTGGCCGCGCAGGGGATAGCCGGGGGCGACGGCCTTGACGGCGGCCAGCCGGGTGCGATCGCCCGCCAGCACCACGCTGGGGAAGCTGACGGTTTCGCTGTGGCGCAGACCGCGAGCGTGCGCCTCGGTGATCCAGGCGGGGTTTGGCGGCGACGGGGATATCGCCACCAGGTCCGCGCCAAGCACTTCGCTGGCCTTGAGTTCCAGCGCGCGCTGCACGCGGTCGGTGAACAGCCCGACGGAGCTGATGGCCGCCACCGCGATGACCACGGCCGCGGCCAGAGAGCGCAGTTCGCCGCTGCGCCATTCGCGGCGCAGACTGCGCAGGGACAGGCGCAATGCGCTCACGCGGCACTCCTCAGGCGTCCGGCATCCAGTTCGAAGCGCAGGCCGCAGTGGCGAGCCAGCGCGTCGTCGTGGGTGACCAGAACGAGGGTGGTGTGGTGCGCGGTGTTGAGGCGAAACAGCAGTTCGATGATCCGCTCGCCGGTGTGCTGGTCCAGGTTGCCGGTGGGTTCGTCGGCGAACAGGATTTCGGGTTCGGTGACGAAGGCGCGGGCGATGGCTACCCGTTGCTGCTCGCCGCCGGAGAGTTGGGTGGGATAGTGGTGCAGCCTGTCGTCCAGGCCCACCTGAGTCATGACCTCGCGCGCCCTCACCATGGCGTTGGCGTGCCCGCAGAGTTCCAGGGGCAGCAGCACGTTTTCCAAGGCGGTCAACGCGGGCAGCAGATGAAAGGCCTGAAAGACGAAACCGACGCGCCCTGCACGCAAGCGCGCGCGCCCTTCCTCGTCCAGGGCGGACAGATCAGTGCCGGCGACGGTGATGGTGCCGCTGCTGGGGGTGTCCAGGCCCGCCATGAGGCCCAAAAGTGTGGATTTGCCCGAACCCGACGCGCCGACAATTGCCGCGGTCGCCCCTGTGGGCACGGTCAGGCTGATATCATCGAGAATGAGCAGGCTGCCCCCAGGGCTGGCCACCTGCTTGCTGAGATGGCGAACCTGGACCATGTCCTCGGAAGGTGATGCACCCATGCTGCGAAAGCTCCTCATGATGTTGCTGTTGTTGGCCGCCGTGCCCGTGCGGGCCGGCGGCGAACCGCCGGTGCTGATGGTATTGGGAGACAGTATCAGCTCCGGCTATGGTATCGATGCGCAGAAGGGTTGGGTCGCGTTGTTGCAGCAGCGGCTGCAGCAACGTGGATATGCCTTCCGGGCCGTGAACGCGAGTATTGCCGGCGACACCACCAGCGCAGCCCGCGCCCGGTTGCCCGCGGCACTGGAACGATTCCATCCCCGCCTCGTCATTGTCGAGCTGGGCGGTAATGACGGCTTGCGTGGCCTTTCGCTGCAGCAGATGCAGGACAATCTTGCCGCCATCATTGATCTGCTGCAGTCCCGGGGCATACGGGTGCTTCTGGCGGGCATGCGTCTGCCCCCCAATTATGGCATGGCGTACACGGACCGCTTCCATCGCGTCTATGCCGATCTGGCCCAGCGCCATCATGTGCCGTTGGTACCCTTTCTCCTCGAAGGCGTGGCCGGCCATGCGTCGTTGATGCAGGACGACGGCATCCATCCCGCCCAAATCGGGCAGTCCCGCTTGGTGGACAACCTCTGGCCGTACCTGGTTCCCCTGTTGGGCCCGCCCGATGATTCGGATTGAGCCGTCGTTCCGGGTCCCGTGTGAAACCTCTCACGGAACGGGGGAATGGCGGGCGGCATAGTGGAACTCTGGGTACGTCGAACGCCAGGGCGTTGGTGTGCCATTCCGGGACGGAGGAGGTCCGCCATGAAGCGAAGCCTTGCATTGATCATCGGTCTGGCCGGCACCGGACTGGCGTTGGGGGCGCCACCGTCGCCGACGGATGCGACTCAAATGGCCAACGCAACATCGGCCGCGTCGGCGGTGACCGGCCAGGTCGCCCGGGCGGCATTCACCAGCGCTGTCGTGGAGAGAGAGCCCGCCGACAGCATCCTCAGTCTGGGCAACAACGAGACCAACATCTACTTCTATACCGACCTGCGCCATCTGGAAGGGCACAGCATCGTGCATCGCTGGGAGTACAACGGTCGGCCGATGGGCGAGGTGCGCTTCGACGTGCAGGGGCCGCGCTGGCGGGTGTGGTCCAGCAAGAGCCTCAACCCGGATTGGCTCGGCCAATGGCGTGTGACCGTCGTGGACGACACGGGCGCGGTGCTGGCTCAGAGGGACTTCAGCTACACGCGGGCGCTCACCAGCATGAACGACATCAAACCGGGCGGTGTTCGGTGACGACGACCGGCCCGCTAGGTGGATCGAGGCAGACTAGCGGCTCACGCCAAGTTGGCGGATGTGCTCCTTCACGTCGATGCTGAAGCTGCCGGGCTCCAGTACCCCGCGAATGCCGTAAGGCTGGTCCCCGTCGGCCTCGTGCTGAGACAGGTCGCAGACCCGGCTGGGGAAGTATGGGTTGCCGCGCCCGTCGCGAACCAGGAGCAGCCGGGGCCGTAACCTTGCTTCCGGGTTCACGGAGATGACGATACCCACCTCGCCGCTGGTCAGTTCCACCAGGGTCCCGACCGGATAGATGCCGATGCACTGGATGAATTGTTCCATTAGTACCGGGTCGAAATCCCGTTCTCGCCACTGGTACATGCGGGTCAACGCCTCGGTGGCGGCCATGCCTTCGTGATAGCACCGGTCGCTGGTGATGGCGTCGTAGACGTCCACCACCGCCACCAACTTGCTCCAGGCACTGATTTCGTGCTGCTGCAGGCGATTGGGATAGCCGTGGCCGGCCAAGCGTTCGTGGTGAGTGAAGGCGATGTCCACGGCACTTTCCGGCATGCCACGGATGCGCCGCAGGATGTCGCGGCCCTGGCCGGGATGGCTCTGCATGACTTTGAATTCCTCGTCCGTGAGCCGGGCAGGCTTGTTCAGGATTTCCAGCGGTGTGTGCAGTTTGCCGATGTCGTGGAGCAGGGCGCCGAGGCCGATTAGATTGAGTTCGGATTCCGGCATGCCCAGGTAGCGTGCGAAGGTGACGCTCAGAACGCACACGTTGACGCTGTGTTGGGCGGTGTAGGCGTCGCGTTCCTTCAGTTGGGTGAGACAGAGTTGGGCGTTGGGATTGCGCACGATGCTGCTCACCATGTCGCTGACGACCACCTTGGCGTCTGCCAGGTCCAACGATCGCCCCAGCCGCACGTCCTCGAACACCTGGTCGAGATACGAGTGGGTCTGGGTGCGGACCCGACGGGCATGGCTCAACTCCTCCTCCAGCGGCACCAGGGGCGTTGCGGCGCGGCTACGGTGTGTGGCGGCGCCGGGGGTTACGAGTGGGCCCTGGATGACGGCACGGGCGTCCGGGTCGAGGCCGCGCTGGATGTCGATGTAGACGTAATTGCAGAAACGGCCGACGGTATCGACGTCGTTCTGATCGCGGATCCAGAAACCCTGGAACAGAAAAGGTGTTCCCAGCCACGAGCGGTCCAGCTCGCAGACGTACATGCCTGGCACCAGGTCCGCTACAAGGGTTTTTCGTTTTTTCATCGCATTGTGCCGTGAAGGCACCGGGTCGATGCCATTCGTACGGATACCACTCCTCCGTCCAGGGGCGGATGAATCCTTGGTAATCCCTTAGCGGCCGAGAAGGGGAGGACTTGAGTCTAGCGGTGGTAGGGGAGGCTGAGGCTGTGGACGGCATCCACCAGGGCTGCCATATGCTCGGGGTCGATGTTGGGGTGGATGCCGTGGCCCAGGTTGAATACGTGGCCATTGCCCGCACCGAAATCCTCGAGAATGGTGGCCACTTCCTGGCGGATTCGGTCAGGGGACGCATACAGCACGCAGGGGTCCATGTTGCCCTGCAATGCCACCCGGTCGCCCACGCGGCGGCGCGCCTCGCCGATGTCGATGGTCCAGTCGAGGCCTACGGCATCACAGCCGCTGGCGGCGATGTCCTCGAGCCACTGGGCACCGCCCTTGGTGAACAGGGTCACGGGCACGCGGCGGCCGTCATTTTCCCGGGTAAGGCCGGCGACGATGCGGCGCATGTATTCGAGTGAAAACGTCCGGTAGTCGCGGCTGGTGAGCATGCCGCCCCAGGTGTCGAAAATCATCACGGCCTGGGCGCCGGCGGCGATCTGGGCGTTCAGGTAACTGGTCACTGACTGCGCCAGTTTGTCCAACAGGGCATGCATGAGTTCAGGGCGATCGAACATCAGCGCCTTGGTGTTGGCGAACACCTTGGTGCTGCCGCCTTCCACCATGTAGGTGGCCAGGGTCCAGGGGCTGCCGGAGAAGCCGATCAGGGGGACGCGGCCGTTCAAGGCGCCGCGGATGGTGCGCACCGCTTCCATGACGTAGCGAAGCTCCTGCTCCGGATCGGGCACCGGCAGGGCGCGGATGTCCGCTTCGCTGCGGACGGGACGCTCGAAGCGCGGGCCCTCGCCCTCGGTGAAGTACAGTCCCAGGCCCATGGCGTCGGGGATGGTGAGGATGTCGGAGAACAGAATCGCGGCGTCGAGGCCGAAACGGTCGATCGGCTGCAGGGTGACTTCGCAGGCCAGCTCCGCGTTGCGGCACAGATCCATGAAGCTGCCGGCCTTCTCGCGGGTGGCGCGGTATTCGGGCAGGTAGCGTCCCGCCTGACGCATCACCCAGATGGGTGTGGTGTCCACGGGCTGGCGCAGCAGTGCACGCAGGAATCGATCGTTCTTGAGCTCGGCCATTTCAACTCATCGATGCGGGCCCGGGTCGCCATGGGAGGCTCCCGCCCCGGTCGTCTATGTGGGAGGGCGCGCGGCGCCGGGAAGCAGGGCCGCGCGGGTTGGCCAGTATACCGGCCCCCTGGGGGGCGTTCAATTTGGCCCTATTTGTGCCCGCGCCGCACCTCTTCCTGGACCGCGTGCACGCGCCGGATCCAGGGTTTCCCGGCGCCGGGTTGCGCCGGCAGCTTTTGGGCCGCCCGGGCGGCTTGGGTACGGTCGGCGAAGGAGCCATAGATCAGCACGTACCAGTCACCGCCCCGGTATTGGATCCGGTAATAGTGGGCGTTCTCCTCCAGCCGGCCGCCTTTGACCGCCTTGCGCACCGTGGCCTCGTCACGGGAGCCCAGCAGTTGCAGGGTGTAGTGCTGGGGATCCTGGGCGAGGACCCAGTCATGTCCGGCACGGCTCGGGGAGGCAGGCTTCGCCTTGGCGGCCGTTGCTGACGGCGTCGTCGCCTGCACAGGCGACGGCTTAGCCGTCGGTGCAGGTGCGGGCGCCGGCTTAGCCACCGGGGCTGGTGCTGCCTCGGGCGGGGATGCCTGCGTCTTCTGCGGCTCGGGTTCACGTGCCTGCACCGGGGCGGGAGGTGCCGCGACAGTCACGGGCGTCTTCTCGCTAGCGGCGGGGGGCGTCGTCGCTCCCGGGGCGGAAGGTGGCGCCTCTTCGGGCGGCGGCGCCGCGCTGGGCGTGGTCACCGCAGGAGGGGTTGGGGCTTCGTCGGGTGATGCGGTCGTTTCCTTAGCCATGCTGTCGGTGGGTGCGCTGGCCACGGACGGCGGTGTGTGTGTCTCGTCGGCGGTATCCGGCGGTGTCAGAGGCACCGGCGCCAGAGGTACCGCCGGCAAGGTGACCGGAGCCTGCGCCATGGGGGCGTCCGATGCTGTGGACCCCGCGGATTCGCCGCTGCCCTGGAACAGGGCGTTGATGCGGTCCTGGAACGCCAGCAGGGTGCCCAGCACGACTACCACTGCCGCCGCCGCGCCGGCACGCACGTACAGCCGGCGGCGGTCGGGCCGCGGCCGGTCGTCCGTTGGCGGCGCCGGCTCCGGCGGAGATGATGGCGCGGGCGCCGCTTTCGGTGCCCGCATCAGGTCGCCAAGCAGGGGTTCCAGTTGTCCGGGCAGACCATGGCTGGCTTTATACAGCCGCCGGGTCTCCTCCGGACCAACCGCTTGGTCAAAGCCCGCGGCACTGAGGCGATGATGGACGTAGGCTCCCAGTTGGTCGGGTGACAGCGGACCCAGTTGTACGGTGTGACGGTCGGCTTCGTCGATGTCCGCCTCCATCCCCGACTGACCAAACAGCAATACGTGCCACGGATGGGGGTTCTGCGGGCCCGGGCGGCCCAAACGGACCAGGGCGGCGCGTGCCGAGGAGCTCAGCAGGTGCGCATCATCGATCATCACCACCGGGATCTGGCTGGAATGTTCCAGGTTCGCGGCATGCTCGATGAGCAACAGCGTCAGCGCCTGTTCACCGCAGTCTGTGGGCAGGTCGGTACAGAGTGCTAGCTGTCGGAACAAGGCAGTGGTATCCATATCGGCCACGGCCTGGACCCGGCAGGCACGCCAGTAGTGTTCGGCGCGGGTCAGCAGTTCGTTGAGCAGGGTCGTTTTGCCGCTGCCCTGGGGGCCGAGCACCAGCAGCAAAAGTTGGCTGGATTGAGCCAGATGGCGCAGCAAATCCAGGCGCCGCCCGAATTCGCCGCCAGCGAAGAATGCCCAGCCGCCGGCATGGGGGAGGTTCGTGTTCTCCTTGTTGTCTGCCATGCTTTTTGGCTCCGGCACGAGTTTCAGGCGCTTGGCGTTTCGCCCTGCGCGAATACTATACGATAGCCGCGCTTGAGGTGGCTGTCCCGGTTCTGCATCAGGGCCTGCAGGGCGGTGTCGCGGTCGGAGAAGTACTCGCGTTTCACCCGGCCCGGCGAACCCTGGTACCCCGATTCACTGACCAGCGTCCAACCATCCAGCAGGTCTTCTTGCAGGTGCAGGTGGTAAAAGCGCGGTGCCCTGTTTTCGCCCGGCGGCATTTGCATGTAGATACGCATGAAGGTTGACCGGAAGGGATGTCAGGTCAGTTGACGCGGATTGAGTAGGCGCTCGTGTTCTGCGATGGCGTAGCGGTCGGTCATCCCGGCGATGTAGTCGGCGACTGCGCGCGCCCGGCCCGACAGGCCGTGGTCCGCCTCCATCTGGGCCATGTCCTGCTGAGTGTCCGGGGGGAGCAATCTCACGTCGGCCATGAAGACATCGAACAGCTCATGCAGCACCCGGGTTGCCTTGGCGGTCATGCGCAGCACGCGGTAGTGACTGTACAGGTGCTTGCGCAGGAATCGTTTGAGCTCCAGGTTCTTTTCCTGCATCTCTTCACTGAAGGCGATCAACGGCTCGGGAGCCGTGCGCACCGCTTCGATGTCGTCGGGGTGGTGACGTTCCAGTCGTGCCGTGCTGGTGTCGATAAGATCGACCACCTGCCGGTTGATCATGCGCCGTACCACTTCATGGATACTGCGTCGTTCACTGAGGCCTGGGTAGGCGCGCCTGACTTCCGCATACTGCTCCTCGAACAGCCGCACCTCGGACAACTGCTCGATGCTGATGAAGCCTGACCGCAGTCCGTCGTCCACATCGTGGCTGTTGTAAGCGATGCCGTCCGACAGATCCGTCAGCTGAGCTTCCAGACTGGGGTAAGTCTTGTCGGTGAAGCGCTGGCCCACATCGCCCAGGGTGGCGGCTCGCGCCGGGGAGCAGTGCTTGAGAATGCCTTCCCGGGATTCGAAGGTCAGGTTCAGTCCGCGGAATTCCGCGTATTTCTCCTCCAGCTCGTCGACGACGCGCAGAGACTGGTAGTTGTGCTCGAATCCGCCGTGTTCGCGCATACAGGCGTTGAGCGCGTCCTGGCCGGCATGTCCGAAGGGCGTGTGGCCCAGGTCATGGGCCAAGGCGATTGCTTCGGTGAGGTCCTCGTTCAGGCGCAGGGCGCGGGCGACGGAGCGGGCGATCTGAGCAACCTCGATGGAGTGGGTCAGGCGGGTACGGTACAGATCGCCTTCGTGATTCACAAAGACCTGGGTCTTGTACTCCAGGCGTCGAAAGGCGGCGGAGTGGATGATGCGGTCTCGGTCGCGCTGGAACTCGCTTCGGTGGCTTGGCGGCGCCTCCGCAAAGCGACGGCCTCGGGATTGGCTGTCGGTGGCGGCGTAACGGGAGAGATCATCCATCAGGAGGTCAGGCAGCCGCGTCAGCGGTCAACTGTTCGAGCATTGTCTGCAGGCGGTCAAGGGCGAAATCATCGGTTACGACCGCCTCTCCGATGGCTTTGAGCAGGACCAGACGCAGGCGCCCGTCCAGCACTTTCTTGTCCACGGCCATGAGTTCCAGGAATCGGGCCGTACCCAATCCTTGCGGAGGGCGTACAGGCAGCCGCAGGCGTTTCAACAGTGCCTCGATCTGTTCCACGTCGGTGCGGCTCAGCCAGTCCAGGCGTGCCGACAGCTCCGCGGCCATATATATACCGATGGCGACCGCCTCCCCGTGCAGCCAGGTCCCGTATCCGGCACCCGTTTCGATGGCGTGCCCGAAGGTGTGGCCCAGGTTCAGCAGCGCCCGCTGACCGCTTTCTCGTTCGTCGTCGGCGACGACTTCGGCCTTGTTCTGGCACGAGCGCTCGATGGCGTAGGCGAGGGCATCGAGGTCGCGGTCCAGCAACCGCTCGGCATTCTCCTTGAGCCAGTCATAGAAGGGCAGGTCGCGGATCAGGCCGTATTTGACCACTTCGGCGGCGCCGGCGCTCAGTTCACGATCATCGAGCGTGTTCAGGGTTTCGGTGTCGGCAATGACGCAGCGCGGCTGGTAGAAGGCGCCGATCATGTTCTTGCCCAAAGGGTGATTGACCCCGGTCTTTCCGCCCACGGACGAGTCCACTTGAGCCAGCAGCGTGGTGGGCACCTGGATGAAGTGTATGCCGCGCTGGTAGCAGGCCGCCGCGAATCCGGTGATGTCGCCGATGACTCCCCCGCCAAGGGCGACCAGTGTGGCCGTGCGGTTGAAGCGCTTTTCCAGGAGCGCATCGAACACTTGGTTGACCGTCTCCAGGGTCTTGAACTGTTCGCCGTCGGGCAGTACCAGTGATTCGCACTGGAGGCCGCTCAGTGTGTCCATGACACGGTCCAGATACAGGGGGGCAACCGTCTCGTTGGTGACCACGAGCACCTGCTGGCCTGGAATATGGCGCAGCAGGAGATCCGGCTGGGCCAGCAGGCCCGAGCCGATGTATATGGGGTAGCTGCGCTCGCCGAGCGCCACGGTCAAGGTCTTCATGGCACCAATTCTATAGGTTTTTCCACCCAAGGGCATGGGCGGCGGGCGCTGAACGAATACGTCGACGCGCTATGGGCGGCGCCGGCGGCCTTTGCTGCGCTTCGGCGGGGCGGCGATGCCCAGGGAGGAGAGAATTTCCTGGACGACGGTGTTGACGCCGCGTCCGTTGGTGTTGATCACCGTCGAGGCAATTTCTCGGTACAGCGGGTCGCGCTGGTCCATCAATTCCTGCAGGCGCTGCCGGGGATTTTCGGTGCGGAGCAAGGGGCGGTTCTGGTCCCGTGCGGTGCGCCGCAGTTGTTGCTCGACGGAGGCGAACAGGTAGATGACCCGGCCGCGCTCCTTCAGGTGGGTACGGTTGTCGGGGTCCAGCGCGGCGCCGCCGCCGGTGGCGACCACCACATTCTCCTGGGCCGTGAGTTGGTCGACCATGGCCTTCTCACGGGTTCGGAAACCGGCTTCGCCCTCGAGCTCGAAGATCAGGGGAATGCTGGCGCCGGTACGCAGCTCAATTTCCCTGTCGCTGTCGTGGAAATCCATGTCCAGCGTCTGGGCGAGCTTGCGCCCGATGGTGGATTTTCCTGCGCCCATGGGGCCGACCAGAAAGATGTTGCCCGTGGCGGTCATGGCGAGCAGGTATGCCAGTGCTGGGCCGGAAAATCAAGCAGGCTCATATGAAAAAGGCCGCGGGACGGCAATCGCCGTCCTGCGGCCTCGTTGCGCCCGGATCAGGGTTTGGTCGCCAGCCCCTCCTTGATGATCTTGGGCGTGATGAAGACCAGCAGCTCCGATTTGCTGTCGGTGTCGTGCTTGTTGCGGAACAGGGCCCCGACCAGCGGCAGGTCGCCGAAGAAGGGTACCCGGTTGGTTTGAGCTTGCTTGGTGTGCTCGTAGACCCCACCCAGGACGATGGTCTCGCCGTTGCTGACCAGTACCTGGGTGGTGATTTTCCGCGTATTCAACGGGGGGACACCCAGTACGGCGCGGGTGAAGTCCGCCTCGTCCTTCTTGATTTCGAGGTCCATGATCACCCGGTCGTCCGGCGTGATCTGGGGTGTGACCTGCAGGCTGAGCACGGCCTTCTTGAACGACACCGTGGTGGCACCGCTGGAGCTGGCCTCCTGGTAGGGGATTTCCACGCCCTGCTCGATCAGGGCCGGCTTCTGGTTGGCCGTGATCACGCGGGGGCTGGAGATGATCTCGCCGCGGCCCTCGGCCTGCATGGCGGACAGTTCCAGCTGCAGCATGTGGTTGCCCAGCCGGCCGATGGCCAGCCCAAAGGTGGCCGCCGTGCCCGTGGTAGGCGCCGCCGGCAGGTCCACGATCAGATCGCTGGTGCTGGTGCTGGGTGAACTGCCGGAGATGCCGCCGCCGCCAGCGTACAGCACGCTGTTGTTGCTGAAATTGGTGAACTTGCTCAGCCCGAAGCGCACGCCCAGATCCTTGGTGAAATCGTCGCTGGCGATGACGATGCGGGACTCGATCAGCACCTGTCGAACCGGGATGTCCAGGCGCGAGATCAGGCGTCGGATGGCGTCCAGCTGGGCGGAGGTGTCCTGAACCATCAGCGTGTTGGTGCGATCATCCAGCGTGACGTTGCCGCGCTTGGACAGGAGGCTGTTCTGCGGGGCCTTGATCAGCTTGGCCAAGTCGGCTGCTTTGGCATAGTTGATCTGGAACCACTCGGTGCGCAGCGGCGCCAGCTCTTCGATTTGCTGCTTGGCTTCCAGTTCCAGTTTCTCGCGCGCCGCCAGCTCCTGGCTGGGAGCGACCAGGATCACGTTCCCGGTGCGGCGCATGGCCAGACCCTTGGTCTTGAGGATGATGGCCAGAGCCTGATCCCAGGGCACGTTCTTCAGTCGCAGAGTGACGTTGCCGCGGACGCTGTCGCTGACCACCATGTTCAAGCCGGTGAAGTCAGCCAGCAACTGCAGGACGGCACGGACTTCGATGTTCTGGAAGTTCAGCGACAGGCGCTCGCCGGTATAGCCGAACTTCTTCTTCTGGTCTTCTTCCTTTTCCTTCTTGGTGACCGGCTTCACCTCCACCGTGTATACGTCGTCGGACTGGTAGGCCAACTGGTCATGATCCGCACCGGTGGGGTGGATAATGACGCGCACGTTCTTGCCTTGCTGCGTGGTGTCGATGGTCTTCACCGGCGTGGCGAAGTCCAGCACGTCCAGGCGCCGCTGCAGCTTGTCTGGCACGGTGGCATTGAAGAACTCCACCACGATGTTGTCGCCTTCCTGGTGCATGTCCACCGCGGCGGCCGGATTGGACATGTTGAAGATAACGCGCCCTTCACCATGCTCGCCGCGACGGAAGTCGACGTTCTTGATGGTATTGCTGGCGCCGCCGGCCGCTGCGGCCGCACTGGCCGCGGCGCTGGCGCCTACGCTGTCCAGGGTCAGGTAGACTTTGTTGCCGCTGACGCGCGTCTGGTAGGGGACCATCTGCGCCAGATTGAGCACCACGCGGGTGCGCCCGCGGGCTTCCACCGCGTTGACGCTCTTGACCACTCCCACGCCGATGTTGCGGCTGCGGTCGGCCAGTTTGTTCTGCGTGTGGGGGAAGTCCAGCGCGATCCGGGCCGGATTGTCGATGGTGAAGCTCACCGGCGTGGGTGCGGGATTCGCCAGGGTCAGAGTAATCTGTACCTGGTCCCCGGGGAGGGAGATGACGCTGAGGTCCCTGAGTTGGTTGGCCTGGGCCTGATCGGCGGCTTGCGCCGTCATGGCCAGGGGCAGGCAGATCAGGGTCATCAGAATGCCCTGGAGGAAGCGGATGCATGCATGTGTCATGGAGTCGCCGACCGTTGGTTCCCTATTGGACATGGAGAAATTCTTGAATTCTGTAGTCGTCATTGTAGGCATCCCCCCCTGGGATCATTCTTGCAGCGCTACAGAGGCTGGGCGCTCGATGTAATTCACGTTGCCGGAGTCATCCGGGCCCAGGCCATCCTCGACGATTTCCGTCAGCTCCACCTTGGTATCGGTGATGCGGATAATCTTGCCGTCGTTCTGGCCCATGTAGTTTCCGGTAGTGACCCTGTGGATGGTGCCGTCAGGTGCGCTGATCAATGCCCACTGGACCCCGGCCTGCGAGAGGGTGCCAACCATGCGCAGGGAGTCCAGCGGGAACCCTTCCAGCGGTTCCTTGGGCCGGTTGCGTATGGGTCGCGGGCCGGTTCCGGAGCCTGCGCGTGCCCGGTGCTTGGGCTGGGCGAAGGAGATGACCGCGAACGGGTCCCGCAGGGCGGAATCTTCATATCGAAACGTTTCGTGAGCCTTGATCTCGGGCAGCTTGGGAATGGGCGTCTTGGGAGCGGATTCCGCCTTGGCGACGAACTCCTTCAGATCGCTCATGTCGTTGCTGCAGCCCGCCACAGCCAAACCCAATACGCCGACCAGGGCGAGGCGTGTCCACGGACGCTGAGTGCCGGCAGCGGAGGTGCGCATGAACCTGCTCATTTTTTGGCAACCTCCTCGTCGCTCAGGTAGCGGTACGTCTTGGCCAGAGCCGTCATTACCAGGCCCTTGCCGCCATGGGTGATCTGGATGTCATGCAGAGTCACGATGCGGGGTAGAGCGGCGATGCCGCTCGCGAAGGTCCCGAACTGATGGAATGACCCGGTCACCTGAATCTGAATCGGCAGTTCGGCGTAGAAGTCCTTGCGGTTCTCCGGGCCGGGTTGGAACAGCTCGAACTCCAGCCCACTGGCCAATCCGGTCTGGGAGATGTCCACCAGCAGGCCGGCCACCTCGGTTTCGCTGGGCAGCTGACGGCGCATCTCGCCGAAGGACTGCTTCATCTCTTCGAGTTGGCGCTTGTACTGCTCGAGGTTGGCGGCGCGGCGCGCTTTCACTGTGACAAGGTCTCGCAACCCCTTCTCGGAGTCTTCGAGCTTGTGCAAGCCCTCGATCTGGTGCTGGGTGTCGAACCAGTAGACACCGAAGGCCACGGCGATGCAGGCGATCAGGACCAGGACCGCCTTGGCCGGGGCGGGCCAATGGCCGATGTCGCCGAGCTCGAGTTCGTTGAGATCTGAGAGATTCATTTCTTCTTCTCCTCAGTGCCCGGCGTCTTGTGGTGCTGCTGCGCGGTCAGCACGAACTTGCTGATTCGCGTGCCGTCCTTGTCCGAGGTCTGGATGACCTGCAGGTTGGGGTTTGTCAGCCACTGGGATTTTTCGATGTTCCACATGTAGGTGGAGATGCGGGCGTTGGATTGGGCGATGCCCTGAACAGTGATTTCGCCGCCACTCTGCTTCATGTCGGTCAGGTAGACCCCGTCAGGCAGCGTCTTGACCAGTTCATCGAAGAGGTGAACGAACTGCGGACGGCTACTCTGCAGGTCCTGGATGATCTTGATGCGAGCTTCCAGCAGGCGCTTGGTCTTGTCGATGGCATCGATTTCCTTGATGCGCTCATCGAGTTTCTTGATTTCCTTGTCAAGGAAGGCATTGCGCTGTTTCTGGAACTCGATGTTGTGCTCGACGAAGAAGTGCACGCCGCCCATCGCGGCCCCCGTCACGAGCACCGCCACCACCAGCGTGACCAGAAACTGCTGCTGTCTCTGCTTGCGCTGCTCCTCGCGCCAAGGTAACAGGTTGATGCGGGCCATGTCAGTCGAAGCTCCTTAGTGCAAGTCCACACGCGATCATCAGCGCAGGCGCGTCGTTGCTGAGCGCCTGGGGCTTCACCCGGGGGGACAGCGACATGTTGGCGAAGGGATTGGCGATCGAGGTGTCGACGCCCAGCTTGGACTCAATGACTTCATCGATGCCCTGGATGGAGGCGCTGCCGCCACCCATGACGATGCGGTCGACACTGTTGTGTTGACTGGAGGAGAAGAAGAACTGCAGCGATCGGCTGACCTGCTGGGTCATGGCCTCCTTGAACGGCTCCAGCACTTCCGGCACGTAGTTGTCCGGCAGGCCGCCCTGACGCTTGGCCATGCCGGCCTCTTCATAGGAAAGGCCGTAGCGGCGCATGATCTCCTCGGTGAGCTGTTTGCCCCCGAAGACCTGCTCGCGCGTATAGATGATTTTGCGATCGTGCAGCACGTTCAGCGTGGTCATTGTGGCGCCCACGTCGATCACCGCGATCGTCTGGTCATGGCCGGCGTCGGGTAGCTGCTCGGCGACCAGCAGGAAGGCGTTCTCCAGTGCGTAGGCCTCGACGTCGACGATCCGGGCGTTGAGGCCTCCGATCTCCAGCGCGGCCACGCGCATGTCCACGTTCTCGCTGCGGGAGGCCGCCAGCAGGACGTCGACGGTTTCGGGATTCTTGGCGGAAGGACCGAGCGACTCGAAGTCGAGGTTGACTTCCTCCAGGGGGTAGGGAATATATTGGTCGGCTTCCAGCCGGATCTGGTCCTCCATCTCGTCTTCCTTGAGAGAGGCGCTCATGGTGATCACCTTGGTGATCACGGCCGAGCCGGCGACAGCGACCGCGGCGTCCCGAGTGCGGGTTCCGGAGCGCTTCACCGCACGGCGGATGCTTTCTCCGACTGCATCCACGTCGGCGATGTTCTTCTCGACCACGGAGTTGGGGGGGAGGGGCTCGACGGCGTAGCTTTCCACGCGGTAGCGACCCGA
>Ga0315556_1000695_pt1 | contig 20934 bp, 18 predicted proteins | sample SalMarSW160310MG_FD_202112 | JGI IMG/M metagenome (GOLD analysis project Ga0315556, IMG submission 202112) | Salt marsh sediment microbial communities from the Plum Island Ecosystem LTER, Massachusetts, United States - Salt Marsh Sediment SW1603-10 ...
CCCAGATGTAGCAAAATGGATAATATTTCTATATAGAGGTCAAACAATTGTTGGTGTAGAAAATAGTAAAGAAATTCCAAATTCAATTGAGTTATTACAAAATTATCCAAATCCATTTAATCCCATTACCAAAATTGAATTTATAATCCCAGAAACTCAGAATGTAAAATTGGAATTGTTTGATATACTTGGGAGCAAAAAAGAAGTTTTACTTGATAAAAGATTAAGCGGAGGAAAACATTCAATATTATTTGATGCAAGTAATTATTCAAGCGGTACATATTTTTACAGATTAATAACAAAGTCGTTCATAAAAACAAAAAAATTATTGTTACTTAAGTAATAGCGTATATCCAGCAAATCAACCCGACCACGATAAGATGCGTTCAAAACCGATTTGCTGTAAGGTTTTCGGTTCTTGTAAATATTCTTGTTCAATGTGATTGTTTTTAATAAACAAAGTACCGCCAAGTTTGTTTGACAATTTATACTTGGCTAAGGGTTTTGGGCATTGCATTTTAACTTGGGTTGTTTGCTTCTGGGCGGCGGCTTAGCGGCAACGTCGTTATACACTTGTTTTAAATAGAATACTTAAAATTATAAAAGTATAAAAAATGGATTAAGACCTAATGATAAAACTTTTTGTCTTTATCGTTTTTCTTCTACTGATTGGATGTGAGAATTCTACAGATCCAATTAATGATCCTACTTCTCAAATTATTGGAACAATAGTATCATCTAACAATCAAGGATATCTTGATAGTGTGTTAGTTGGTTTTGCTGATTCATATTTTATTGACAGTTTAATTCTATTTTCAGATTCACTTTCTTACGATGAATTGATTGGGAAATATTCACGCTTTACTACACCAATTACATACACAATAAACGGACGTTTTCAGTTTGGATTTGCGTTCGCAGCTAAACCTCCTGTAAACTATGAACAGATGTTTACATACAAACAAGGTTTGAAACTTTGGAAATTTAATTCAGTGTCTGACACTGTTTATCATTTAATTTCAAATACTGATTCGATTAAAATTAAAATGTAATTCCAATTATTTATGTAACAATAAATCGAGTATAACAAGCGGCTCAACGCGACCGCCTAATCGGTTAGTGGTTTTTAGGATTTTTGGTTTAAACTTTTTGTTCAACTTCCCTCTTAGTGGATATCGTTTTAATTAAAATATTTGCCTTCGGTCCGTACGAAGAAAGTTACGCACCATCTGCTAAATTATTGGCGTTGTCTTTCTAATCGGCATTCTTGTTCCCTGCTTCGTCCTTCCGTCTTCACTTCATTTCGCCGGACAGGTCGGACTACGCCGGGCAGGCTGGGGCGCCGCTTATCGGCAACGCCGTTATGTCCTGCCAAGTATAATGATTTTCCTTTAATGTAATTGAAAAGCACATCCCCATTGCTTCAAACATTCATTCATCATAAAACTCTTGCCAAAATTTAATTTTCTAGCTATGTTCATTTATTGGGGAGGAGAAAATTAATTCAATTCAGAAATTCCCCTAAAACTTTTTTCAACTAACTATAATGGTTGCAATATGAAAAAACAATTTACTACCCGGCTGGTTTATTCCGCGGTTATTTTCCTGTTTGTTTTTACCGGCGGACTTTTAGCCCAGGGAACAGGATTATACGTTCCGCTAAATATTCAAAAATCAATTGATGCCGGTGTAAGATCGGCAAACGGAATGCCCGGCCAAAATTACTGGCAAAATCATTCCGACTATAAAATAAAAGCGGAACTTCTGCCCGACAGCAGCGCGCTTGTCGGTTCGGAAACAATTATGTACCACAATGAAAGTCCCGATACCTTAGACCGGCTTGTTATAAGATTATACCAGGACTTTCTGAAAAAAGGCGGAGTAAGAGAATTCAACATAGGCACAGTCGAACTAACTGACGGAACCGACATAAAATTACTGGTAGTAGGCGGTGATACTTTAGAGGTGGGCAGCAGAAGGGACAGCGCATATATTTCCGGTACAAATATGTTTGTTAAGTTAAGAACTCCCCTTCCCCCAAAAAGTAAAATTGATCTTAAAATAGACTGGCAAATTCACATTCCGAAAATTGTTACTATCAGGATGGGAAATTTCCGCGACAACGATATGTTTATCGCATACTGGTACCCCCAAATGAGCGTTTATGATGATATCGACGGATGGGATACTATTGATTACACAGGATTTGTTGAGTTCTACAATGACTTTTCCAATTACGATTTTGAAATAACAATGCCCGGAAATATGGTTGCATGGGCAACAGGCGAACTGCAGAATTCTTCAGAAGTTTTTCAGAAATCTGTAATTGATAAAATCGCGCAGGCAAAACAGTCTGATGAAAAAGTAAATATTATCAGCGCGCAGGATTTTAAGGACGGCAAAGTAACAGTGAACAATCCTAAAAACACCTGGAAGTTCAAAGCTGATAACGTAACCGATGTTTCCTTTTGTGTAAGCGACAGCTACGTATGGGACGCCGCAAGCGTGCAGGTTGATAATTCAGGAAGAAGAGTTTTAACAAACGCTGTTTACGAAGACAGCACAGTTAACTGGGATAATGCTGCTATTTATGCCAGAATGACAATTGATTATCTATCGCACGAATTGCCGGGATATCCTTATCCATATCCTCACACAACATCTTTCTGCAACAAAGGCGGCGGCGGCGGAATGGAAACACCGATGATGGCAAATGATGGAGCACCGAAAGAAGCGGCAAGGACACTTGGATTGGTTTTCCACGAAATTACACACACGCTATTCCCGTTCTTCATGGGTACTAACGAGAGAAAGTACGCGTGGATGGATGAAGGCTGGGCATCATTCTACCTGACAGAAACAGTTGAAAATTATCCCGGAGGCAAAGGATACAAAGCTAACGAAGTTAGAGGTTACGAAACGGACGCCGGGAACGAAACAGAAATGCCGATGATAACACCATCATTTTCTTACAAAGGAAATTACGACAGGCTTGCATTTTATAACAAACCTGCTTCAGCATACTATGAATTGATGGAATTATTGGGAAGAGATGCTTTTAAAAAGGCAATGCTCGAGTATATGAAAAGATGGAACGGAAAACATCCTATCTCATACGATTTTTTTAATACTATAAACGATGCTGCCGGCGAGGATTTATCCTGGTTCTGGAAACCGTGGTGGTTTGAATACGGATATCCCGATCTTGCATTAAAAAACGTAAAGCAAAACGGGAATGATATAAGCGTGGATGTTGAAAAGCTGGGAAATATACCGACAAGAATTGAGTTAAATTTTATTTTTGATGACGGCACAAACCAGGTGGTTAAAAAATCCATCCGCGAATGGAAAGATAAAAACTCATTAAATGTTAAATTAAAATCTGATAAGAAATTAAAAGAAGTCCGGCTCGGCTCCCCCGAGATTCCTGATACAAAACGGGATAATAATTCCGTAACACTCTGATCCTTAAAAAGCCCCGGTTAACAGCCGGGGTTTTGCTTTTGGAGCAGAAATGTGGATAACTTTACCGTTAACTAACTCAACCATACCACTGGATAAATAGCTATTGCGTCTTATTTTATAATGCCTTACATTCTTTTGCTGATCAAATACACAAGGGGACCTGCTGATAATAATAACTTGATTGGACTGAGATTAGAGAGAAATATGGACCTGCCTACCGGCGGGCAACCCACGCCGGAGGCGGGCAGGCGCGTTAGCCGCAACTTCGTTATATAGCAAATAATGATTAAGTATTCCTAAGATATTTTAATAATAGTTAATAATTGTATTTACTTAAAGATTCCATTATCATTTAGCATTTGGGCTTATTATGCATAGTTTTACAGAATATTTAGATAGATGCGCAGCCTTTACCCTTGAAAATCTAAGTAAAGTAAATATGAAAACAATCCAAGCACTAGAAACAAGCGGATCCACATCACTTGTAATAACTCTTCAAATGATACAGCTTCAAAAAGCAATCTTTGCAGTCGGTATGTTTTCCATTTTTGAAGCTTATCTACGAGAAGGACTTAATTGTACGAATGGATTTGATAAAGCTAAGAAAATCTTAGATGATGAAAACGAACTGGAGATTAATGAACGCTTTGAAAATCTTATTTTAGCAATTAATGTGCTTAAACACGGTCGCGGTCGTAGTTATGATACCCTTGTTGCAAACGCAAAATCCCTACCCTTTAAAATAAAACTTCCCAACGAATCATTTTTTCTTGAAGGTGACGTATCAGAGGTATCGACATTAGTCCAAGTGGATGATTCATTCGTACAGCTATGCGGAGACACAATTCGCGAAGTATATTTAGTTCTTAATCGAGTACACAACGAATTGTTATAGGTCTATGATATTAAAGATTGAAATTACATAATTAAATGCTACATAACCCTCGCCTCAACGCGACCGCCTTTTCGGTTTGGGGTTTTTAAGGCTTTGGTAATTATGTTTTTCCCGCAAAGCGGGCCAAACTGTTTCGGCTTACTTGTTCAAGGTTGTTGTTACCAATTATAAGAACTGCATTGCAACTGACACACATAATACAATCAGCTTGACCCACCACGTAGAAAACTTTTCAGTTATTGCTGTGGATTGACTGCTGACAAAAAAGGGCGGCCTGTTTTTCATCAGGTTCTAAATTAAATCAGAAATTATCCAGTGGTCTGTAATTAGCAGGAAGTAGAAAGTAAGCAGCCGGTAGATTGTCATTCCATTTGAAATAAACCAGCAGCCAATTATAAAACCTAAAACATTACCAATAGGCAAAATGGTTAAATTACTGTAGAAAATATGAGGGTAAAGCCCGTACTTTACTTTTTATATTCCACAGGACGGGAAAGGTTTAACTGTGACCTGATTTCACTCAATTAAAATAAACCGCCATTCTGAAATGCCTTTCCATGCCGTTGTGAAGCAGAGAAAGCAAAGCTGGCTACATCTCACACATCAAAAAATTACCTGCTACAATTTAAAGCACAAATAAAATGTTGCAGGATCAGGTTCTAGGTTTTTCTCGACCAAAAGATGTAGTCTCTTTTTCAATCTTATGGACGATTGAATAATCACTTATATATTTATATAATTATGGAGCAATAAGAGACCAATAAAGAGGCACTATAAATAGGATAGGTAACTGGTTTGCATGCTTGATTGGTCTGATATTGCCAATATTCTTAAGCACGGCTGTAAATAAGAATTGTATTTGCAGCCGTAGTTATTAAAAATGTTAAATGTAATTATAATATATGCCTCAATTTCGTCTATCTCCCTCTTATTTATGATTTTTTTAATGTTAACTGCTCCACAAGGCTGGGAGGATGAAATGGGATTTCACAGCGGCAATAGATGAGTGATCCAATTATTTTAATTCTATTTTTACGTATTTAGTTTAATATGTCTGTGCAGCCAGTCTCCCCCATACCTGACTGTACGAAATAATAGGAGCCGGGCATATCTGTATGCCCGGCTTTTTTTTATAATTTATTCCTTTGGTCAAAGAATAATTGCCCGTAAAAGAATTATTCCCAATATCTGTTTATATTTGATACAATATATTTCAAACTTTATTGCGGCTCATCCATGTACGACTTCATCTTCAAACCTTTCGATGAAATGACCGGAGAAGATTATAAAACGATCGGCTTCAAATCCGGACTGGAAATTCATCAACAGCTTTTAACTGAAAAAAAACTTTTCTGCAGGTGTCCAGCAGGAGAATATAGTAAGGATTATGATGCGGAAATTTTAAGACATATGCGTCCAACACTTTCTGAGATGGGTGTGTACGATGGTACCGCGTTGATGGAATTCAAGACTAAGAAGAATATTGTTTATAGAATTAATAGAAATACCGTTTGCACTTATGAAATGGACGACACTCCCCCTTTCTTAATTAATGAGCAGGCCCTTGATATAGCAATCGGGATAGGTCTGCTTTATAATTGTAAAATTATAGATGAACTTCATATTGCACGTAAGCAATATCTGGATGGAAGCATTCCAACCGGGTTCCAGAGAACAGCAATTTATGCTTTAAATGGCTGGATTCCTTATAAAGACAGGAAAGTGAAAATTGTTCAAATGTCGATCGAAGAAGATTCCTGCCGTGAAATTTCAGATATTGGACACGAAAGAATTTATAATACTGACAGACTCGGAATGCCGCTGATTGAAACAGTAACAGAACCAGCGATGCGCACTCCGGACGAAGTAGCTGAAGTTGCTGTTTTATGCAGCAAGCTTGTAAGAAGTTCACACAAAGTAAGGCGTGGAATGGGGGCCGCCAGGGAAGATGTAAATGTTAGTGTTGAAGGCGGAACAAGAATAGAAATAAAGGGTGTGTCAAAAATATCATTAATCCCTCTGCTAACTTATAATGAAGCAATGAGGCAGTGGAATCTTCTGCGATTAAGAGAAGAACTTAAAAAAAGAAATATCACACCTGAAACTTTTGTTTCTGAATCTTATGATATTTCAAATGTTCTTAAAAAACCGCACTATGAACCATTAAAAGTTGCAGTCAATGAAAAACAAAAATTAATGTGTGTAGTTCTTAAGGGATTTCAAGGAATACTGCACTGGAAGACTCAGACAGACACTTATTTTTCGAAGGAAATTTCGGACAGGGTCAGGGTTATCGCGTGCCTTACAACTATCCCGAATTTGATTCACTCCGACAGCAAGGGCGACACAATTACTTCATCGGACTGGCTGAGAGTTAAGAAGTTTGTAAATGCCGGTGAAAAAGATACGCTTGTAATAGTTTGGGGAAGCGAAAGTGATACAGACACGGCGGTAAAAGAAATAATTATCCGGGCGAAGGAAGCTACAGAGGGAATTCCATCTGAAACGCGGCAGGCGTTGAGTGATGGAACTAACGGATTTGAGAGAATTCTACCGGGGGCCGACAGGATGTATCCCGATACTGATCTCCCTCCTAAAAAAATTACTGAGGAAAAACTAAATGAAATAAAATCCTGGCTGCCTGAGAAGTTATGGATAAGACAGGAATGGTACAAAGAACTGGGAATTCCTGAAGATACAATTAGCGAACTTTCAATTTCCAGGTTTGCCGAAGTCTTTAAAAATGTAGTCAATAAATTAAAGATTAACCCAACTACTGCTGCTGTAGTACTTATTCAATATCCCAAAAGGTTAAAAAAACTAGGTTTTGATATTGAACAACTAAACGAAAATATTTTTGAAGATATTTTCGTAAATCATACAAAAGGATTGATCCCGCGCGATGCAGTTTTATCCATTTTGTATAATGTTCTTCAACATAAACTTGCTGTCAAGGATGTAATTCCCCCGCCAATAAAAAAAGAAAGTGCACAAAAAGAGATTAAACAAAATTTGAAAAACTTTGATACTGAAAAACTTTATAAAACAGAGAACAAAGAAAAAGTTTTAATGGGCTTTGTAATGAAAAAACTTCGAGGCCGGATTCCCGCCACTTCTGTCGGTGAAATTATTGGACTGAAGAAGGGAGAAAAGAAAAATGGCAAATAATGATTTTAAAGGCTACCGCGGTGCCGCACTGGAAACATTAAAAAAATACGAAGCCTTTGTATGGAGTGACGTTGAATTAATTACAGAAGACGGGTCTTTTGCCGGATTGATACTTCCCCGCTCTGAAACTGCAGATGAATTTCATATAGTCTTGAAAATTCCAGTCGGTTATAATATTGGCATATCAGCTGAAAGGATAAAAGAGATAAAAGTAAACGGAAGAAAAGAAGCCAACTATAAAATTCCAGAAAAAGAATTTCCGTATGATCCTAAAATGCCGCGTGTAAAATTATTTGGTACCGGCGGCACAATTGCAAGCAGGCTTGATTACAGAACCGGAGCAGTAATTCCCGCATTTTCCCCCGGAGAATTATATGGTTCGGTCCCGGAGCTGGCAGATTATTGCAATTTGGAAACTGAAAAATTATTTGGCGAATTCAGTGAAAATATAGGTCCGATGCATTGGAAAAAAGTTGCAGAAGCAATCGGTGAAGAAATTCAAAAAGGAGTTCGTGGGATTGTTATTGGACATGGTACAGATATTATGCACCACACATCAGCAGCTTTGTCATTTATGGTACAGAACTCGCCTGTACCGATTGTAATGGTTGGTTCCCAAAGATCGAGTGACCGCCCTTCGTCCGATGCGGCACTTAACCTCATTCATTCAGTAAAAACCGCAGCCGAAAGTGACATTGCCGAGGTTATGGTTTGTATGTTTGGTCCTACATCTGATATGTACGGGCTTCTGCATAGAGGAACCCGTGTTAGAAAAATGCATTCAAGTTATCGTTCCACTTTTCGTACAATTGGTGATATTCCAATAGCTACTGTGAGTAGAGAAAAAATTACTCCAATAAGGCAGGATTACCAGAAAAGACGGGATGATAAAAATGTAGCGATTAATGCAGTGTTCGAAGAAAAGGTCAGTATTGTTTATTACTACCCAAATATGCAACCAGATATTATCGACTCACTTGTGCAAAATGGTTATAAAGGAATAGTAATTGCCGGTACAGGACTGGGGCACGTAAACAAACCAATGTATCCCGCGTTAGACAGAGCAAGAGAAGCCGGAGTCGCTGTTTATATGACGGTTCAGACTCTTTGGGGCTACGTACAAATGTATGTTTATGAAACAGGAAGAGAGATGATGAAACTCGGTGTTATACCGGCGGCAAATATGCTCCCCGAAGTTGCTTATGTAAAACTTGGCTGGGCACTTGGTCAGACAGACGATCTTGAAAAAGTAAAAGAAATTATGCTAACCCCAATCGCCGGAGAAATTACTGAAAGAGAACCCAGTAATGGCTACCTGATATATCAGGGTGGTCTGCCGGAAGTAGAAGAATTTATAAAAAAGAATCGGAAATAATTTTGCACCCGTTATCGCTTCACTAATCGCCGGGATCACCGGTTTTTTATTTAACTGCATTACATTCAAAATAAAATTGCTTGTCAAAAAAACGGTAGCAGTTTTTTAACCTTAGTAATACTTTTATACCAGCAAATAATTATTTTAATAAAATTATATTAAGTTTTATGGAAATGCTGCCAAGTAAAAGAATAATGTATAATGCACTGCTTCAGAGGGATAGTTCCTTTGAAGGCATATTTTTCGTCGGTGTAAAAACAACAGGAATTTTTTGCCGACCTACCTGCCATGCCAAGAAACCAAAGATTGAAAATATTGAATTTTTCGATTCATCAAAAGATGCAATGCTTAAAGGGTATCGTGCCTGTAAAATTTGCCGCCCCCTTGAAGTTAAAGGGAAATTTCCTGATTGGTTAAAACCTTTGATGGACGAAATAGAAAAAAATCCTGCTATCAGAATTAAAGATTACGATCTTGTGAAACGAGGCTTAAACCCGGCACGAACAAGAAGATGGTTTAAAACAAATATGGGAATGACATTCCTGGCATATTTAAGAACTCTTCGAATCAGTAACGCGTTTGGGAAAATTAAGTATGGAGAAAAAGTTACGGAAGCAGCTTATTCATCAGATTATGAATCGCTGAGCGGATTTAACGCATTCTTTAAAAAGACTACCGGATTTAATCCGCAATTAAGTAAAGATAATAAGCTGATTGTTATTACCAGAATATTAACCCCTCTTGGCCCAATGCTTGCAGGGGCCACTGAAAACGGTATTTGCCTCTTTGAGTTTGTTGACAGAAAAATGATAGAGACTCAACTAAAAAGGATAAAAAAATATTACAACAGCGAACTTGTACCCGGGGAAAGCAAATATTTTTCAAAACTCGACAAGCAGATGAGTGAATATTTTGAAGGAAAAAGAAAAGTGTTTGATATCCCGCTCGAAAAAGACGGGACAGAATTCCAGGAAAAAGTATGGGACGAGCTTTTAAAAATTCCTTACGGAAAAACCAGGTCATATGAAGAACAGGCAATTGCTGTCGGTAATAAGAAGGCGGTTAGAGCTGTTGCAAAAGCAAACGGCGATAACAGGATCGCGATTATAATACCGTGTCACAGGATAATCGGGAAAGACGGAAGCCTGACGGGTTACGGGGGAGGAATCTGGCGAAAACAATATCTACTTGACCTTGAACGAAAAAATAAAACCGCCTGATTTCGCAGGCGGTTTTATGGAATTGATATTTTATTTCAAATTAGAAAGCAATCCAGCTTGAAACATATACAGAGTTATTATCTGAAGCATTTCTTCCCGCTCCGTCATAATTATCACTTGCACCATTAAATTTATTATATGCTACGTACTGCACTGAAAATTTTGTGTTGTACCAAGGCAGATAATCAAATTCAGCAATAATTCCTTTGCTATCCGGTTTCCCAACTGCACTACCTTCAATAGCACCCGGTGCGTAAAGAAGAACGTCACCATCTCCTGATGTTGCAAAATACCCAAGCGAAAATCCTATTTGCTGATGGAGATAATAATTTCCTACAGCTTTGAATGTATTAAGATTTAAAGAATTACCTGAAGAACCACCAGCATCAAAAGTGCCGTCTAATTTTCTTTTTTCATGTATATATGTTGTATGGAGAGTAAAATCATTACTGCCGAATGGCCTTTCATAATTAAGATCCACTCCAAGATCATTATAGGTATCTGTTAATCCGCTTACTCCTGCAGTATACATCTGGGTTGACATACCGAATGTTCCCAACTCAACATACTGATCCGAAAATTGTTTTTGCAAGGCAACTCTCCAGTAAGGTGCAAGTGATTTTATTATACCGGTGGCTGTATTATCTGGCGGCTGAGGGCCTCCCTGCTGGGCGGACCTGTAAACGCTAAATTCACCATAAATAAGATTATTCCATAATCCATAGGCGCCTATTCCTGCAACATTTTGTCCCAGTCCGTCTTCAATTAAGGTTGTGGTCATTGGTGAAACTGTCACCGATGATGACGAATAAGGAAAACCCCAGGCCGGTGTACTGTTCCAGACATCCTGAACAGACGGGTTGTTATTTAAACTTACTCCGTAAATCAGATTTTTTGATGCAAGTTCAGTTTGATTAGCGTACCTGAGATCCATATTATCCAGTCCGAAAGAGCCGCTCTGGTCATCATAAGTTATCTGAACAAACGCTCCGAGTCTGGGAGCGATCTGTCCGCCTAAAAACAAACTAAGCTGCTGCGGCAGTGAAACTATATCATTTTGTGTACCAGGCTCTTTATTGGTTTTGTAGGTATATGATGCCTGAATCATTGCCGATAGTGGTGAAATAGAAAGCAAATTTAAACTAACTACATCATTGGTATCACGAACCTGCACTGTTCCTATACCAACCATTGTGTAGCCGTTTAATTTAAACAATCTTCCGAACGGAGTCAGTTCGGGAAAGATTGTATGGCAGGAACTGCACGGTAAATTTGTTTGTCTTGCAAAACTAGGAATAGCCCAGCTTGTGTTTGGATAAATAAAAACGATCATTAGTGTAATTCCCACTACAAAAAATGATTTTAACTTATTTAACAACATAATGTATCTCCTTTTTTATAAGTTTTATTTTTTGTCTAATTCACGGATGTAATTGACTAATTCCCAGCGCTGTTTTTCTGAAAGATTTGATCTCCAGGAAATCATAGCAGTTGGCGGAAAGCCTGTAGTTATTTTATAATATATTGCACCATCAGATTGTTTCTGAACTTCTTTAGATGTAAGGTTTGCTGGTTTTGGATTTAATGCAGCGGCACCGGGTCCATTCCCATGGCCATTTTCTCCATGACAGGTAAAGCAATTTGTTTGAAATAAATCTTTGCCTTTTTCTGTTGCTTCTTTATTTCCTTTTAATGGATTGGTAAGTTTATCGGCCATTGGAGGAGCAACCCATTTTTTCCCTCCCTGATTTAATAACAATTGTGCATCGTTTCTTTTCAGCATCGTATTTGAATTGCCTGTATCGAGTGTAAATCCAAATACTAGTGCCAGTGTAAGCACCATATAAATCGATTTAATGATTGTTTGAGCTTTCATTTTAAACTCCGGTTAAATTTTTTAAATATATTTCTAAGGTGAATTATTTATTCATTGAGATTTAATTAAAAATTTACCCGTAGTATTAAATTATAAGTATGTCGGACCGGAGTGCTTTTTCGGTTGGATATTTTGTATCTATTATTAACTGTTTATTAAAAATATTTCTTGTCGAATTCTCTAAATTAAACCGGACAGAATAATAATCGGATTCAGTACATGTCAGTTCCCTGTTGCTGCTTGAAATTTCGTCTATATTATCCAGCGTAAACTTATGCGAGTAGTGGTTCTCCGTTTTTAAAGAGTGGGCCGGCAAATTCACATTGTTTGAAATGAAGTAATCATAATTATATTCGTTCTGAAGAGTTTCGTTATTGCTTGTAAGTATCTTTTCACCCTGATTATTTAAACCTTCAACCGTGGCCGTAAACCCCATAAACATATAAAGGACTACCAGGCTAAAAGCCGATAAGAACAACTCTTTGGTAAGAGAACCATATTTATATTTTGATGTCTTCATAATTACAGCGGTCAAAAGTCAACAAATATGCCAGCTATAAATGTTATATATACTAACAATATTAAAAGTTTCAACATTTATTCTCCGAGAATGTATAATTATCGAGCAGTATATTCTCAGTTTTAAGAATATAATTATTCATTCAGGGCAAAATTGGTTAAAATTGTTAAATAGGCTGGAGTTACAGCCATACGGATGTAAAGATATTAGTAGATCAGATTATACCTAATCTATCGGAATAAATTATTTTTTTTGATCCCGGGCAGCTAAAGCTACATTAATCTCAATACTTAGTGGATTCGATATCTGAAAAAGCCTCTTAAATAATTCCCGTAATCCACAGGCTTTTAAATTCCGGATCACCACAGGTGTATAACTATTGGTAAGATGAACAGCAGCATAAAAAATATTGTTTCCGACAGAGATTTTTTCTTCTTATATCTCCATAATTAATTTTTAATAAAAACATTCTCTCCCCCTCTAACAATATAAAGGAAGATAGAAATCAACATAGGAGAGAATTTAGTTATTCAAAATGCAGCGCGTCAATTGGATTTAACGAGGCTGCTTTCCTCGCGGGGTAAAATCCAAAAAATATTCCGACCAGCCCCGAAAAACCAAACGAAACCAGCATTGTAAAAACGGAAAGTGACGTGGACCAGCCATAAACATCATTAACAATTTTCGTAGCCCCGATGCCAATTAATATTCCGATGATTCCGCCGCTGAGACTCAGCAAGGTTGCCTCCACGAGAAACTGGGTAAGTATGTCGCTGCCCCGCGCACCGATTGCCATTCTGATTCCAATTTCCCTGGTTCTTTCGGTAACCGATACGAGCATAATATTCATTATACCGATTCCGCCAACTATAAGTGATATACCCGCGATAGAAGCCAGCAGTGTTGTTAAAACATCCGTGGTTGATTGAGCGGCTTCAGCGATATCGGTCTGGTTGCGAATTGTAAAATCGTCGTCTTCACCCGGCTGTATTTTATGTGACTGTCTCATTAAAGAAGCCAGTTCCTCTTCAGTCTGCGGAATTGTTTTCGCGGAAAGAGCGCTGCACAATATCTGCCCTATAAATCTGAACCCGCTCAGTCTGTACTGAACAGTTGTATACGGGGCAAGAACTACATCGTCCTGGTCCTGTCCGTTTGCGTTTTGTCCTTTTTCGGTAAGAACGCCTATTATTTTAAATGGCACATTCCTGATTCTCATTTGCTGCCCGACAGGATCCTGGTCGGGAAAAAGATTTTTCGCTATCGTCTGCCCGATCACACAAATTTTATTTCTCGTGCGCACATCCGTATCGGTAAAAAAATCACCCGATGCAAGGTCCCACGCCCTGATTTGCAGGTAATCGGGAGAGACACCGTATACAGCCGAGCTCCAGTTCCCCACACCACCTATAAGCTGGGCACCTGTACGAATAACCGGGGAAACCCCGGTAACGGTTACGGCATTCTTTTTTACAAAGTCCACATCATCAAGAGTTAAACGTGTAAAAGAACCCGCCCCCATACTTACGCCTCCTGTTCTCGCGGCGCCGGGATAAATAATAACAAGGTTGGTGCCGAGACTATTGATCTGTGATTCAATCTGTGATTTGGCCCCCTGCCCGATCGCTACCATCACTATCACCGCACCCACACCTATAATAATTCCAAGCATGGTTAACAGACTTCTCATTTTATTTTTCGCAATTGAAATAATCGCGGCTTTGAACAAGTTTTTTAATCTCATATAATCTCTATTTCTTCCACTTTAAAGTTTGACAGGTCCTCGACGGCATTTTTTCTCTTTTCAACCTGGTAGTCTTTTAGAATTAAACCGTCGCGAACTTCAATAATTCTTTTTGCGTAATAAGCTATATCGTGCTCATGCGTGATAAGCAGAACGGTGATCCCCTGGTCGTTCAATTCCTGGAAAATTGATAATACCTCAATAGAAGTTTTTGTATCAAGATTACCGGTAGGTTCATCCGCAAGTATTACTGCGGGGTTGTTAATTAATGATCTCGCTATTGCAACCCGCTGCTGCTGCCCGCCGGAAAGCTGGTTTGGATGATGATGCACTCTGTCGCCAAGACCTACCTTTGTAAGAGCTGAAATTGCGAGTTTAGCGGGATCCGGATAATGAACGCTCCTGTTATATAAGAGGGGCATTTCAACATTTTCCAGCGCTGATGTTCTAGAAAGCAAATTATACCCCTGGAACACAAAACCTATTTTTTGATTCCTGATATCGGCTAGTTCTTTCTTGGATAATTTATTTACCTGAACTTTATCAAGTATATAATCCCCACCAGAAGGTACATCCAGGCAGCCGAGTATATTCATTAGTGTCGATTTACCAGAACCGGAGGCTCCCATTATTGCTACAAATTCACCTTTATGAATTTCCAGGTTAATTCCCTTTAAAGCTCTTACGGTTATATCACCCGTGTGATAATCCTTAATTAAATTCTTTGTCTGAATTATGGTTTCCAATATTTCAATTCCCGTAATTTTAAAATCCACGCCTGAATTGACGTGGCTCATTATTATTATTTTGAAAAGGTGAAGAGCTTGTACCAGTCTCTGCATCTGTTATAAGTATACCATTTATAACCTGCTGACCCGCTTTAATTTTATCTGTAATAACTTCAGTGTACTGACCGTCTGAAATCCCCAACTTAACAGGTGTAAAATTAAGCTGCCCCTTATCATCAAGGTACCAGAGCTGGGCAAATTTTCTTGCACCTCCATTGGCTCCTCCACCGGAGAACATTCTCTGCATAAAACCTCCACCCCGCTGACCGCTGCCTCCCTGCGCCGTTCTTTCTTTTATTTTCGCCTTTACGGAATCCGGCAGGCTGTTCATTCTTTCTTCCTGCTTTTTCTGTATAACACTCATCATTTCGTTATTTGGTTTTAAACGAAGGGCAGAGTTCAAAACTTTTAGTACATCGTGCGCGCTTTCAATAAGAAAATCAATAGTTGCCGTCATTCCCGGCAATAGGAATCCATCTTTGTTTGAAACATTTATTACCACGGTATAATTAACAACGTTCTGAACCGTTGTTGGTGAAAGCCTTATCTGGTCGACCACACCCGTAAATTTTTTATTCGGATACGCCTGAACTGTAAAACGCACCTGCTGCCCGTCCTTAATCTGTCCGATATCACTTTCATCAACATTTGCCAGTATCTGCATCTTTGAAAGATCATTGGCAATAAGGAATAAAACCGGCGCGGAGAAGCTCGCAGCAACTGTCTGTCCCGCATCAACATTCCTGGCAATTACTGTTCCGTCAATAGGGGCTTTGATGTACGCGTAACCAAGATTCGTTTTAGCTCTTTCCAGGCTCAGCTCGGCCGATTGTAAATTTGCAACGGCAATTGAATAGTTATACTTAGACAGGTCGTAATCACTCTGCGCAACAAGATTTTTTTCATACATTACCTTCATCCTGTTAAAGTCATTCGTTGATTGTTCGAGTTGAGCTTTTGCCTTTGCCAGCGAAGTTTCTGAATCTTTATAGTTCGCATACAATATTGTTGTATCAATAAGAGCAATTAGTTGTCCCTTTCTTACCTTTGAATTAAAATCGACGTACATTTTTGAGACTGTCCCCGATACCTGGCTTCCAACCTGAACGGTCGTAACAGCACTAAGTGTACCGGTGCTCGAAACGATTGATTCGAGATCACCTTTCTCAATATTTGTAAACCTGTATTTCTCGGTAGTGTTTGTATCGGAGGAAGAAAGGTACCAGTATCCTGCGGTAAACAATACTATCAAAGATATTGCCACTAGGAACAGTTTTGATTTGAATAATTTTTTCATTGTTTTATTTAAAACCCGTTAATTCTATTACTAATAATTAATTGTTTCTTTGACGCATATTTTGCTTTCTTTTTTCCATTTGCTTGCGCCACTGCTTTTTTAGCACATCAAATTTTTTCTTCTGGGCCAGAGTAAGAACCTTTTCAACTTTTTTATTTGTCTTGTCTGTATTATCCCTGAACGCTTTTCGCATTGCATCCCTATCACCCATATTCTCTTCGCGGGCATTCATCATTTCTTCGCGTGATTTTGCATAAATGTCTTTAACTTTTTCAACCTGTTTATCGGTTAATGAAAGTTCCTTTTTCAATTGTTCCACACGATCGGGCCTTTGCGCCATGCCCTGTGCCTGTATTTTTGCTCCGGCTAATAACAATAAAGATATGATTACAACGCTGTTTTTAATTATTTTGATTTTCATTGCTGTTCCTGTGAATAAATTATGTTATTGAAACTGCAAATTTGACAGCAAAACATGCTTGTTTGGTTTAACATTTCATAAAGAAATTTAAGTAAAAGGGACGCATTAACCGGAATTAATGATGGGTGGTATGCCAAAAACGAATGTTCGTGTTAATGCTATTTATTACAATAGCTTAGCTTTGTACAAAGTTAGAACTGGTAAATTATTATAAGAGTAAATTAAACACCAGGCCGATTATGATTATTCCGGCCGCAACAACTCCCACGAAAACCAAGATGAGCTGAATTTTTAACACCTTTTTTAGAATTATTGTTTCAGGAAGCGAAAGCCCGATTACACTCATCATAAAGGCAAGCACAGTTCCGAGTGAAGCTCCTTTTTCCAGCAAAGCCTGCACGATAGGAATTATCCCGGCAGCATTGGAGTACATAGGAACACCCAGAAGCACAGCAGCAGGGACGGACCACCAGGCAGATTTGCCCATAAGCCCGGCCATAAAATTCTCAGGCACATAACCATGTATCGCAGCTCCAACCGCAATTCCAAGCACAATATATATCCAGACCTTGCCAACAATTTCTTTTACGGCAGTAAATCCTTCATCAATTCTTTGGGCGAAAGAAATTCTTTCCTCGATTATTTCTACATTTCCCGCCTTGATTTTATAAACCCAGTCTTCAACATATCTTTCGAGTTTCAACTTCCCGATTACGTACCCGGCAAGAATTGCTATTGCAAGACCGGTTACCATATAAATTACGGCCGTCTTCCAGCCAAATAAACCGAAGAGTAGAACGACCGCAATTTCATTTATCATTGGAGCAGCAATCAGGAAAGAAAAAGTAACCCCAAGAGGTACACCGGATTCCACAAACCCAAGAAACAACGGTATTGCAGAGCACGAACAAAAAGGAGTAACGATTCCCAGAACACCAGCCAGACCGTTCCCTGCTAATTCAGATTTTCCACCCAGCAGTCTTCTCGTTTTTTCAGGTGAAAAATATGTCCTGATTATGCCTACCACAAAAACTATTAATAAAAGCAGAAGCAGAACTTTTGGGACTTCAAAAACAAAAAAACTAACCGCTGAGGTAAGATGTGAATCATTTGAAAGTATAAGCAAATCGAAGACAAAAAGATCGGTGAGCGTTTCAAGAGAAAAATATAACAATACCCAGGCCGGCAACAAAAACAGAACCAGGGAAATTTTTGTTTTATTACCTAATTTGATTATGTGTTCCAAAAACATTCCCCACGAATTAAAATTAAAGACAAAGGTCAGGTGGTTTTACTGTTCCTTCCTCAACATTCTTAAAATATTTTTTCTGAAGCCATAGAGACACGTTAACCAGACTTATTAAAACCGGTACTTCTACAAGCGGACCGATTACAGCGGCGAAAGCTTCCCCGGAGTTTATACCGAATACAGCAATAGCCACGGCTATCGCTAATTCAAAATTATTACTGGCTGCCGTAAATGATAGTGTTGTAGTTTTTGAATAATCTGCTCCTATTTTTCTTCCCATATAAAAAGAAACAAAAAACATTATCACAAAATAAAAGACCAGTGGAATAGCAATTCTGATTACATCTATCGGTATTTTTACAATGTATTCGCCTTTTAATGAAAACATCACAAAAATTGTAAACAGGAGCGCTATTAAAGTAATTGGGCTGATCCTGGGAATAAATTTCGTTTCATACCATTCTTTGCTTTTCACTTTTAGCATTATAAAACGGGTCAACATTCCGCCAAAGAAAGGTATCCCGAGATAAATCAGTACGCTCTCTGCTATCTGCCCTATTGTAATATTAACTTCGAATGATTTAAGTCCAAGCCAGCCCGGTAAAACAGTCAAAAATACGTAAGCATATAATGAAAAGAATAGAACCTGAAAAATTGAATTAAAGGCAACCAATCCTGCTGCGTATTCAGTATCACCTTTTGCAAGTTGATTCCAGACAATTACCATTGCAATACATCTTGCGAGTCCTATCATTATTAATCCGGCCATATAGTCGGGATGATCTGGAAGCAGAACTATTGCGAGCAAAAACATTAAAATAGGACCGACGATCCAGTTTTGCACTAATGATAAAATTAAAATTTTAACGTTCTTAAAGACATCGGGCAGTTCCTCATATTTCACTTTTGCAAGTGGAGGATACATCATCAGAATCAATCCGATAGCAATTGGAATATTTGTAGTGCCGCTCTGAAATGAATTCCAGAAATCAACAACAGGGGGGAAAAGATAACCAGAAAACACACCCGCAAACATTGCGAGGAAAATCCACAACGTTAAATAGCGGTCGAGAAATGATAATTTTTTTATGAGTGAATTATGCCCCATGATTTATTATATCCGGATTAATAATAAATTCCTCTATTTGTGCTTTAATCTGGTCCCTGATTAATCTTGTTTGCTGAAGCTTCTCTTCGGGTGTTCCTTCGATTGAGGACGGGTCTTTAAAACCCCAGTGAAGTTTTTTAGCAATCCCCGGAAAAACTGGGCATCGTTCTGCTGCACTTTCATCACATACAGTTATAACAAAATGATAAGCTCTTCCTTCCTTAAAAAAATCAAAGACGCTTTTTGTATCATTCCTTGATATATCTATCCCTATTTCATTCATTGCTTTAACAACAATCAGATTCAAAATACCCGGTTCAAGTCCAGCACTTTCAGCGATAAATTTGTCCTTCCCAAAGTGATTTAAAAATGCTTCTGCCATCTGGCTTCTTGCACTATTGTGGATGCAAACAAACAGCACCTTAATTTTATTCATACATACACATTAATTGTTATTTATTAAACCGGTAAGCCAATGAACAAGAGTTTCCCTTGTTGGAATTTTCCCCTGGCTTAACACTTTCCCGTTCACCATAAGTCCCGGCGTTCTTAAAATTCCGTTTTCAACGAACAATTGAAAATCAGTAACCTTTTCAACCGACGCATCAAAATTATTTTCTGTGACAACCTGGTTGCAAAGGTCCTCTAACTTTTTACAGTTACTGCAGCCGGTACCGAAAACTTTTATCTGTAACATTGTCCCCATCCTGTATTTTTTCAATTTTATATTTCGAATAATATCGAAATGTTAATTAAATATATTATTTTGAACAGACCGTAATTCTATCCACCGATAATACTTTTTTCTTATCCAGAATTATGGATTGCTCGTCAGAAATCCAAAAATCAAGAGATGAAAGAATGGAATTGATCCTTTGGTCTGATGATCTGCTATTAATAGCATAATTGACCCATTTTCCCTCTTTTTCCTCAAAAATAAAGCCCGCTTCCCTTAAAATACTAAGGTGTTTTGAAACAGTTGAAGTAGCAAGTTGCAGAACTTCCGTAATTTCACAGACGCATAACGGCCTGGTTTGCAGCATTTTAAGTATTCTGAGCCTGTTTGGATCTGAAAGGGCTTTAAATATTTTTGTTTTATCTTTTAACATATATCGTTTCGTTAATTAACGAAATATAAATAAAAATTGTCCGCCACCCAAATTAATTAATTGTTAATTCTACTTTTTTATAGATAGTCCGGAAGGTGTCTGCGGAGTTGATATTAGTCTGGTAAACAATTCCCAGCGTAACTGGGGATCTTCATCTATTCCACCGTGAGAGATTATATAATTTTTTACGATGTCCTGCCCAAGATTATAATTTATTACATAGCTTCTGTACTTTTTGATGAATTTTACTCTTTGCTCTGCTCTTTCTTTCGTCATTAGAGAATATTTCATCAGCCAGCTAACTGCCTGCTCTTTTGTGAATTTTCCGTCCAAATAATTTCTTGCAGCTTCATTTCCGGCGTAATCTAGTTTTGAAACTAATTTTAAAACCTTGTAATATTCGTCTGCTTTAGAAGGATCCAGGCCGGCAAGAGGGAATAAAATATTTTTTTCGAAATTAATTCTTTTTTCTCCCGGTAGCACAACCTGTATGCCGTAATTCGCTGTACCCTCGGCAATTAATGATTGTGGACTAAAAAGCGGATAGACTGAAAACTCCACCCAGCCTCTTTTTCTATATAAATTTTGTTCAAGCAAAGTATTATAAACATGGTGACCGGGATATCCTTCGTGCGCAGCAAGATCAACTGCGCGGTCAATATAAATTGGTAAATCCGTGTTTACCTGAATAACGCTGTA
>Ga0315556_1000696_pt1 | contig 20932 bp, 25 predicted proteins | sample SalMarSW160310MG_FD_202112 | JGI IMG/M metagenome (GOLD analysis project Ga0315556, IMG submission 202112) | Salt marsh sediment microbial communities from the Plum Island Ecosystem LTER, Massachusetts, United States - Salt Marsh Sediment SW1603-10 ...
CACGTGTCGTGCGCCCCGCTGTCGCGGAGGACGCGCGTTGCCTCGTCGACGTCACCGAGGCTCCGAGTGTGGACCGCTAGGACGACATGGCCGGCGAGGCCGGAGGATTCGTAGATCTCCTCGATGTTCCGCTCGTCGTTCAGGAAGGCCGCCAGGATCGACACGAGGAATGCCGGCCCATCCAGGTGTCGCACCCAGGCGCGGGCGAGCACGACGATCTCCTCTCGCCCTCGGAAGACGTGGATGTCCGCCTCCGCGAAGCCAGCTGCGCGCAGGGCGCGGATCGTCGCGTCAGCACGCTCGGTGTTGTCGATGACCACGAAGACGTCGTCGGTGGGATGCGCCACCGGCGGTGTGTGGATCGCTGCTCTGGCCATGTCCCCGCCTCCATCCTCGGTCAACGGGCCGGCTCCGGCTCGTGCTTCGCGAGCCAGAGCCGATGATGGCCAGAGCCCTCGCGCAGCATCTCTCCGCTGCACTTCGGACAACGCTCCTCCTCGCACCGGACACCCCGCGGGTGAGGGACCCGCATTTCGCATGTCGGGCAGACGCAGTACCCGCCGGGCCCCAGCTCATGGCGGCGCCCTCTTCCTGTCATCGATTCACCCCACTCGCCTCCTCACGCGGCCAGGGCGTCTCGGGGACGGTGCCGTCGACCCCGACCGTTCGCGCGAGGTCTGGATCACGGCCACCATCCTCCCGATCGCTCGGCTCGACGTCACTAGGTGTTCCCGGTGGCCGCCTCGTCAGAGCCACGCAGGCTCACGAGCTCGTTCTCCACGCGACGGATCTCGTCCCGCAGCTCGTCCAGCCGCATCTCGAGCGCCTCGGGTGCGGTCTCGCGCTCGGGCCGGCGGTAACCCCGCGAGCGGCGGCGGATCGGCCGGTCGGCCTCCTCGTACCACTCTGCAGGCTCGTACCAGCCCCCGCCGTAGGGCGGACCGTACCAGTGTCCGCAACCGTGCCAGCCATGCCCGCAACCCATGTCAGTCTCCTTCGCCTCGGTCGAGGCGCTCCGTTCCATCCAGGAATGCATCGATCAGGCGGGCCCGCTCGTGCATCACCGAGATCCACTCGTCGAGTGCCCGGCGCCCAGCCTGGGTCAGGCGGTAGGTGCGCCGGGGCGGTCCGTCATTGGTCACCCACGCCGACCCCACGAGTCCCTCGGCCTCGAACTCGCGCAACGTTCGGTAGGCCATCCCCACGTCGACCCCATCGGGCGCCAGGCAGAGCTCGTTCAAACGCGCGATCAACGCCCGGCCGTGGACCTCCTCCTCGGCGACGAGGCGAAGCAGGAAGGGCTCGAGCCAGCGGCCGCGCCGGCCACCAGAGCGGACCCAGCCGCGGTAGCCGTCGTGGTGGTGGTGTGGATCGACGTGATGGTGGACTTGGGTATCGGCATCCATATGCCAAAAGCATACATATGCTTGAGGGGACTCCTAGTGCCGAACGGCACGGACGGTCGGTCGTAGCAATTCGCCCCGATTGCGCCTCCGTTGCTACCCGCAGGGTGCCCCCGAGACGGTGCTGTCGCTCAGCTGCTCGGTGGCCTCGCCTGAGGTTCCAGTCATCAGCCGTCCACTAGAGCGGCTGGCCTGCATCACTTCTCGCGAGGGTATGGCCAGGCGGCGATCCCGCCCTCCATCACCTTGACGTTCGTCCAGCCCCGACCCATGAGCACTCGGGCGACCTCGTAGCCGCGCAGCGATCCCGACGGCCGCCGAGGCGCGCGCCTACCTCGAGTCGTTGCCGGCCCTGTGGGCGAAGACGTCGGACGCGGGCCGCCGCGCGATCGCCGAGGCCGTGGTTGGTGAGTCGCGGCGGAGCTAGCCGCCCCCCGATCCCGACAACTTGGCTCCGATGGCAGCACCGATGGCGACGCCCACCCCGATGCCTACGCCGAGGTTGTCGATGGCGCTTCCGATCGCGGCGCCGATCCCGGCGCCGATGGCGACGCACGCTCCCTGGCTCAATCGCTTGTCGTGCACGGTTCGATCGTCCTCGGATCCGTTGCCGCCACCACGACCGGTCGGAGCGACGCGTGTTCGGCGGGCGAGATTGCGCACGAGGAGCATCATGCGATTGCCGGCGCCATCGTGTTCGCCGGAGCAAACGCCCCCTCGGATGGCAGGGCGACGGAAACGACGACCGTGCCCCGGGCGTGTCCCGCTCCGACATGACCGATCGCCTCGGGGGTCTCAGCCAGTGGGTACGTAGCGTCGATGACGGGCGTCACCGTCCCGGCTTCGACGAGTTCCTTCAGGGCGACGAGGTCGGCTCGGTTCTGGAACTTGACGGACGGTTTGCCCTGCTGGCGAACGAACATGGACACGATCGTGTGCCGGATCACGCGCCCGAGCTTGCCGCCCGAGTGTGCACCGCCGTTGGAGAGCAGCGTCCCATTGCGGGCGAGTGCTCGCCTCGTCGCCGACATCGAGTGGTCCCCCACGTTGTCGAGGATGAGGTCGTAGCGCGGTCCACCATTCCTGAAGTCATCCTTGGTGTAGTCGATGACGTGGTCGGCCCCGATCGAGCGGACCAGCTCCACGTTCTTCGTGCTGCATACGCCGGTCACCTCGGCGCCGAACGCCTTGGCGATCTGCACCGCGAACGTGCCCACGCCGCCGGACGCCCCGTTGATGAGGACCTTCTGCCCGGACTGGACGTGCCCGTCATCGCGCAGGAGCTGGAGGGCAGCGGTCGCGGACACTCCGATGGCGGCGGCCTGCTCGAAGGTGAGGTTGGCCGGCTTGAGCACGAAGTGGTCCTCGCTTGCCGTCGCATACTCGGCAAAGGCGCTCGTGCACCACCCGAACACGTCGTCACCGGGCCGTAGCCCCTTCACGTCCTTGCCGACTGCCTCGACCGTCCCCGCGATGTCCGTCCCCGGAACGCGGTTCTTCGGTCTGCGCAGCCCGGTCGCCATCCGCATGAGGTACGGCGAGCCCGTCATGACGACCACGTCACCGACATGGATCGACGCAGCGTGGACGCGGACCAGGACCTCACTGTCCCCAATCTGGGGCTTCTCGATGTCTCGTGACTCCAGGACCTCGGCCGAGCCGTACCTGTCTTGAACGATTGCCTTCATCGGTGGCTCTCCTGCTACTGTACGATGTAAAGTCCGTGCCGTGACTGTACGGTGTAAAGTTCGCAGTGTCAACCCCGGTGCCACGCCCCACCGGGACGGAGAGGAGGCCCATGACCACGCAGACGACCAGGCGAGCGCAACACCGCGGCCACCTGACCCGGGAGCAGGTGCTGGACGCCGCCATCAAGCTCGCCGATCAGGGCGGGCTCGGCTCGCTCAGCATGCGCAAGCTCGGTCATGAGCTCGGGGTCGAGGCGATGGCCATCTACTACCACTTCGCCAACAAGGAACGAGTCCTCGATGGCATGGTGGATCTGGTGTTCGGGGAGATCGAGCTGCCAGTGGCCGGCACCGACTGGAAGACGGCGATGCGCCAGCGGGCGATCTCGGTCCGCGACGCCATGGCCCGCCACCGATGGGCGATCGGCATGATGGAGTCGCGGGTCAATCCAGGTCCGGCGAACCTGCGGCACCACGAGGCGGTGATCGGTAGCCTTCTGGCGGGGGGCTTCGACATGACGATGGCCGCCCACGCCTACGCGCTCCTGGACGGCTACATCTACGGCTTCGCGCTGACGCACATGAACCTGCCGTTCGGGACCGCGGACGAGGCTGCGGCAGTTGCGGAGAGCATGGTGCAGCCATTCCGGCCCGGTGCTTACCCCAACCTCGTCGCGATGATCGAGCACGCCATGCAGCCTGGCTATGACTATGGCAGCGAGTTCGGGTACGGGCTCGGCCTGATCCTCGACGGGCTCGAGAGGGTGCGGGATCCGGTCTGATGCGATGGATCTGGGGGTGGACGTTAAGCGTGCGAGCCCCCTTCGATCTCTTGGGCGGGTTGGATCGATGGGCCCCTCGGCCGGTCGCCTCGCGCTGCGGGCTGTGGGGCCCACGGGGAGGCTGCGATCGCGGCCGCAACTATGCGACGACGATAACGACGTTGCCCGTCTTCTGGCCGGATTCGGCGTACCGGTGCGCCTCGACGATCTGCTCGAGCGGGAAGCGCCGGTCGATGACCGGGTGCAGCCGTCCCGCTTCAACCATGCCTCGCAGGTGGGCCAGGTCCTCGCTCGTCACGCCCGATGCCGCGAACGACACCCGCTTCTTGCTCCCTCTCGACGCCCACTTGGCGCGAACGATCTGCAAGAAGCCCGGATTGGCCATGAGCAGACATCCGTTCTCGGTCAGCAACCTCACCATGCGAGCGGACGGTGTGTTGCGGACGACGTCGAAGATGACGTCGTAGGTCTCGGTACTGTCGGTGAAGTCCTCCTGGGCATAGTCGATGACGCGGTCCGCACCGATTGTGCGCAGCATCTCCAGCTTCGGCGCGCTGTCCACCGCGGTCACGTGCGCTCCGAGGTCCTTGGCGAGCTGAACCGCGAACGTGCCGAAGCTCCCTCCCGCTCCGTTGACCAGGACCCGCTGTCCGCTCTGGACGTTTGCCTTCCGCAGGAATTGCAGGGCCTCGCCTCCGCCGTAGGGGACGGCGGCAGCCTCTTCGTAGCTCAGGTTCGCGGGCATCGTCGCGATCGCCCCGGTCTTGGGCTTCTCGCGCAGGCAGATGTACTCCGCGTAGGCTCCCAGGCCGATGCCCGTTGCCGCGAAGACCCGGTCGCCCTCCCTGAGCGTCCGGACTTCGCTTCCTACCGATTCGACGTCACCGGCAAGCTCCTGCCCGAGCACTGGTTGTCGTGGTCTGCGGATCCCGAACCCCAGCCGGATCGGCGCCCAGATCCAGGGGGCGAAGTCGAATCGCCGCAGCTCGCAATCGGCTGCGCTGACCGTCGTGGCGCGAATTCGAACAACTACCTCGTCGTCCTTCAGAACGGGTTTGCGCACGTCCCTGAGCTGAAGGACATCCGGCGGTCCGTAGTCCGTGCAGATGATGGCCCTCATACAAGGTCCGGGCGACGTGGCTCGTGCGGTCGGCATCGGAATGGCGTCCTCAACCGGCGAGGAACAGCCGATTGATCATCTCGAAGGCAACGAAGCCCACGCACGCGAGTGGCACGAGAAGGGCGAGGCTTGCCACCCGTTCGCGCCCGTCGCGACCCAGCAGCACAGGGAGCGCGAGGACGCGGCCACGCTGGGCACCCACCCCCCATCGCTGACCCGCGAACCCGAGGACGGGCCCGCCAACGAGCGCCGTACCGGACCAGATCACGAGCCCGGCGACGGAGATCGATGCACCCGTCACCCGAGCCGCCAACTCGTACCCGACGAGCGCGAACAGGAGTGTCGCACTGCCGGCGACGGAGGCCTCGCGGTCCGACGCCATGCGCGATCCGACGGCGAATGCGACCGCGAGCCAGATCGCCCCGGAGTTCGCGAGGCGGTTCCACTCCGCGTCCAGCGCCGCCTGCCCCAGCAGGGTCAGCCCGCCCGTCGCGAGTCCCGCCCCGGCGACCAGAAGCGAGCGGCGTGCACGACCTCTGTCGCCGCCCAGAGCCCGTGGCGCCTCCATCTCGTCGATCACCGCCCGAGCCTCGCCCATGCCTGCGCCAGCGTCAAGACCCCAGCGACAACACAGGGCCACCGGGCGGCAAGAAGCCCCCTGGCATGCAAGGGACTCGAACCATCGTGTGGTCTGGTCGGGGCGAGAGGATTTGTGACGACGATTTCGATCGCTCAGCGAACGGGCGACCGGCTCACCCCACGACCTTGACGCCGGCTCGTTCGCAGGCGCGCCTGAGCCGCTCGTCGACCGTAGCCAGAGCAACGCCGCGTCGCGCCGCCAGCGACAGGTAGGCCGCGTCGTAGGTGGTCAAATCGAGCTGGCGGGCGAGCTCGGTCACCTCACCGAGCGCCGCGTCCAGCGGGACGCCCTCGACCTCGATGGGAAGCGACACCAGCAGTTCGCGGACGTGCGTCATGTCGGCCAGGTCGAGTCGTCCACGCCGCTCCGCGGTGCGAAGCCCGTTGGCGACCTCGAGCGGCCAGATCGCCGGGGCAAGCGCCTCGTCCTGTTCGAGCCGATCGAGGGCCCGCCCAGCCAGCTCGGATGACTCGTCGGCGAAGCACCAGGCAAGGGCAACCGAGGCGTCCACGACGAACATCAGCGCCGGCCCTCGTCGATGAGCTCACGCAGCGACAGCCCGTCGAGTGGGTGGGCGCGGCGGAAGGCCTGCAGACCCACGATCGCCTCGTGTGCGGTCCGAGCCGGGCGCGCCGACGCAGGCCCGAGCACAGCAACCGCGACGCCGTGCTTCGTGATCGTGATCGCCTCCCCGCTGGCTACCTCGTCCAGTAATCGGGGAAGGTGGGTCTTCGCCTCATACGCGCCGATCCGCCGCATTCGCCTCCTCCATCTGGTCTGAGACTAGTCTACGCTCGTCGCCGAGCCCATGCTCGGCGACGAGTTGTCATGGTCAGGCAAGGTCCTCGGACGGAACGTAGCCGAGGCGGCCGCGGGTCACCACGATCAGCAGGACTGACAGGGCACCAAGGGCCAGCAAGCCCACGTTGAGGGCTGAGCTGGCCACGACGAAAACTGCGAGCGAGGCATTGATGCTCGCGTGGGCCAGCATGACCAGCAGGAGGCTGCCCTTGGTGCGGTTGAACACCCAGGTCATGACTGGCGCGATCGCGATGACCATGACCAGGAACGTCGCGACCAGCGTCGGGTCCAGGCCGCCGTTCTCATCGGCCCATTCCGGCACGAGGTACTGGGGCAGATGCCAGGCCGACCAAAGCGCGCCGAGCACCAGCGTGGCGCGCAGGGCTCCCGTCTGGGCCTGGAGGCGAGGCAGCGCGAAGCCGCGCCAGCCCGGCTCCTCGAACAGCGGTCCGCTGAAGAACCCCACCGCCATAAAGACGAGGAACTCGATGACCAGCTTCACGGCCGACGCATCGCCCAAGCCGACGAAGGCCCCCGGCAGGGCGAGTGCGGCCAGGACGCAGACCGCCGGGATGCCTACGAGGGCGAACGCGTACCAGCGGCGGGCAACGCGCCAGATCCGGACGCGCGCCAGCAGGCGACGGCGGCCGGCCGGTCCTTCGAGCAGGCCGGCCATCACCAGGGCCGCAAGCGTCGGGCCCAGCGTCTGCAGCAGGATCACGAGGGCCGCCGGCAGGCCCAGCAGCCCGTAAAGGACCAGCAGCATCGCCCACGAGATGCCGTAGGCGAGCGCGAAGAACGCGATGATCGGGTGGCGGCGCATGAGTGCCGTGAGGGAGGCTCCCCCCGGCAGGGACCGCCGATCCGAAACAGGGACGTGGGAAACGTGTGCGTTCACTGCAGTCGCTCCATCGATCGCTGCTAGATGGCCCGGAACACCAGCACCAGGGCAAGTAGGCCGACGACGTCGGCCGCGTAGTGGGTCACCCAGGTGAGCACCAGGTTGTGGGTCTTGGCGTAGATGATCCCGAAGAAGACGCCGTCGAGCGTGACTCCGGCGACGTCGCTCAGGACGACCGCCGGGCTTCCGGACGTGCCGACCGCGTGCGCCAGCCCGAACAGGACCGCCGCCAGGACGATGGCCGCCGGCGTCCTGATGAACGAGCTCAGATACTCCTGGATCGTGACCCGATAGACGATTTCCTCAATCAGGGTGAGCACGAGCGCGAGCGCGAGCAGGCCCACGACCGCGGCCAGGCCGGCTCCGGAGCCGACATCGACAGGCAGGCGGCCCGTCACATGGTCGACCAGCTCCCACCCGTAGCCGAACAGGAACGCGATCCCAAGGGCCGGAGGCAGGACCTGGAGGACAACCGCGTCGAGCGCGCTCAGGTACCACACGCGCTTGAGATCAGCGATGAGGCCGCGCTTGATCCCGAGCTCGTTCCACGGGCGGCCGTAGCGTCGCGGCCCGCCCAGGGCATAGATGACGATCATGATGTAGGCGAAGATGAAGATGTCCTGGCCCTTGAGCAGCGAGACGCTCAGGGTGGCGAGCAGGAGCACCACGAGGCCGGCGAGGACCCAGCGGCTCCGACGCTCGTACGACAAACGGCGCGGTCCGGAAGCGGCGCCATAGGGTAGCGATCCAGTCGGACGACGCATGTCAACCTCCAGCGGGGAGGTTCCACACGGGGAGCTTCCCGGCAAAGTGCCGAACGACGGAAACGGACGGTCGATCGCTCCCGACGCCACGCGGTTGAGCCGGCTGGGCACCTACATCGATGAGGCGATGGACGACGCGCTCGCCGTCCGGGCGCGCCGAACCCACACGTCCAAGGCCGCCCTCATCCGCGACGCCGTCCGTCGCTCGATCGGCGAGTCTGAACCCACGGTCGATCCGTTCCGCGACTGGATCAGCGGCAGTGAGGCTGAGCCGGCCCCCGTCAATGACATCGTCTACGGCTCGTGAGGTTCGTCGATACCTCCTGCTGGGTGACGCTCCGGCTCCGGCGTGATGCCAACCACGGTGTCGCGGTCCGCCTGTGGACGCCCGGCCAGGCGCTCCTGACCACGAACCACGTCGTCGGCGAGACGTGGACCTTCCTGCGCCGCCACGACGGCCACGCATCGGCCGTCGCGTTCCTCGACGCGGTCGAGTCCGCGGAGTGGCTCACCGAAGTGCACGTCGAGCAATCGGTCGAGCGCGCGGCGCGGGCCTGGCTTCGGCGCCACGACGAGCGGGTCTGCTCCTTCGTCGATGCCACGAGCTTCGTCGTCATGCGGCGCGAGCGCCTCGGGGAGGTACTGGCGTTCGACGGCGCGAGAGGGCTGCGCCGTCACAACGCCATCATCTCTGCTGATCCCCGTCACGAACGTCCCGACCTGCGTTCGCCTGGCCTCGGAGACCGCATCGGCAGCGTGGCGGAGCGGCGACCGGGGGCGGTCGAGACGCGAGAGTCGCCGCAGGCCGGACGCGAGCGTGCCTCGCGACCCGCAGCGGCCGCCCGCCCGACAACGCTGTCCGAGCCTCGCAGAGGTCCGCTTCCGTCAGCGGAGGCGATCCACGGCGACCTCGTCTGCCGGGTGGACGCCGGTCCCGATCAGGATCTCGTCCAGGCGGCGCGCATCCACGGCCTCGTGCTCCACCAGCTCCTCGGCCACCGCGTCGAGGGTCGCCCGATGCTGCTCCAGCAGCTCCCGTGCCCTGGTGCGCGCGTGCTCGAGCAGCTCCTGGACGGCGGCATCCATCCGGGCCGCGGTCGACTCGGCGAACTCGCGCGGTGCGGCCAGCTCCCGCCCCAGGAACGGGTGCGTCTCGCCGACGCCATAGGACACGGGTCCCAGGTCGTCGCTCATGCCCCAGGTCCCGACCATCCGCCGTGCGAGGTCGGTGGCGGCCTTGAGGTCGCTCTCGGCTCCCGTTGTCGGCTGTCCGAAGGCGAGGTCCTCGGCCGCCCGGCCGCCCAGCATCATGGTCAGGCGGCCGATGAGGTAGTCCCGCGGGTAGTTGCGGCGGTCCTCGTCGGGCCGCTGCTCGGTGACGCCCAGCGCCCGGCCGTGGGGTGCGATCGTCACCTTCTGCACCGGGTCGGCCCCGGCGGTGAGGCGGGCGACGATCGCATGCCCGGCCTCGTGGTAGGCGACCACCCGGCGCTCCTGCGGATCGGCGAGCGCCGCCTGTTTCGTGCCCAGCATGATTCGGTCGAGCGCCTCCTCGAACTGGGCGGGGCCGGCGGCGTCGCGCCCATCCCGGGCGGCCTGGAGCGCCGCTTCGTTGGCCAGGTTGGCGAGGTCGGCGCCCGCGAAGCCCGTGGTCGCCCGGGCCAGCGCGGCAAGGTCCACGCTGGGATCCAGCGGGATCCCGCTGGTGTGAATCCGCAGGATGGCCTCGCGACCAGCCCGGTCCGGGTAGCCGATGGTCACCTGGCGGTCGAAGCGCCCCGGGCGGAGCAGCGCCGGATCGAGGACGTCGGGCCGGTTGGTGGCCGCGATGACGATGACGTTCGTCTTGTCGTCGAAGCCGTCCATCTCCACCAGCAGCTGGTTGAGGGTCTGCTCGCGCTCGTCGTTACCGCCACCCATGCCGGTTCCGCGCTGGCGGCCGACGGCGTCGATCTCGTCCACGAACACGATGGCGGGAGCGACCGCCTTCGCCTTGCCGAACAGGTCGCGGACGCGGCTGGCGCCGACGCCCACGAACATCTCCACGAACTCGGAGGCGGAGATGCTGAAGAACGGGGCCCCCGCCTCCCCGGCCACGGCGCGTGCCAGGAGGGTCTTGCCCGTGCCGGGCGGGCCGATCAGCAGCACCCCGCGCGGCAGGCGGGCGCCGAGGCGCCGGTAGCGTTCCGGTGCCTTGAGGAAGTCGACGACCTCCGCAAGCTCGATCTTGGCCTCGTCCTCGCCGGCGACGTCGGCAAACGTGATCCTGGACTTCTCGACGTCGAACACGCGGGCCTTGGAGCTTCCGAAGCGGAAGATGCCCTGCTGGCTGCTCTGCATCTGGCGACCCATGTACACGAGGAACCCGATGAGCAGCAGGACCGGCCCGACGCTGATCAGCAGGTCGAACAGGAACGATCCCCCGCCGGTGTCCTGGGCGGTGACCGTGACGTCGTGCGCCTCGAGCAGCGGCAGCAGCGCCGGGTCGCCGTTGGGGGGCACGATCGTGGTGAACGTTGTGTAGGTGGTGGGCGTGGCGGCGGATGCCGACGGGCTGGCGGCCGCAGCGCTGGCTCCCGGGGATGGTGCCGGGCTCGCCTGCGGCCACGCGACCGGGCCGGCAAAGGTCCCGTTGATGTCCTGGCCGCTGAAGTTGACGGTGGCGACCGTGCCCTGGCGCACCTGGCCCAGGAAGTCCGAGTAGGCGAGGCTGACCGACGAACCGGTCGCCGGGCCGAACAGGGTCGCGATGTTCCAGACGAGCAGCAACCCGAAGATGATCCACATCAGACGGCCCGAGAACATGTTGGACGGGCGCGTGGGCGGGAGGTGCCCGTCACCCGGATCGTCGGGTGGCGGGATCTGCTTGCGGGGCGAGCTGCTCACGGGGGGTCCTCGGGGGTGACCGACGCCCTAGCCTATCCCACGGCGCCAGATGTACGTATCCCGCGCCGAAGCGTCCCGCGAGCGGGTCACCGTCGCCGCCCCCCCGACCGGCCCCAGAAGGCGGCGACGTTCTGGCCCACCCCGCGCATCACCCGGGAGCGCGACCGGGCGGCCCTGCGGTTCGCCCGCGACCGCGACCTCCGGCACGCGATCGCCGAGGCGGTGTTCGAGCAGATCGACGTCCTGGAGGTGATCGACTTCACGTTCACGCTGACCGCCCACGCGAAGGCCCGCGGATGGGATGCGGCCTTCGGGGCCGGAGACCAATCAATCTCGATTGGTCGATCTGGTCGGGGCGAGAGGAGTCAAACCTCCGGGACCGACCTTGGCGTCCCGGTCACGTGGCCGCTTCCGCTCGTGGTCGTGAGGCCGCGACAAGCCATCGATCTCATCCCGGCGTGACTCTGCACCACGAGGACTACCTCTTGGATCAGCCTGCCGGGATTGCCACGTAGCGATGCTCGAGGTACTCCTCGATCCCGACGCGCCCGCCCTCGCGGCCGAGGCCCGATTCGAGGCTCCGGCGCAGGGTCAGCCGAGCTCGACGTCGACCGCGTCGGCGAAGGCGGCCATCGACGGGAATGCCCAGTCGGGCGTGACCGGCGCCTGCGGGTCGGGCGTGGCACCCCAGCCTGGCCGGAGGTGTCGGCGGTTGATCCAGACGGTTGGCAGGCCCGCGGCCTTGGCCGGCACGTGGTCGTGGAACTAACTCTGCGCGACGTTTCTCCAAGCCATGAAACGTGAGATCGGGGCAGATCCACGGGAGACCGCAGGCGCCGCCGCAGACACGGCGCGTCGGGCGACCAGGCGGGCGCGCCGAGGCTTCCACCCAGGTCTTGGGCGAGCCGACGGGCGCCCGTTCCGTCTCCGTTGGCAACCCAGAGCTGATCCGCGCGCGACTGCAGCCTCGGCAAGCCCGACGGGAGGATGTACGCGAACATGCCGGGTGCCGCCTCGACGGCGATCTGGGTCTCGGAGGGCGGCGGCGAGGGGGAGATCGCCGGGCTTGGGGTCCCCGTGGGCTCAGGCGTCGGCGGCCCTGCGCAGGCGCTCGAACTCGCGCCGGAGGCGCTTGCTCGGCCGGCCCTCCCCACGCACGAGCATCATCGCAGGCCCGGCCTCCGGCACGACCGGCGGGCTGTGGTCCACGTAACAGGTCGCGGCCACGGCGGCCCCGACACGCGACTCGATCGGCCGCATGACCTCGACGATGCGCTTGCGATCGGCGATGAGCGCCTCGACCCGATCGCCCGCACGAACCTTCGTCGACGGCTTCGCCGGCGATCCATTCACGAGGACGTGGCCGCCCTCGCACAACCGCGTCGCAAGCGGGCGGGTCTTCACGAGGCGCACCGCGCACAGCCAACGATCGATGCGCGTCTCGTCGGTGGCGCGGGGATCGGTCACGCGTTCTAGGATCGCACGGGTCGAGAAGGCGTCGCGGCGCTCACTGCCACCCGCCGCGGCGCGTGACTGAGGCGCGCAAGCGATCGGTGCCCGACCACCGCCATGGCGTCCATCCCGTATGGGCGGCGCATCGGGGCACGGCGGGCGCAGGCAATCGGGCCGTGCCGCTGCTTCGGGAAACACGGCCGCCCCCATTCCTTGACATTGTCGATGTCTCGCCGAGGGTTCGACCGGGCCTCCCGCCCGGCAACGAGAAGGCCGGACCGCAGGGGTCCGGCTTCGGTGTGGTTCGCTCGAAGGGGGTGTGCCGACGTGTTGCGACGAGCGCAGAAAGGCTATTGACATTATCCATGATGGCTATATAGTGTAGCCATCGGGGACAGGACCCACCGCAGGGAGAGACGCCATGACCGCCATCCACGCACCGTTCGACCCGGTCACCGTCGGGGTCGGCCAGGCCATCAGGAGAGGGATGGTCGAGGGCCAGGTCCGCTCGTGGCTCCGCCTGGAGGGCCTCGCCGCGTTTGGTGCGGGGCTCGTCCTGTTCGGGCTCAGCGGCGGGGACTGGCTCTTCATCGTTCCGCTGCTGCTTCTGCCGGACCTCTCGATGCTCGGCTACCTGGCCGGGCCTCGCGTCGGTGCGGTTACGTACAACCTCGTCCACAACTGGGCGCTCGGCTTCGGGGTGCTCCTCATCGGGATGTGGCTGGACTCCCCGGCCGTCCTGCTCGTCGCCGGGTTGCTCCTCGCCCACATCGGCATGGATCGGACCCTCGGCTACGGCCTCAAGATGCCCAGTGCGTTCGGCGACACCCACCTTGGGCACATCGGCAAGAGCGCGACGTGAGCCCCGCGCCCGCTCGCACCTCCAACGCCGAGATCGTCGCCGCCGGCCGAGCGTTGCTCGAGGCTGGCGGCCTCGGCGCGGTCACGATGCAGGCGGTGGCGGCACGGGTCGGCGTTCGGGCGCCCTCGCTCTACAAACACTTCCCGAATCGCGGAGCGCTGATCGCGGCGATCGCGACCGCGACCCTGGACGAGCTCGGCCAACGGCTCGCACCACTGAGCCACGAACCCGACGCGGCAGCCGGACTCCGCGAGCTGGCCCTGACCTATCGCGCCTTCGCCTGGGCCAATCCCCGCGCCTTCGAGCTGCTGTCGATGAACCTGCCGCTCGACTGGCGGGCATCGGTCGAGGACACGGCGCGGGCCACCGCCCCGGTCCTGACCCTGGCCGAGCGGCTCGTCGGTCGCCAGCAGGCACTGGAGGCCGCTCGACTGATCACGGCATTCGCCAACGGCTTCATCGGGATGGAACTCGCCGGTGCGTTCCGACTCGGCGGCGACATTGACGAGGCTTATCGCTACGGGGTGAACGTGCTGGTCGATGCGATCACCCGCGACAGGACGCCAGGTGTCGACAGTGATGCTCCCGGATCGGGGTAGGGTCCACCGTTTCCGAGCGTTCAACAGGACACCCCCGGCGACGTCAAGCGGAGTACCGGATGGTTCGGGCGGACAACAGCTATGGTCTGCACCAGAAGACCCTCTCCGTCGACAGCAGCATCCTGATACGTCGAGCTCCTCCCGAGGTGTTCGCGTACGTCTCGGACTATGCAAGGGACCCGACGTGGCGGACCGGTGTGTCCGAGATGCTCCACGACCCACCCGGTGAGATCCAGCTGGGCGCGAAGACGCACGAACGAATGACGTTCGCTGGCATCCGGATGATCAACGTCGCCGAGATCGTGGAGTCCGAGCCGGGTCGGAAGACGGCCTTCAAGACCATCGGTGGGCCCCTCGCGGCGACTGCCGCCGAGACACGCGCGTACCTCGAGGACCTGCCGACGCTGTGGGCGAGGACCTCGGACGCCGGCCGGCACGCGATCGCGGAGGCCGTGTTCGAGCGGATCGACGTCCTGGGGGTGACCGACTACACGTTCACGCTGACCACTCGCGCGAAGGCCCACGGATGGGATGCGGCCTTCGGGGGCGGAATCGTCCGCGTGAAAGAAGGTCGATCTGGTCGGGGTGAGAGGAGTTGAGACGACGATTTCGATGAACGTCGGGAGCGTGACGCCTCCTGTGACGCCAGGAATGCCGCCGGCGTTCGAACAGGGAACCGGTCGGCCAGCACCGTGAGGTGTGCGTCGCCCGACACGAGGACCGCCCGCTCGGCGCCGGCCAGGGCGATCAGGTAGGCATCGGTCGGATCGGCGGCGTGGACCGACGGCTCGCCATCCGAGTCCGCGGCGAGCTGCGCCGAGCGGCCGATCCACCTTCGTTTGTGCCAGTCGCCGGCGTTCCCGCCCCCCCCCGCCCGCGCGGTCAGCGACCGGGTAAGACCTCGAGGAACTCGGCCGGTGTCATGACGGGGATGATCGCCCGCAGCTCGAGCAGGTGTGCGTTGCCGGTCACGAGCGCGTCGGCCCCAGCGTCGCGCGCGACGTCGATGAGGTACTCGTCGTCGGGATCTGGGCTGATCGGCTCCAGCGACGGCCCGGGATCAGCGCGGACGACGCCCTCGCTCCGGATGAGCGCGACGTAGGCGTCGGCTTCGGCCTCCGACACGTAGCGGCGGAACTTGTCGCGCCGCAGCACCTCGCGCAGCTCGGCAAGCAGGAGCGGCGACAGGATCAGCTCGAAGGCGCCCGAGCGGAGCTCGAGCAGGAGTCGGGCGCTGCCGCCACCGGGGCTGATCAGCGCCGAGACGAGGACGTTGGTGTCAAGAACCGCGCGCGCCACGGTGCTGCGCACGCACCGCGTGCGTCTCCTCCACCGCGAGCCGCATCGCCTCGTCCTCGCTCAGGTCACTGCGAGCCCACACGCTCGCGACCACGTCGAAGCCGAGGTAGGCGCGCAGGGCCGCCTCCACGACCTCGGAGTCGCGCTTGTCGGTCCGGGCGGCGCGGACGCGGGCGGCGCGCAGGACGTCCTCGTCCACGTAGAGGGTGACCTTCCGCTTGGTGCCAGCCATCGGTGCAGCATAGCGTTCCAGCGTTATGCCAGCAATACGCACAGACGCGTCCAGGCACTTGCCTGTGGGTACCCCCTCGCGGCGCGGTGCCGCTCGAGTTGGACAATGGTCGGGGTGAGAGGAGACAAGACGACGACTTCGATTGCCCCGCGTGAGCGGTTGCATCGGGCCGGAGCGGCTGTTAGTCTTTACTCATGAAGCGACAAGTAAAGGAACCACGTCGTCGCGGGTACACGCGAGTGAGCGCGAAGCACCAGGTCACCCTGCCCATTGATGCTCTCCGCCGAGCCGGCATCCAGACGGGTGACCGCCTGCGGACCGAGGTGCGCGGCCCGGGCGAGGTCATCCTGGTCCGGGACGTGGACCCGATCGAACAGTTCCGTGGCGCGTTGCCTGACGTCTACCCGGCGGGTGGGCTCGACGAGCTCCGACGCGAGTGGGACTGACGGTCCTCGACGCGGGGATCATCATCGCGATCCTCGACCCGTCGGACGTCCACCACGAGGCGGCTGCCCGCGCCCTCACCGTCGCCCGACAACGCGGCGACACATTGGTGCTCCCAGCGTCCGCCTTCGCCGAATGTCTCGTGGCTCCGTGTCGGCGTGGTCCCGAAGCCGTCGCCCTTGTCAGCTCGTTCGTTGACGCTCTGCCGGCACGCATCGAGCCGGCTTCTCGCGCGATCGCGAGCGCGGCCGCGGAGCTGCGGGCTCGCCATGCCGGCCGACTTCGCCTCCCGGACGCCCTCGTCGTGGCCACGGCCGTCGTGATTGGCGCCGATCGGGTGATCACGACGGATTCGGGCTGGCCGGGGCTTCCGGTCTCCGTCGACGTCCTCGCTGCTGGCGGATAGCCTGCCCGGATCTGGTCAGGCTCGACAGGAGAGACGAGGGACTGGTCGGGGCGAGAGGAGTCGAACCTCCCGGTTCCACCACTCCGATCGTAGTCCCCCGACCACATCCTCGAGGCTCTTCGTGCGGTCGCATGAAGCGCCCACCGGATGGGCAGGGTCGCCCTCGTGGGATCGGCACACTCGCTACACGACCAGATCGCGGCAGGCTCGACGTCCTTCCTCTCCAGAACCGGCCCAATCGGCCCAACTGGCCCGGCGGAACGTGCACGAGCCCCCACCCTCGGCCGTTCCCGTATCTCTGTGGGCCGATGTGCGTCGGCTGTGGGCCGCGCGGCGCCTCGCCGCGGCCAGGCAGTTGGCATGAGAGTCGGGTACCTCCGCGGCACGCTCTCGCGGCCCACGACCCAACGCCAGAAGGACGTCCTCGCCGCGTTCGTCGCCGCTGGTGGATCCGTTCAGGACGCCGCCCGGCTCGTGGGCATCCGACCGAGCACCGGAGATGGCGCTCGGCCGCGCGATGCCCCACAGGAACCGGCTTCCTACGGACCGCACCTCCGAGGTCCAGCCGAGGGCCGAAAGCTGACTGGCGAGTCGTCGGGGCTCGTGGAAGCTCTTGATCACCACGTGCTCGCTGCCATCGGCGAGGGTTCGCCGAACAATGGGCGCCGAAGAGCCTGTGATCAGCTGCTCTGTGGGCTCGGCGCGGTGGTCGTCGTCGATGAAGAAGACGCGTCCGCGCGGGGCAATCGCGCGCCGAAGGACCCCCCAGAACTCGGCAGAGCGTGAGGGCGGCACGTGCGACAGCCAGAAAGCAAAGACAGCGGCGTCGAACGCTTCACGGGGCTCCCACCGAAACAGATCGTGACGCTCCCGGCGCACCCGGGCGTCATCGATCCGAGCTGCGTGGATCTCGAGCATCTCCGGCGCGGCATCGATGCAGAGGAGATCTTGCACCGGATGGCGCAGGATCTCCGCGGTCCAGATCCCGGTCCCGCAGGCGATCTCGACCACGCGGCCACGAGGCCTGAAGGCGCTGAGCGGCTCGACTAGATCCGGGGTCGGGTGGTGGTGCGAGGGATCGAACTCCCGGGCACGGGCGCGATAGTAGTCGATCTGCTGAGCGATCAGCTGGTCGTCGCGGTCTCTGTCTGGCACGAACTGAGGGTACCTCGCGGCGACAACGTGCCAGCCGCCGGTCGGCACGCGGGATCCAGCCGGGATTGCCGCCTACGGTGCCGATGGCCGGCTGTCGCCGCATGTTGTTCACCGGCTTCAGCCAGCTGGAGTACCGCCTCTCCGAGGACGCCATGGACCTCGGACTGGACGCGGCCCTACCGCCCGTCATCGAGTTGGGAAGCAAGATCGCTGAGTTCGGTCGGGGCGAGAGGTCTCGCGCCGAGAACTCTGACGCATGCCAGACGATCCGATTTGTGCGGCGGAACGAAGGTCGTTCGAGCGGGAGCCAGCCTGGCGAGATGTCAGCACGCCCACTCCGCTCCTCACCTTGCAGAGTCAAAGCGCCCCGCGGATGTCGTTGGCATTCGAATCCCCACCGGCAAACGCGGCGGCTCAGCGATCTCGCTGGCGGCGCAACCGACCGCTCACGCCGAGGGGCCAACGCGGTTGGGCCTTCCGAACCCGGTGAACGGGCCGAGGCGGACTACCGGCCGACGCTCTGCCATGGCAACCCTTCGCATGGAGCCGGCGCTCGCGAGCTGACCGTGTCGGGCGTACCGGCCCGTACCGGACGGCGGGACACCCGGTTTCGCGATTGCCAGGCAAGGCCGGGACCCAACCTCCTCGGTGGCTGGAGCGTCGGATTCGGTGAACGGACCGAACAGACGATGCAAGCTTCCTCGCGCCAATCAGCCGCCCTCGACGACCGGCCCTCCGTGTCGGGCGGCTCGATCGCGGCTCAGCGATGGGGACCTCCGTCTGGAGCCCGCCCCGCCCTGGTCGAGCGGGCTCGCGGTGGCGATCGCGAGGCCTTCGAGGCGCTGATCGATCCCTGGATCGAGCCGGCGTTCCGGACCGCCATGGCCATCCTCGGCAACGAGGCCGACGCGCGGGACGCTACACAGGACGCACTCCTCAACGCGTGGCGAGGCATCCGGGGTCTCCATGACCCCGAGCGATTCGACGCGTGGCTGGGCCGGATCCACGCCAATGCGTGCCGGTCGATCGGACGCCGACGCAGCCGCTCCGGCGTGCGGGAGATCCCGATGAATGAGCTGCCTATCGCGGACGATCCGCCGAACCCGGCGATTGGCCTTGCCGACGACGCGGCCCAGCTCGACGAGCTGGAGCGGGCCGTCGCCCGACTGTCGGTCGAGCAGCGAACCGTGCTCGTCCTGCATCACCTCGATCACCGTCCCGTCGCCGACATGGCGCGGATCCTCGCCGTCCCGGAGGGCACCGTGAAGTGGCGCCTTCATGCGGCCCGCGAGGCGCTTGCTCGCAGTCTCGAGGAGGAGCGGCGATGACGACGCACGAACCCTTCTCGGATGCGGCACTCGAGACGGTGCTGCGACGCCGGGCGCGGTCCGGTGATCCGGGCGACCTGCGCGAGCGCGCCACGGCCGCCCTGGAGCAGACGCGACCGCGTCGGTTCCCATGGTCGCTCCGGGGATGGATGCCCGAGATCATCCCGGCCGGTCGGCTGACGCCGGTGGTCGCCGTCCTGGTCCTGGTCGCGCTGCTCGCCGGGGCGCTCATCGTCGGCGCGTCGTGGCTGCGGTACGAGCGTGTGCTGGTCCCGACCGTGGTCGAGGTTGTCACGCCTGTCGTGCTCACCGATAGCCGCCTGGTTCAGGACGGCGCCGGGAACATGTGGGCGCTCGGTGATGGTCAGGTCACACGCCTCGATCCCTTAGCGGGCGACCGACAGACCTGGACGGTCAGTGACGACACGCGGTTCATGACCCACGTCGCCAGCCCAGCCCGGGCGGGTGGGGTCTGGACGTGGTCCGGGGGGACCATCAGCCGCTTCACGGGCAGCATGTTCGTCGATCCGATCCCGACGAGCTCTCGTCCGATCGCCGTTGCGGAGGCGCCTGACGGCACCCTGTGGGCACTGTCCGCCGACCATGGTGTCCAACGATGGGCGGATGGCCGGTGGGAGTCGCCGGGAGAGGCGATCCCGATCAACGACCCCGACACGCTGTTCGCCTCGGGGCCCGACGAGGCCTGGATCGCCGGCAATGATGACAGCGGCTACTGCGGACCGCCGTCCCCGACGTCGCCATGCGAGGTCGTCGCGCACCTGGACCACGGCCAATGGACCGTCTACCCATGGTCGAACACCGCGTTCGGGCCGATCGCTCCGGTGACGCTGGTCCGGGCCCTGGATGGGACGATCTGGGCAGGTCCGGCGGAGACTGGCGCAGCCCGATTCGACGGTGACCGTTGGGTCCCCGTCGAAGGCCCCGATAAGGAGCCGGTACAGCCGCTCGCCGTCGCCCCGGACAGCTCGCTGTGGGCGGCAACAGGAGACGGACGACTCGTCCGGCGCGGTCCTGGTGGCCGGTGGACGGCCTACGAGCCGCAGTGGGACCTGTTCGGCTGGGCCAGCCCGCGTACCACATCGGTCGCAGCGACCACTGAGGGCGTCTTTGCCGTCGCCGGCCAGCGGTTGTTCCAGGTCGAGAAGGACGGCTGGACGGAGCTCTGGCCCGATCCAACGCCCGGGCCAAGGCCCGATCAGTTCGGGATCCGCGCCCTGGTCGGCATCTCTGCCAGCGAAGCCTGGGCGGCTGTCGTCGAAGACGTGCCGTTCGGCGACCAGGAAGCAGGGCTGTGGCACTTCGTCGACGGGGGCTGGGAGGGGCCCACGCAGCCGCGCGGATTCGAGCACCCGGTCTCCGCGCTCGCCTTGGGTCCCAACGGGTCGCTCTGGGCCGCGGACCTCAACCGCGTCGCCGTCCTTCGATCGGACGGCTGGACGACGGCCTGGGCCTCGGAGAACGTGCTGGTCGACGGTGGCCTTGACGTTGGATCCGATGGCAGCGCCTGGGTCGGCACCGCGGACGGCGTCGTCCACATCACACCCACGAACGGTGGGTTCGATGTTGAGCAGGTCGACTGTCCGGTGCCCGGGAGAATCGTTGCCGTCGCGACCGACGACACCGTGTGGGTTGTGGGCGGCGGTTGGGGCTTCAGTGCAGGCCTCGCGTCCGTTACCGGAGGGGCCTGCGAGCTGGTCTACCTGCACGACGTCTACGCGGCCGCCGCGTATCCGGAAGGCGGCGTTGTCGTAGCCTACGATCAGGCGAACGCCGACGGCACCTACTACAGCACGGTTGTGCGGCTTCGCGACGGCCGGCAATCGCTGCTCGCCGAGGCTCCCGCCAACACTGGCACGACCGGAGTCGCCGTCGCCCCGTCGGGCGACGTCTGGTGGGCGTATGACGATCCCGTCGCTGCGCCGGCCGGAGACGACGGAGACGGCGGACCTGGGGGCTTGGTCCGCCTGCACGGCGAGGAGCGAGTGCAGGTCGTCACAGGCGGCCAGCCCGAGGCGGGCCCCATCTCGATCAGTCCGGACGGCACCGTCTGGTTCGCGAGCTCTACCGCCATCTACCGGATCCTGCCCGACGCGCTACCTTGACCGGCACGTCCGACGCTTGTCCGGCCTCCCGGGCCGCGCGACCCGGC